>Ga0315281_10007240_pt1 | contig 15668 bp, 11 predicted proteins | sample YL17G07_0_MG_FD_204540 | JGI IMG/M metagenome (GOLD analysis project Ga0315281, IMG submission 204540) | Sediment microbial communities from Yellowstone Lake, YNP, Wyoming, USA - YL17G07_0 | ecosystem: Environmental > Aquatic > Freshwater > Lake > Sediment | place: USA: Wyoming | collected...
GCTGATCGGCACCGGCTTGACCGACGCCGATTTGACCAAGGCGCAAGTGGGCATTGCGTCGGTGTGGTGGGAGGGCAACACCTGCAACATGCACCTGAATGACTTGGCGGCGCATGCCAAAGAGGGTGTGGTCGCATCGGGAATGGTGGGCATGCGCTTCAACACCATCGGCGTGTCGGACGGCATTTCGATGGGCACCGACGGCATGAGTTATTCGCTGCAATCGCGCGACTTGATCGCCGACTCGATCGAAACCGTGATGGGCGCGCAGTGGTATGACGGCTTGATCGCGATTCCAGGTTGCGACAAAAACATGCCCGGCGTGATGATCGCGATCGGGCGGCTGAATCGTCCGGCGCTGATGGTCTACGGCGGAACGATCAAGCCCGGGCACTCGCGCAGCGGCAAGGTGCTCGACATCGTGTCGGCGTTCCAGAGCTACGGCGAATTCATCACGCACAAAATCGACGAGCCGACGCGCGCCGACATCGTGCATCATTCCTGCCCCGGCGCGGGCGCCTGCGGCGGCATGTACACGGCCAACACCATGGCGTGCGCGATCGAAGCGCTCGGCATGACCTTGCCGTACAGCTCGTCGGCACCGGCGGTGGATGACATCAAACGCGACGAATGCAAGCGCGCCGGTGCCGCGATGCGACATTTATTGGAGCAGGACATCAAGCCGCGCGACATCATGACACGCGCCGCGTTCGAAAACGCGATGGTGGTGGTGATGGCCACCGGCGGTTCGACCAACGCGGTACTGCATTTGATCGCGATGGCGCGCGCGGTCGATGTGCCGCTGAGCATCGACGACTTCCAAAGTGTCAGTGAGCGCGTGCCGTTTCTGGCCGACCTGAAACCCAGCGGCAAATACGTGATGGAAGATTTGCACAACGTTGGCGGCACCCCGGCGGTGATGAAATATCTGCTGGAAAAAGGTTTTCTGGACGGCTCGTGCCTGACCGTGACCGGCAAAACCATCGCCGAGAATCTGAAAGATTTGCCCGGCCTGAAAGCCGGGCAGGACGTCTTCATGCCGCTGGAAAAGCCGATCAAGCCGAGCGGCCACATTCAGATTCTGAAAGGCAATCTCGCGCCCGGCGGTTCGGTCGCCAAGATCACCGGCAAAGAAGGCATGCGCTTCGAAGGCCCGGCGCGCGTGTACGACTGCGAGGAAGATATGCTCAAGGGGTTGGAGCGTGACGAAATCAAAAAAGGCGACGTGGTGGTGATCCGCTACGAAGGCCCGAAGGGCGGGCCCGGCATGCCGGAAATGCTCACGCCGACCTCGGCGATCATGGGCGCCGGCTTGGGTAAAGACGTGGCACTGATCACCGATGGCCGTTTCTCCGGCGGCTCGCACGGCTTCATCATCGGCCACGTGGTGCCGGAAGCGCAGGACGGCGGCGCGCTGGCATTGATCAAATCCGGCGACGTGATCACCATCGACGCCGACAAAAAATTGCTCGCGGTGAATGTCAGCGACGCCGAGTTCGCCACACGCAAAGCCACGTGGAAAATGCCGCCGTATAAAGCCACGCGCGGCACCTTGTTCAAATATATCAAGCTGGTGAAGAACGCATCGGAAGGGTGCGTGACGGATGAGTGAGACAAATTAATAGCATCAGCAAATCGATGTAGGGTGGGTTAGGCGCGGTTGTTTGCGTCGTAACCCGCCAAGCGTGCCGTTAGGCACTCCTCAAAAAACCGGTGGTGTGCTGCGCACGCTTGGCGGGTTAGGCAAACCACGCTAACCCACCCTACATTTTATAGAAAATATGCTCAGCCTCCCCACCCACACCCGGCACACACTCGCCCTCGGATTAATCATCGGCCTGCTCGGCATTCTCGCCGCGCTGTTCCCGCCATTGCAGGAAATTTCCGAAAACGCGGACCTGAGCTGGCTGTTCAACACCCGCGGCGCGCGGCCCGCGCCGACCGAAGTAGTCATCGTCAGCATCGACAAAGAATCCGCGCGTGCGCTGAATTTGCCGAACGAACCGCACAAGTGGCCGCGCAGTTTGCACGCACAACTGGTCGACCGGTTGCACGCGGCCGGGGCGCGCGTGATCGGCTTCGACATGATGTTCAAGGAAGTGCAACGACCCGACACCGATGCCGCGTTCGAACAGGCGATCGCGCGCGCGGGCAACGTCGTGCTATTCGACTATCTGGATGTGCAACCGTTGCGCGCGGACCGTCTTGCCATCGAGCGAGTGATCCCGCCGCTGCAGCGATTCGCCGCTGCCGCGCACGCCACGGCGATTTTCCCGTTGCCGAAATTTCCCAAACGCATCAATCAATTCTGGGTGTTCAAGACCGGTGCGGGCGATGTGCCGACATTGCCGGTGGTGATGCTGCGCAGTTTTTGGCGGGAACTGCCAGACGACGCGCGCACGCGCCGTTTGCAGGAAATCGATGCCGGTCCGCACAGTCTGTACCTCAACTACTACGGTCCGGCGCGCACCATCGCCACCGTGCCGTATTTCCGCGCACTGCGCGACGACACGGCGGTGTTTAAAGACAAGGCGGTGTTCATCGGTTTGTCCGAGCCGTTGCAAACCGACCAGATGGATACGTTTCACACCGTGTATTCGCAAGCCGACGGCGTGGATTTGAGCGGCGTGGAAATCGGCGCGACCGCGTTCGGTAACTTGCTCGAAGCGAGCTGGCTGCGACCGTTGCCGGATGTCGCGAGCTTTGCACTGTTGTTGCTGTGGGGCGTGGCGCTCACACTGTTGTGCCGGGTGTTGCCAACCGGTGCCGCGTGGGCCGGCGCGCTGGCCGCCTGCGCTGTGTACTTCGGCGGCGGGTACGTGTTGTTCGCCGGCGCCAATGTCTGGCTGCCGCTGTTTATTCCGCTGGTGGTGCAAGCGCCGCTCGCCATATTCAGCGTGACCTTGTGGCGTTACTGGGACGAGAGCCGCGAGAAACGCAAAGTGCGTGACGCGCTCGGACACTATTTACCGGCGAGCGTGGTGGATGACATGGCTGACGCCATCGCGCGCCAACGCGATACGCAGCATTTGGTGTACGGCGTGTGCCTGGCCACCGATGCCGAACACTACACCGCGCTATCGGAACGCATGTCGCCAACGGTGCTGGGTAAATACATGAATCAATATTACGCGGCGGTGTTCGCGCCGGTGCGCCACCGCCGCGGCTTTGTGTCCGACGTGGTCGGTGATTCGATGCTGGCGCTGTGGGCTTCACTCAACATACCGGACGCACAAAAGCGCAAGGCGGCGTGTCAGGCCGCGCTCGAAATAATCCAAGCGGTGGAAGACTTCAATCGCAGCGCGCCGATGTCGTTGCCGACGCGCATCGGTGTGCACACCGGCGAGATGTTGCTGGGTAACGTTGGCGCGCTGGATCACTACGAGTACCGCGCGGTCGGCGATGTCGTGAACACATCGTCGCGCTTGCAGGGGTTGAATAAAATTCTGGGCACGCGCGTGTTGGCATCATGCGCAACGCTCGCCGGTGTGGATGGATTACTGGTGCGCGAGTTGGGTGAGTTCATGCTGGCGGGAAAAAACAATCCGATCGGTGTGTGCGAGCTAATCTGCGAGGCGGCGGCAGCGGACGAACACAAGCGCGAATTGTGTGTGCAGTTCTCGACCGCGCACCAAAAATTCATGGCGGGTGAATTTGCTGAAGCGGAACGGCAATTCATTGCGCTGGCGGAACAATTTCCCGACGACGGTCCCGCGCATTTTTTTGCGGCGCGTTGCCGCGAATACCAATTGCAAGCGCCGGGCGCTGCGTGGAACGGTGTAGTGAGTGTGAATATCAAGTAGCGTTCGGAATTTGATGTAATCACGACCCGGCGCATGATTCGCGTCGACGCTGGCTTTGCGCCGGGTCGTGGAAATCAGCGCCGACGCGAATAACAACCAAACCCCTTCGCGGGGTGCCCCTCTCTATTTTCAAGCCCACACTCGTTCATCCGGTAGTACGTTTGTAGTAGTTGTTCCCCCCGCCCGATTTGATTACCATAACCGCGCTCGCTGCTGGTGCCGCTGTACAGCAGCTTTCACGGAACGAAAAAAACAATGACCGTGGCTCAACGCCTGTCGCTTGCGACGCTCCCGCTATTTGTCCTTTGCTGCGCAATTGCGCACGCCGAATCGCGTTGTGCTGAAACAGTCGCGACCGTGGTATCCGCGCAGGGTAATGTCGATGTGCGGGGCAAAGATACCGAGGTGTGGAAGCCGGTCAAATCCGATGCCGAAATTTGCGCCGGTGACAGCGTCACCGTGCGCCGCTTTAGCCGTGCAGTGTTGCGGCTGGAGCAGGAACAGACCAACGTGCAACTCGGCGAAGGTACCACGTTGACCTTGCCCGGCGGCAAAGACCAGGAATTTTCCGTTGTCGAATTGCTCAAGGGCATCACCCATTTCATCAGCCGCGTGCCGCACGCGCTCAAAATCAAAACGCCGTTCGTAAATGCCGCGGTCGAAGGCACCGAGTTTGTTGTCAAGGTCGACGACGATCAGGCGCTGGTGTCGGTGTCGGAAGGGCATGTGCAGGCCGACAACGACGCCGGGAAATTGTTATTGCAGAGCGGCCAAAGCGCCTTGACAACACGTGGCGCCGCACCCGGCGCGTATAGCGCCGATCCGATCGAAACCGTGCAGTGGGCCTTGTACTACCCGCATGTATTCGAGTTCGAGCCGCAAGACATCACCAATTTCGGGTTGGAACCATGGCGCACGGTGGTCGCCGACTCGGTGCGGGCGTTGCGTGCGAATGATTTGCGCATGGCGCTCACGCTGCTGGAGCAAGCCGGTGAAGGAATCACCAGCACACACTTTTTGCTGTATCGCGCGCATCTGCTGTTGATGGTGGGGCGGGTCGCGGAAGCGCAAGCCGACATCGAACACGTGTTAGAGACTGACGCCGGCAGCAGTGTCGCGTGGGTCATGCGTTCGGTCATCGCCGTGACGCAAGGCAAAGCGCAATTCGCACTCGAGTCGGCGCAAAAAGCGGTGCGGGCCGACGCGAATTCCATTCCGGCGCAGCTCGCCATGTCGTATGCCTATCAAGCGAAGTTTGATTTGGATAGCGCACTGGCAGCCGCACAAAACGCGACCAAGAAGAATGAGAACAGCGCGTTGGTCTGGGCGCGCGTAGCCGAGCTGCAGCTCATGCACGGCCGTCTCGACGAAGCGCTGCTCGCCGCGCAACGTGCCGAGCGCATCAATCCAAACTCCGCGCAAGCCGAGACGGTGTTGGGTTTCGCCTACCTGACTCAATTGCAATTCGAATCCGCGGCAGATGCTTTTGACAACGCCGCGCATCTCGATCCCGCTGCGCCGTTGCCGCGCCTCGGCTTGGGCTTGGTGAAAATGCGCGAAGGTGATTTAGCGGGTGGACGCGCGCAGATCGAAATCGCCACCAGTCTCGACCCGCGCGCTTCGTCGCTGCGCAGTTACGTGGGCAAGGCGTATTACGAAGAGCATCGCGAGGCGCTGGCCGCACAACAATTCAATTTTGCCAAAGAGCTGGACCCCAACGACCCGACCCCTTGGTTTTACAATGCGTTTCTGCTGCAAATCCAGAATCGTCCCGGCGAAGCACTGGAGGACTTGCAAAAGTCGATGGCGTTAAACGATAACCGTGGCGTGTATCGCTCACGCCTGCTGCTGGACGACGACCTTGCGGTGCGCGGCGTCAGCATCGCGCGCGCCTATCAAAAACTCGGCTTCGAGCAAAGCGCCATCGCGGAAGGCACGCGCGCGTTGGCCGTGTCGCCGGGCAATGCCTCCGCGCACCAATTTCTCGCCGATGCCTACACCAATCGGCCGCGCCATGAAACCGCGCGCGTCAGCGAACTGCTGCAAGCGCAACTGCTGCAACCGCTCAATGTCGAGCCGCCGCGCCCGCGCCTGGGCGAAGTGAATCTGTTGCCGTTCGAAGGTGGTGCCCTGGCGGCGCCAGGTCTCAACGAATACGCGCCGCTGTTCGAGCGGCCGCGCATTTCGCTGGAGCTCGACGGAATGAATGGCGCCAACAATACCAGCGGCAACGAAATCGCGGCCTCGGTAGTCACCGCGCGCGGTGTACTGAGCGTCGGCCAATTCAACTACGCCAGCGACGGCGTACGCGCAAACAACGACAGCGAACAAATGGTGCAGTCCGTGTTCGGGCAGTATCGACTGAGCTCGCAGCTCAGTGTGCAAGCCGAGTACCGCGAAAAAAAGAGTGAGTTCGGGGATATGTTGCTCAGGTTTGATCCGGAGGTTTATTTCACTGATCAACGTCGTACCATCACAGAACCGAGTTGGCTGCTCGGCGTGCGTTATGAGCCTGCGCCGGAACAGGTGTTGGTGATCGCGGTCAGTCGCGCAGTAGTAAAGGAAGATTCCACGCTCAACGAGTTCCTCTCAGTATCGAGTAAAAGAGCGGGCGGGCAAGTTGAGGCCCAGTATTTAGGACCGGTTAACGACGGGCGATTCTTGGTTGGATACGCACGTTTGATTATGCGTCGGAGCAACGTCGAGACGTTCGATTTTTCGTCGTTTGAATTGCCGTCACCCGATCCCACGGTAACCGATAACGATGTGGATCAGAAAAATTTGTATGGATACTGGCACTATCCGCTGGGGCACGCTGAACTGGTGCTAGGTGCAAGTTTTGACTCCGTTGACGTTCAAAATGGCGTTAACGTCGATGGCTGGAATCCGAAGCTTGGGTTGCTGTGGCAACTCGCGCCCAGTACCACATTGCGTGCGGCGGCGTTTCGTACGACTAAGCGTCATCTGGTGCGCAATCAGACCTTAGAGCCGACACAAATCGCTGGATTTAACCAATTCTTTGACGACGCGTTGGGAACACGTGCGCGTCGCTATGGCTTGGGAGTTGACAACAAGTGGTCCGAAAATATTACGACGGGCGCGGAAGTCAGTCGTAGAAAAGTCGAAATGGTTTTTGGGAACAGTGACTTTTATTTAGAAGACAATGTCGAGCGCGAACATCGCGCCTACATCAATTGGCTGGCGCGGGCGGATGTGGCTGTTCATGCTGAGTTCGTGCATGAAAGCTTCAGTCGCGATTACGTTGAAGGGCAGGCAAGCGATATTTTCCCGGCGGCCATGCTCACGCAACGCCTTCCGTTGGAGCTGCGTTATTTTCACGCCAGCGGGTTCTATTCCCGCGTACGTGCGACGCAGGTGTTGCAGAAAGTCACCAACGTCCTTGACCCGGTCGGCACCGAGACACTGCGTGACCGTTTCTGGATTGGCGATCTGGCGCTTGGCTGGGCGTTACCCAAAGGCCGCGGGTTGGTGGAAGTCAAAGTGCTCAACGTCTTCGACCGAACCTTCCATTATCAATCGGTGGATGCCGGTACCGGCGAGGCGGTTCCCGATCCTTATTACCCGGAACGCGCAGTGTTCGTCGATGCGCGCTTGTCATTTTAGAAGGGGCATTCACACCATGATGGAGTGTTGTCATTCCCGTGCAGGCGGGAATCCAGTGTTTTCAAGCGAGTTGGCAATGACCAGACGCATTGTGCTGTCGCGTGTATCACACGTCTGGATTCCCGCCTGCGCGGGAATGATCAAAGAATCGTAACTGGCAGTATTTTGGAGCTATCAAAGAAACAATTTGCCTGTTCAACCACAACAAGGAGCAAAGCAATGACTCGTAGAAAATTAATGGCGTTCGCCTTGGCACTGGCGGTGTTCGGCGTAGCAGGCTGTACGCAATGGAAAGCCGCAAGTATTTTGAAAGACGATGGCGCGCAGCTTGCGCTGGCGCTCAATAAAGACGGGTCGGTTACTGTCGTTGGTGTCGGCGCCGGGGAGCGCGTGAAGCCGTGTGAGGTTCTAGCCAATCCTGCGGGCGCCCAAGAAGCCGGCAAAGCGAGCGCTATGCCGGATGAAAAAGCGCTTGCGCATTGCTTTCCGAATGGGCACGTACCTGGAAAGATTTTATTTGAACAGACCTACACCATTTCGGTGCGCGAGGGAAGCAAGTGCGCCGTCGTAAGGAACGGTGACGTGTACTTTGTTTATTGCAGCCCGCCGTATCCCTTGGAGTTTGTGTCAGCAAACTCGAAGTAACGTTGCATATTATTTCTCCGCGCAGCGGCTGACGCCGCTGCGATGTAGAGGTGTTGTGTAGACAATGCGAGCGTAGAGTCAGGTGCGCCGCTCAAAATGCGGCGTACTTGAATTTTCTGCCGCACGCCAATAATTTGCGCTCTGCATCTGCAGACGTTTTCGTTCGAGATATAACCATGAGAATTCACAATACATTAGCAACCCTGTTTGGGTTGTGTTTTGTATTGTCCGCGCCCGCCAAAGAGCCGATCGCACCGGGAAGCTCTTAGGTATGCAATGTCAGTTACGATTAAACGCAGCTTAAGCCTCGCGGCGGTATAGTGTCCCACGACGCAAAACAATCCGTGAGATGCATCTTATGACTTCTACAACCCACTCCATCGCCCACCCTCGTACCAGAAAAGCGAAAACTCACCCACTCATGATCGCAGCAGCGATCGCGGTGATTTTATTCAGTGTGGTGGGTATCGGCGTGATGACGGGCTTGATTCCAACCGCCAACACAAAATCCAGCGATGCCAAGCCTGCGCCGACGGCGGCGGCAAGTGCACCAACCGTTGCAGCGCATTCCGAGGCCGTCGCGAAAAAAGTGGAAGCAGTGCCGGTGTGTGCGAATTGCGGTGTGGTGCAATCGGTCCATGCGGTGGAAAAAGCCAACGAAGCTTCGGGTCTGGGCGCGATCGCCGGCGGCATCACCGGCGCCGTGGTCGGGCATCAGATTGGTGAAGGGCAGGGAAAGACGCTGGCGACGGTGGCGGCCGCAGTGGGCGGTGCAGTGGCCGGCAACAAGATCGAACAAAACATGCACAAGACGCGCAGCATTAATGTCAACGTGCGCATGGACGATGGCACGATTCGTACCGTGCGGATGGATACCGACCCGGGACTGCTGGCAGGCGACAAGGTTAAGATTGTCGACGGAGTGTTGGTACGGCGTTAATAGCGCAGCATCCGTTGAGAATAAAAAATCCCGCGTAGCAATATTTGCCAGGCGGGATTTTTATTGACCGAAAATTTGGTTACTTCTTTTTCGCTTCTTTCGCGGTAATGGTTACGGCGGTCATGCTGTATTCGATGGTGACTTTCTCGCCGACTTTCAGGTCGCCGGTGACTTTGGTGGCGGCGTCGCGGGCAATTTCCCACTTGTCCTTACCTTTTTCTACCACGATGGTTTTATCATCGACGGAAATGATCGGCCCGGTGACCTGGTAAGTTTTACCGGCCATCGCCAGCGGCGCAACGGCGAACAGAGCAGCAAGAACGAGTGCTTTTTTCATGGTGTTCTCCTTGGAAAAGTTAGGGGGACGTGCGCGCGTGACATTATCGGCGCGTGCGCCCGCCGTCAAGCCTGACCCTCGTGTATGATACCGGCGATTGTTTCCCAACACGGCAGCGCGGACATGATTTTCAAAGCCTTTTTCAAACCCAAGTGGCAGCATAAAGATCCGCAGGTGCGCATACGCGCGGTGCGCGATTTTAATCTGGCGCGCAGCGAAGATCGCGATGCGTTACTGCAGGTCGTGCGCGCCGACGCGGACATTGAGGTACGCAGCACGGCGCTAAAACGCATCGTGGAGCTGGATGTGTTGGCAGGTGTTGCGCAAAGTGATGCCAGTGAGGAGGTGCGCGCCGCCGCCAATCAGCGCTTTGTTCAATTGCTATGCGGTGTCGAACGCGGCGCTCCCGCGCTGGCGGAGCGCGTGCAACGCCTGGCGGCACTGACCGACATCAAACTAATTGAAGAGATTGCCCGCCGCGGCACCGAAAGCGAATTGCGGCGTGCCGCGCTGCAACGGGTGGAGCGTGAAGCCTTGCTGGGCGACGTCGCGTTGCAGGACCCTGACCCGGAACTCCGCCACGCGGTGGTGGCGCGCATCAAGCAGAAATCCACATTAGAGCGTGTCGTCAAACAGGCGCGCATGAAAGACAAGCGAGTGTGCGCCGCGGCCCGTGAAAAACTTGAGCAAATCGCGGCCGATGAGGAACGCCCGACACGTTTGCGCCAACAGGCGCGTCACGTGTGTGCGGCATTGGAGGCGCTGGTGCGCGCTTCGGACTGGACCGTGGTCGGCGCGCGCCTGACGCGCATTGAAGCGGATTGGAAGCAACTGCTCGCGGAATGGGATGTCGTCAAAGACGGTGCGTTTGATGCTGATCTGGCGGCGCGTTTTGCAGCGGCGCGTGCGGCATTCGACGCCGCATTTGCGCACCACGAGCAGGCGCTGCGCGCGCAACGCGAGACAGAAGCACAGCGTGAAACGCTGCACGCGCGCAAGCGCGAGCTGTGCGAGCAGCTGGAGCGCTTGCTTGGTGATATAAGACAACACGCGGCACCGGTGGCCGACGATGCAGAGAATGTGGCGCGGGCTTTGCGCGTGGTGCGTACGGCATGGGACGAAGCGGGCAGCCTGTCCGCCAGCGAAGAACAACCGTGGCACACGCGCTTTGTGGCACTTGCTGAGCAAGTCGAGGCGGTGGCGCGCGACATCCCCCGTTGCCATGCCGCGCAAACGGCATTGCTGGATCTCGACACACGCGCGCACGCGCTGCTGGCGGCGAGCGAGTTGTTAGCGGAGCGCGACATCAAGGGGTTGGAAAAACAGTTGGACAACGTCGAGCGTCCGCAGTATTTCGCGCTGGATGGCGTGATTGAGCAGCGCATTCGTGCGGCGTTCGAGCAACTGCGCGCGCGCTTGGTACAGCAGCTTCAACAAATAAAAGACAACCTCGCGACCTTCACGCGTTTGATCGGCGAGATCACGCAGGCGACCGAAGACGGGCAGTCCCAGGCCGCCGCGGAACACCATCGCGAGGCGCAGCAGGTGTACGACAGCCTGCCCGCGTCCGATGCGGCGGCGTTACGCAAACAGGCGGTGTATCGCGACTGGCAAGCGGCGGCAAAAAATGTGCGCGTGCTGTGGTCGTGGAAGCGCTGGGCCGGTGCGCCGGTGAAAGAAAGTCTGGTCGCGGAAATGGAAAGTCTGGCGTCGCAGTTACAACAGGCGCCAGAGCTTGAGCGCGACTACCACGACATCGCCGACAAGATTCGCGCGGCGCGTGACCAGTGGAAGGAGTTGGGCGCGACCGATAATGCCGGCGCCAAAGCCTTGTGGGAACGCTTCAAGAGCGCGTGCGATGCGGCGTACGCGCCGTGCGAGGTACATTTCGCACGTGAGCGTGAACAACGCAAGCAACATGCGGCGCAGAAAACCGCCATCTGTTCTGGGCTAGAGCAGTTCATCGCTGAAAGCGATTGGGAACAAGTCGACTGGAAAAAAATCGAATTGCTGTTGCGCACCGCGCGCGAGGAGTGGAACGCAATCGGGCCGGTCGAGCGCGCGTTGAGCAACACGTTGAACAAACGTTTCCGCGTGGTGATGGATGATCTGGCGGCGCGTTTGAGTGCGGAGAAAAAACTTAATAAGTCAAAAAAGGAAACCTTGATCCGGCGCCTGGAGCAACTCGCGGATTCGGTAAAAGAGCTGGTCGCCGACAGTCCGGCGTTGAAAGACGCGATCGCGCAGGCCAAGCAGTTGCAAAGCCAGTGGAAGCAAATCGGGCAGTCGGCCGAATCGAATAGTTTGTGGAACACCTTCCGGGCCGCGAGCGACCGGATTTTCGCGCAACGTGAAGCCGCCAACGTGGCGCAGGATCAACAACGCCAGGAGCACCTGACGCGCGCGCAGGCCTTGTGCGCACAAGTGGAAGAATTCGCGCGTCTGCAGGGCGACGCGTTGAAGCAGGCGCGCGGCAAAGTGCAGCAACTGAAGGTGGACTTTGAGCGCGTTGGCCCGTTGCCGAAAGAGGCCGAGCGTGACGTGACGCAGCAATTTCAGCGCGCCTGCCGGGAATTTGAAAAGCAGGAAAAAGCCGAGCTGCGACAAGCGCGCGAACAAAGCGCGCGCTTGTTCGAACGCAAAGTTGAGCTGTGCGCCATTCTGGAAAACGCGGCGGACCAATTGCTGTCCGGAACGGCAACCAACGAAATCGCTGCGACACAAATGCTCACGGCGCAAGAAGCGTGGCAAGCACTTGCTTCGCTACCCGACGATGTCGAGCAGCGGGTCAGCGAGCGCTTTCAGGCCGCGGCGGAACTGCTGCACGGGCTGCAAGGGCCGCAGCGTGACAGTATGGCGACGCAGTTTGAAAAGCGTGCACAGGAAAATCTGGTCAGTAAAGAGTTGCTGTGTTTGCGGCTGGAAATCGCCACCGGCATCGAATCGCCGCCGGAGTACCGCGCGCAACGCATGCAATTTCAGGTCGATCAATTGGCGCGGCGCATGAAGACCGGTGAAACGCAGGATGCCGCGCAGGTGCCGCAGTTGCTGCGCCAGTGGTGTTTCATCGGGCCGGTGCCGACGGCGCACGCCGATGGTGTTCGGGCGCGCTTCGAACGCGCCCGCGCGGCGCTCGGTACGGTTGAATTGGTCGCATAATGCAAGCCGTGGTGATGACCGCCATCGGCGGGCCGGAGGTGTTGCAGTCGCGCGACGTGCCGGTGCCCGACATTCAGTATCCGCAGCAGGTGCGGGTGCGTCTCAGAGCGGCCGGTATCAATCCGGTCGACACCAAATTGCGCAAGCGCGGTACCTACTACCCGGAACGGTTGCCGACCATTCTGGGCTGCGATGGCGCGGGGGTGGTCGATGCCGTCGGTGCGCAAGCAACCCGTTTTAAAGTGGGCGATGCGGTGTATTTCTGCAACGGCGGCATCGGCGGCGCGCCCGGCAATTATGCGCAGTATTGCGTACTGGACGAACACTACGTCGCGCGCAAACCGGCGTCGTTGGATTTTATCCACGCGGCGGCGGTGCCGCTGGTGTTGCTGACGGCGTGGGAAGCATTGCACGAACGCGCGCAGGTGCGTGCGGATGACGAGGTGCTGATCCACGCCGGTGCCGGCGGCGTCGGGCACGTCGCGGTGCAGTTGGCGCGTATCGCCGGCGCACGGGTGTGCACCACCGTGGGCTCGCAAGCCAAGGCGGAGTTCGTGCGGGCACTGGGCGCGGAGCATGTCATTTTGTATCGGGAGCAGGATTTCGTCGCCGACGTCGCCACGTGGAGTCGCGGCGGCGGAGTGAATCTGGTCTTCGATACCGTCGGCGGCGCGACGTTCGCGCGCAGCTTTGCCGCCACTCGGGTGTACGGCGATGTGGTGACGTTGTTGCAGCCGGACAGCAGCGTTGATTGGAAAGTCGCGCGCGATAAAAATCTGCGCGTGGCGTTCGAGCTGATGCTGACGCCGATGTTCATGGAGTTGCACGCGGCACGGCTGCGACAAACGCAGATTCTCGAACAGGGCGCCGCGTTGTTCGACAGCGGGCAATTGCGCGTGTCGGTGTTCGAAGTGTTGCCGCTGCAAGACGCGGCGCGCGCGCATCAACTGATCGAGCGCGGTGGTGTACAAGGCAAAATCGTTCTGGAAGTGGAGTGATGGCCAAGACCGCAAAAGACCAACGTCGCTCGCGTCGCGAATTGTTGCAACAGTTTGAGCGCAGCTACGACCTGGCGCAGTTCGATTACAAGAAACAAGTTTATCCCGCGCAGGGCAAATCCAAGCTCATCGGCATTACCGTGGCCTGTGCGATTTACGGCGCGGTGTTCGCAATTGCCTATTTTTCGTGGGTCAGCGGCCGCGCCGAGTACGAACTATTTCTGAAAACCACCTGGGTGTTGTTGTTGCCCGCCACCGCCGCCGGCATGTTCGCGTGGATGTTGGCATTTAACCGGCTCGACAATGCGGTGCGTCAGCCGATTCACCAAAAAATGCTGGAGATCGAAGGCGATGCGGGAATGTTGTGGCGCTACGCGCCCATCCTTGCCGCAGCCGAGCCGAACAACACCGCTGCGAAAATCGCCTGCAACCGCTCGCGCGAACAGCAGGTGAAAAACATCGATGAAGAAGATTATTGCGGTGCCGTGAAAGCTATCCACGGCGCGCTCAAGGATACCGACGACGACTCGCTGACTGCGGAAGTGTTACAGGAAGTTGCAACGAATCTCGCACCGCAGCCCGTTTAGAGAATTCCCTCGTCCAGTTGATCGAGGTAGATAAACTCCGGCGCCTTCACTCCGGCTTTCTTTCGAATTTCGATCAGCGCGGGCGACTCAAAAAAGGTTCTGGCGCCGGCCAGGGATTTCCAGCGCGAGAAGTGCACGATTTTGTTTTTGTCATGCTCGTAACTAAGCACCCGGTAACTTTGCTCGCCGGCGTTTTTTCTGATCACCGCCGCATCGTCAAAAACTTTTTTCCACGCGGCGTAGTCGTTCACTTCGTGAATGATCAATACGTAGTTCATGTGCGCTGCCTCAAGCAAACACCACCCAGGTGGTGGCGATATATTTCACGCCCGCTTGCAACATTGCACCACGGTGTTCGTGGGTCCAGAACGGTGGAAACAATAGCATTTTGCCTTCCTGCGGCCTGATCTTCACATCCTGAAATAAAAATTCGGTTTCGCCGCCGGGTCCGGCGACGTCGTTGAGGTACCAGATGACGACCAATTGTCGCTGGCTGAATTCATGACTGCCGCCGTCGATATGCCAGTGATAGAACTCACCGGGTTGGGTGCGCTGCACGTTGTAACCCATGTCTTTGAAGCGGCCGTTGAAATAGGGGAATTTCTCGCGCATGGTGCGCACCGCCAAGCCGGTGGAGCGCATCAGGATCTGATCGACATCGCCCCACTTCTCGTTGCCGCTGACCACCAAATCAGTCGAGCGCTTGATCGAAACGTCATGCTGCGCCACCTGGCCGATACGCCCGGCGTACTGTTGCGTTGGGTTGGCTTCAAAACGCCGAATAATTTCCTGGCAGATGTCGGGCGTAAGCGCGTGTTCGATTTCATAGATGAAGCTGTGCGGCTGCACTTCCCGCAGGGTGTACGGAGGCACTAGCGTGTTGATCGGTGGGGTCGTTGGGGTCATGGTCACTCTCCGCTTTCGCGCCATTATAAAGGGCGCGCGCCTCGCCATTGGTAATAGCGGCCTATCTCGTTGGTGATAGCTTCGAAGCGATTACAAACGCACGGCGGTAGGCTAATATCACTGCATCCAATTTCACCTGCTTTCACTACAGGAGTCCGACGATGAATAGCGTGTACTACCAGACCATCGACAAAATGGAAAAAGCCAAGGTCGCGCGTGACTACCTTGTGGGTTGGGCGTCAGGTTTTCTGCACAATCCGAAAGTCGAAGAGCAACGCCTGAACGATGCGTATGACGCCGGTTACGAAGACGGTAGCAGCAAGAAGACCGACGGCTATACCGCTTGGGTCGGTAAGTAACCCAGCTTTTTTAAACTGATGAATGATGGCCGGGCGTAACTGCCCGGCCATTTTTTTACTTGCTGTTTTGCTCGGCGCGCGTATACCAGCGCTTGGCTTCTTCCGGATTTTTCACTACGCCCTGGCCGTTGTCGTACAGCATGCCCAGCACCATTTGCGCGCCAGGCAGGTTTTGCTCAGCGGCACGCAAAAACCATTGCGCGGCTTCCGCTTCGTTCTTCGCCACACACTCACCGTACAAGTACATGATGCCCAAACCGTGTTGTGCCAGCGGGTAGCCTTGCTCGGCGGACGCGCGCATCCATTTGTA
>Ga0315281_10007241_pt1 | contig 15666 bp, 15 predicted proteins | sample YL17G07_0_MG_FD_204540 | JGI IMG/M metagenome (GOLD analysis project Ga0315281, IMG submission 204540) | Sediment microbial communities from Yellowstone Lake, YNP, Wyoming, USA - YL17G07_0 | ecosystem: Environmental > Aquatic > Freshwater > Lake > Sediment | place: USA: Wyoming | collected...
TTTACACTAAATCTAAATACTACAAGAAGGCCGGAGAAAACAATGCCAATACCGATCATTGTGATCTCCGTCCGACCACTGTTCAACCCGTTAAAAAGCTCATTCTCGATGGCACTGGCACCTGTCACAGCGATATACGAACCGACAGGGTTGTTCTTTGCGTAATCTGCCAGTTCCATTCTAATCTGCTCTCGTTTAGTCAGGTCCGATGAAGTCAATCTGATGGGAATATTGGCGGACTTATAGTCATCGCTAAGTAGATTTCTTTTCAGCGGCGCTGGGACTCTCTCCAGATACTGCTTAGTCTGTTCAGACGTTTTCGGCATCTCTCCACCGCTGGCCTGCAGCACCAAGTCCGCGATACTGCTGGCGCCAGCATCACCGAATTGCTGTTGCGAAGAAATGAAACCCTCAAATTGCACTATCCAACTCAGAACCTCAGGCTCGGTAATATCATTTGCTTCTACCAGCATACTAGTCGTACTACTCCCACTTGATATATCCTCCAGAGTCCGAAAGCTCTTCACTTCAGCTATATCTTGCGATAACAAGTTGGTCCAATTCGTCTCCGTCTCGACTTGAAAGTTGTACACAAACCCAACTACTGCCAATGCCAAGCCAACGGGAATAATTACGGCGGGATTCTTTATCACCCATCCAGCAAGCCGACCCAGCCCCCTATCGAGCAAACCCGTGCTCTCTTTCTGGGGCTTGTTCTCCGTTTCAATAGCCAATGCTCTCTTACCCGCACGGGTGTCACGCCAGTACAGTATTGGCAAGGTGAAGAATATAGCTACCAGGCAACAAATTATCACGCCCACTATCAGCATGAGCCCGAAGTCGCGAACCATGGGGATTCGTGAGAAGAATATCGCAGAGAAACCGAGGCATTCTATGACCAGCGCGATGCCCAGCGCAGGCCCCATATGGGTCACTGAGTTTAAGACTGCACCAGATGGGGATTCGCCCCTCCTGATTTCCTCGTCATAGCGGTTATGAAGGTTAATAGAGTAATCTATCCCAATTCCGATCACTACAGGGAAGACTGCCATGGATACCATGGTAATAGGAACGCCAAGTAAACCCATGAAACCGAAAGTGTAAATTATTCCGATACCAACCATGCCTAAAGCCAGCCACCGCCAGGCGAAGAAGCCGCGGACGCGGAATATTATCGCCAGAATGAAGAACATCAGGACTATCGCTACGATAAGCATGTTACGCATGGCATTCGCAATCAAATCCGACACCTGGCTGGTGAGGGCAACTGCGCCGGTGACGACAGGTTCAACGCTGACAAAACCGGCCGTGTCTACTACACTTTGGGTCTCCTTAACTAACTGCGCCTGTACATCCTTCGACAGACCACCCTTCAATGTTATGGGGATCAGGACGTGTTCGTCATCAGGCAAGATATCGCTCACCTCAGGGCGTATCTGGCCGGTTTGGGGGTCCATGACCATCGCCTGAATTGCTCCGGGGTCACTGTACAGAGCCGACGTTCCATTTTGCTGAGTGGACATCATTGTCACAAAGAAAGTGGGGCCAGTCACTGAAATGACCTTCGGATTGGCCGCCATCTGGCTTTCGACAGTAGCCATTGCCTTCAAATTCTCAGGCTGCAGCAGTTGCGACAGGTTGTCTCCTGTCACCATGACCGCGATAACATCGCTGCTGAAATGTGTGTTGAACCTTTCGAAGTCTTTGTATATCTGTGAGTCACGAGAAACCCAAGTATCCTCGTCGGTAGCTATCGCAAGTCGCATCGCACCAAACAGCGAGACTGCTATCAGGATTAAACCAACAATGATGATGATTCCACGCCTATTCGCAACGAAGACACCCAGGCTCCTAAAAAAGCGTTCCATTTTTTAGCCCCCTTCCCTAACCCCAGGCCAAGCTTTATTTGAGCAAGACATTATCCCGGGATTACTGCATATCTACAGAATCGGAGATGCTTTGGTGAAGCTCCAAAATATTGACTGATAGGGCATCCTCAGCGTAGACAGCACTTCAGCTCTGCGCGCATTCCGCTAAGGCCACGAAGATAGAAGCTAGGGGCTCCTACATAACCATTCACCCAGATTTTATTATCTTAGGTGAATCAAAAGTACCTTACTGCCTTTTTTGCCCTTCTTATAATTAAAAACCCTGTAGTACAAGATGACCGCAGAGAGACAAAAACATTTTAAGTTTGAGACGGATGTGGCCTGAGCAAACAAATTGCAGAGTGAGCGCCCAGCAAAATCTCGCCAGACCACATCCATATTACCCCCCGAGGATGTGCTAAAAGGATTCCCTACAAAGATTCACCATAAAGATAATCCAGCGAGGTAATAGTATAAGACATCACTCAACCGCCGTCAAGTCTTATCAACCAAACCATCCGAAATAGGTAACTTGCTTCATGAATTTGGCTTCCATGGTTGAGTACTATAGCAATAATAGCCCAGCGCCAATCAGTGCCGGGCCTACAGGAAGCAAAGAGCACAAAGGTTAAAAGCTTGGCACAGCCGAAACCATGTGATACAATTCACTAAGCGGGCAAAAGGGGGTATTATGCTTGAGATTACGTCCGAATTGCCGCACCGCCAGATATTCTTCGATATACAATACGGTTGGATAATCTACATTTTGGCTGCCATTGCTCTGGCAGCCTTCGTTTATGCGCTTTATCACCGCTATCGTCTCTGGAGAGTGGGAAAGAAAGACGGTGCCCCCGCTAGCCTCGGGAAGAGGTTAAAGACTTTTATTTATACCGGTTTTGTTGATGGCTTCATCCACAGGAGAATACTCCGGGACTTCTACCCGGGTTCAATGCACGCTCTTCTGTTCTGGGGTTCCCTGCTTCTTCTCCTGGGGACTGCAATGGATGTAATCAACCACTACATCACAACACCTCTGGGCGCAGACTTCCTGCAGGGGAACACCTATCTCGCTATCTCTTTCCTCACCAACCTTGGCGGAGTCATGCTTCTCTTAGGGGTAATAATTGCTTTCGCCCGGAGATATATCCAGAAACCATCGAGACTGGACAATATATTCGACGATGCCACGGCACTGACTTTCATCTTCGTCATCGTGCTCACCGGCTTCATACTGGAGGGGCTTCGTATCCGGGTAACCAATTACCCCCCACAGTGGGATGAGTGGAGATTCCTGGGTTTCGCTTTTTCCAAAGCTTTCCAGGGCGGAACTCATTTGATTGGCTGGTATCAAGGCTTTTGGTGGTTCCATGCAGTATTGGTCATAGGGGCTATTACCTACATATCACTTGCTTTCCACAGGCTGACGCATATTATTGTCTCCCCTGTCAACGTATTCTTCAGGTCGCTGACCCCTAAGGGCGCTCTGAAAACAATCGATCTGGAGAATACTGAGACATTCGGCGCCTCCAAAATCGAGGACTTCACCTGGAAAGATATGCTTGACTTTGACTCCTGTACTCGCTGCGGCCGCTGCCAGGACAACTGTCCCGCTCACCTCAGCGGCAAACCTCTCTCGCCAAAGAAGGTAATTCAGGACTTAAAAGCACTCTTTGTCGAAAAAGCGCCCCTTCTCCTGAAAGCCAAAGCCGTAGCCGCGGCCACGTCCAGCGCCGACAATCCAGGGCAAGGTGGCAATCCCGCCGTATGCGAGACCCCCGGTGAAACCACCGAGCGCAAGATGATCGGCGATATCATAACTGAGGATGTAATCTGGGCATGCACTACGTGCCGAGCCTGCCTTGAGGCGTGCCCTGTCTTCATCCAGCCCATGCAGAAGATAATAGAGATGCGCCGCAATCTGGTGCTGGAGCAGACTCAATTCCCCGAGACTGCCATGGGAGCCCTGAGAAGCATGGAGCAGAGGGGACATCCTTGGCGAGGCACTATGGCCACCAGAACAGACTGGGCTGACGGCCTTGGTATTAAGCCGCTATCGGAGAATAAAGACGTAGACATACTCTACTGGGTTGGCTGCACCGGGGCCCTTGAGGAACGGAATATGAAGGTGGCAACTTCTGTAGGGAAGATATTGAAGGCTGCAGGAGTCAACTTCGGCATACTTGGTAACGAGGAGACCTGCTGCGGCGAACCTGCACGCAGGATAGGTAATGAATACCTGTACCAGACATTGGCCCAGCAAAATGTAGAGATCCTTAACAGCTACGGGGTGAAGAAAATCGTCACCTCGTGTCCTCACTGTTACAATACAATCAAGAACGAGTACCCACAATTCAACGGCAATTTTGAGGTTGTGCATCATACCGAGCTTATCGCTGACCTGCTCAAACAAGGCAAACTCACCATCGCCCAGAAATTGGATAAGAAGGCTACATATCATGATTCCTGCTATCTGGGCAGGTACAATGATATATACCAGGCACCGCGAGAAATCGTGCACTATGTCACCGGAGCAGCCCCGTTGGAAATGAAGCATCGCAAGAGCAAAGGCTTCTGTTGCGGCGCTGGCGGCGGCAGGATGTGGATGGAAGAGCAGATCGGTAGAAGAATCAATCAGATGCGCACCGAGGAAGCTATCAACACCAAGGCTGAGATATTAGCCTCGGCTTGCCCCTACTGTCTACAGATGTTTGAAGACGCAATTAAGGCTCTTGAGGCAGAAGGAAAGCTCAAAGCCATGGACCTGTCAGAAATCGTGGCAGCGTCAATCCAATAATAGAATTGCGAGTCATCTCATATAGTAAGGGGCGTCCTTCCCGAACGGGAAGGACGCCCCTCAACATCTTTCAGGCAGTCTAACTATATTTTCGCATATTCCCGGAATTTTATACGCAGGTAACCGCCGATTCCCCAGAGGATATATAGAGGCACCTCCCACCGATGCAGTATGCGCGAGTAATCCCATACACACCTGGGGAAGGTGACAACAAAATATAGCCAGGCCACAGCAAGCTGAGGTTTAGCGAAATGTTTGTCCATAAACAGAAACTGGCCCCTTGTGGCGTAATAGACAGGCATCCCCATGAGTCTATCCCTTTTATCGATCCCAAAACCCTTATGCCAAATCCTGGACTCCGGAACAAAAAGAACCTTGAAACCTTTTCTGGCAGCACGGACACAAAGGTCGACATCCTCCCATCCAAAGAAAAATCTCTCATCAAGCATGCCTACAGTCTGCAACACATCTCGTGAAACAAACATGAAACACCCGCTGATCCAATCAACTCTCGCCATTTCGTCAAACTGACCTTTGTCGGCCTCACCGCTGCCTTTGATGGGGGTTCTCCCCGTCCTGTAGTTTATGATACCTCCGGCGAACCATATCAACTCGGGGAGTTCGTAACAAAAAACCTTGCCTCCAGCGATCCCCACCATCTTATCGCTCTGGGCAACGCTGACCAAACCTTGCAGAAAATCAGGAGCAACCATTGTGTCGTTGTTCAACAACACCACATAATCAGCCCCCCTGGCCAGAGCATCTTTAATCCCTATATTGCATCCCCCAGCAAACCCAGAGTTCTTCTCATTTGCAATCAACCTTATGGAATCTCCGAATCTCTGTTTCAGCAGGCTAACATCATCCTCCACCGAGCCATTATCAACCACTATCACCTCAAAGTTAGGGTAGGTTACCTTTCTGAGGGACTCAAGGCACTCAGCGCTGTCGTTGAAGTTATTCCAGTTTACAGTGATTACGGATACTTTGGGGAAAGATATCATGCGCGGCTCTTGGTTTGTTTCTTCGCCACAGCAATTATGTATGCTGAGGATATTAGCTCATCGTCATTGAAGTCATGCACATAATAGTTAGCCCGATCTACTGAATTATCTTCTAGTTTAACATCGCATTGCCCGTACAAAGTCATATCGGCAAAATATCTGCGCAGCAAACGGTAAAACTCTTCGGGCCAGAACTCCTTAACATGAAAAGTGTTTATAGGCTTTGCCAGGTTTGGAGAAAAGATTCTCCTATTTGGAGTCGAACAAATCAATAAGCCACCATCCTTAAGCACCCGGCGGCACTCAGCCAAAAACTTCCTATACTGTCTAATATGCTCTATGGTCTCGAAAGAAACAACAATGTCAAAAGCATTATCTAAGAAAGGTAATCTAATGGCATCAGCGCAGATAAAGCTCGCTTTATTATCCTTACTGAACCTCTCCCGGGCATAACCCACCGCTTCCATTGATATGTCCACACCAACAACCTCACTAGACCCCTTATCCGCCAGGTAACCTACACCATAGCCAGTGCCACACGCCACATCCAGAACAACCTTGTTCTCAGCCAGGCTTGCAGCAAAGATATATCTATATATATGCTCGTCATAAATCGTTTGAGGAGTCTTGCCCGGCACAACGCGTTCCCCGGTAAACTCCATATCTGTTCGACACATATTCTGTAATCCGGCTAGCTAATTAGTTGACGATAACAAATAACAGGCAACATCTTGTTTATTTTAACACACGAGAGACAGAAAAAGCATACGGTGAGCAGAGGTCATTCCCCCCTCTGCCAGTCCGCCATTAGCAAACGCTCTCCTCATCATAACTGTGGACAAGCTAGACGAAAAAGGTTATATTCCTCAGGAGAACAGGTTGAGAATATATCTTGCCAGTTGAAAATGCTCTGCTTAAATCAGGAGGGGCTTATGGACAATAAGAAGGCAGAAGAGATAAAGAAGAAGGCTGAGGCCGACGCAAGCAAGATGCTCAAGGGAGCCGAGCAAAAAGGACGCCTGATCATAGAAGAAGCAAAGAAGAAAGCCGATGCTGTGGCGGGTGAGATACTCAAAGAAGTAGAACAAAAGGGACGCCTTATTATTGAGGAGGCAAAAAAGAAGGCCGACGCCGAGGCAGTTAAGACTCTCAAGGAAGTTGAACAAAAAGGACGACTGATTATCGAGGAAGCCAAGAAAAAAGCCGAATCTCAAGTTAAGGGAGGTAAGCCTGCTCCAGACACCGACCAGAGGACCCTTCAGATTATGGAGGAGGCCAGGGAAAAGGCCAAGGCTGAGGCAAGCAAGATGCTCGCCCAGGCCGAGGAAAAAGGACGCCAGATTATCGAGGAAGCCCAAAAAGTAGCTGCCGCTCCAGCCAAGGGAGACAAGCTAGCTCCAGACGCAGAGAGCAAGGCAGCTAAGATAATCGCCGAAGCTGAGCAAAAAGCCCGACAGATTATTGAAGAGGCGGAGAGAATAGCTGCCGCTCCAGCCGACCAGAGGACGCGACAGATTATGAAGGCAGCTAAAGAAAAGGCAACCTTAGAGACAAAGGGAAAAGCAGAGAAAGTCCTACATAAGAAGCGTGCTGAGATAGTGGTAGCACCGCCTGTAGATTTCGCCCAACTGGAGAGGTTGCGGACATCGCTGCAGCGCCTTCCCGGCTTACGCATCCTATCAATAGGAGGCTCCCCTGGCGGCGGCACCCAAATCTCTATCAAGATGGACAGACCGACCCCGATTGTTGAAAATCTGGCGAAAATAGACGTTGTAGAAGAAGCGATAGAGGAAGAGTTGTTCGACTCACACCAATTGGGCGATTTTCTGAGAAGTGCCATGCCCGGTGCCCAGGCAAAACGCTCTCGTGACGAGCAGAGAATCCTGGTGGTGCTAAAGAGGATTTAGTAGGCACTTATCTCCCGCTCATTATAAGTCCTCCCTTTTTCTATCATGTCTTTGCGAGCGCAGCGAAGCAATCTCACCGTCTCCCGTACTCCTTTTCTTCATGTCATTGCGAGGCCTTCCGAAGGAAGGCTGTGGCAATCTCACCGTACCTATTCGCATTTACGAGTACTAGGAGATTGCTTCGTTGTCCTTCCCAAGGAAGGACTCCTCGCAATGACATATTTAGCGCTGTTGTCCCCCCACGTCATTGCGAGGCCATCCGAAGGAGGCCGCGGCAATCTCTCCACCCCCTTGCCGTTGGCAGACCTCGAGCGGAAACACGAAGAGATCCACACAAAAAGAGGAGCCCTCCCGCAAGCGGGAGGGCTCACTATTAACGCCTTTACTTAGACTGGATGCTCAACTCTTAATTGTGGACTCGCCTATATCTATCCATCCCTGCCGCAGGGCCAATACGACGGCGTGGGTCCGGTCATTGGCATCGAGCTTATCCAGAATAGAAGTAACATGGTTCTTTATGGTCTGCTCGCTGATGCCGAGAACATGGGCGATCTGCTTGTTGGAATAGCCCTCAGCTACATACTTCAGAGTCTCCGTCTCTCTAGGCGTGAGTGGCGTAGCCAGAGTCTCCATAGCCTTGCCCATCAGCGACACATCCTGGAACTGTCTCAATACCTGCTCGGCGACCCTGGGCCTGCCCAGCAGGCTTTCATTTATGGGGCGTTCTCCTTTGACAATCCTTCTGATCGCTGAAGCCAACTCCTCGGCAGAAACATCCTTGCTCAAATAGGCTACCGCTCCGGATCTGATTGATTGAAATAGCTGGTCATCATCAGGTACAGAGGTGAGTGCCATCACTGCCACCCGTGGGCAGCGTGTAGTGATTTGCCGTCCCAGGTCCAGTCCGCGGAGTAAGGGGAGATCGACATCCAGTAGAGCCACATGGGGCGTAAACGCCTCTATTAAGGCCAGGGCCTCAGGACCGGGAGCGCAATCACCTACCACTTCAATCTCTTTAGCGCAAGTAGCGAGCCCTTGCCGAATCCCATGACGGTAAAGCGCCTGCCTGTCAACCACAAAGACCGTGATTCTGTCCACTTTTATACCCCCTGCGATTCAAACCTGTTAAAATGACCTCAGCACAGAAATTATCATAAGATGTGCAGCGTGTCTATAGTACTTTTCTCCTATATTGTCAAGTTTTGTGCTTCTTTCTACACCTTTCTTAACGTTTTGTCAAGTAAAATCACCTTTCCCCCATCCCATCACCACTATCTGAGTTGAGTATAGCATCAGGCTTCTGCACAGTCTATAGACATTCTTCTCTACACAAAGATAGAGAAATAGTCTTAATCAATCCTCTCTAACCCACCGTCGTAGGGAGCAGACCTGTGTGCCGACTCGGATGGGTAGCCTGGAGCACCCGCTCCAGGCCTCGGGCAAGGGGCTTAAGCCCTTTGTCGGTGTAGGAACAGACCAGCGTGTCTGCCCCTCTTCCCTATGTCATTGCGAGTCCGCCGTTTTTTCCTATTTTGCAGTTTTCACTTTGCAATTTGCATTAACCTGCCCTACGGATACCTGCCGCCGAATCCGGCGTACCACACACCACCCTGCTCAAAGACACCGTAAATTCTGTTATACGCGCCCACTATCCAGGTGATAGTTCCAGTGCCTGAAGAAGAATTGTACTTGCTGCACGACTTAGGCAGCGGATTGAGGTACGGGCCATGCTCACCGGCCAGCGGCGAGTTGGCATCACCTGGAGCTACATCGGGGCCAGGGCTGCCCTCACCGGGCCCGTTGACCAGCAGCCCCATCCAGATAGCTGCGGCTTCTATATCATCTGTCGTAGCAAAGTCGCTGCCATGCACCACCACCCGCACCGTATACTTGCCTATGCCGGTCTCATTGCCCAGATTGAGGGTGGAAGCAGTGCCCTTAGCGGTTGGGTAGTTATGCACAGAGGTATAATTGCCCGCTTCGTTCCAGCCGCCTGTGCCGCTATAAGCATGCGTGTCGGAGTAGAAAGTAGACACTGAGAACTGTATCGTTCTCTCGTCCACAGCGTAGCTCTCCGCCTCGCCCCGCCCGGTCAGTCCCACCACGTTGACCACAACCACCGCCGCCAGTATACCCAGGATGAGCAGCACAACTATCAGCTCTATCAGAGTGAAGCCGCGCTCCGACCTCTTAAGCTGTTCTATGTTTCACCTCTAAAGTCAATAATGTAAAACTTGCACTCAGACATATACGTAACATCTATAATACCAGACGTGGTTCAAAGCACAATCCCCAAAAAGTAAGGGTTTTTCTCCTCAAAACCTCAGCCGAATTGCCTATGTCTTTGCGAGGCCTTCCGAAGGAAGGCCGTGGCAATCTCACCGCATCCCCTTCGTAACCTACAAGCACGCGGAGATTGCTTCGTCATCCTTCCTAAAGAAGGACTTCTCGCAATGACACACCAAGTGCCAGACTTTTGTGTCATGTCATTGCGAGTCCTTCCCCAAAAAGGACGTGGCAATCTCATCGCACTCCTTCATACCAACGAGCACGCGGAGATTGCTTCGTCACTACGTTCCTCGCAATGACATATTAACTCTTCTTTATGTCTTTGCGAGGCCATTCCGAAGGAAGGCCGTGGCAATCTCACCGCACCCCTTTTTCTGCTCGCTCGGGATGTTATCATCCCGAGCCACCGAGAACCCTTGTGGATGATAACATCCACAAGGAGCGGAGGCGTCCGCCAGAGAGGCAGGCGTGGCAATCTCACCGCACCTCGCAGTGACACCCGTTAACAAAAAGAGAAGGCCCTTTGAGGGTGCTACTGCGAATTCCCCCTACAATTTGCACTTTGCATTTTTCATTTTGCAATTTACAATTAAAGAGAGAGCTCCTTGCGGAGCTCTCTCTTTCTTACTCTAAACGTTTCTCTCAGCTTAAACCATGGATCACGGATATGCGCCGCTGAAGCCAGAGAACCAAACGTGGCCTTGGCCGCCCGGGGCAGTGATAGTGCCTGCGGCATTCCCATTTTCATCTACAACATCAACAGTCGCACCAGTTACCATGTACACGCCATAGACGCTGCCGTTCGCCCCCACTACCCAGCAATAGCCTCCGCCAGGAGCGGCGGCGCCATTGGCATTATCTCCGGTACTAACGCTCGTCATGGCGGACTTCGGCATATTCTGCAGATAGAGGCCGGTATCAGTCGCCAGCGCCGATACATCGCCCCGGAGGGGCAAAGAAGTTGCTGAGCTGTTCCCGTTCCCTGTCCCTGGGGCATTGACCAGAAGCCCCATCCAGATAGCGGATGCTGATATCTCCGCATCTAAGACAGGACCGGCGGCATCATTCAGTACCTCTGCGCTGTTGACCTGATTCGCATCGAACCTGGTAGTCGAAGCTGTGATAAAGTGGGCGTTTACCGAGCCTAGCGCTGTAGGATAGAAATGTCCCGAGGGCTGCAGATCGGCTTCGGCGGGATCGTTAACACCCCAATGTGAATCTGTTGGTGTCCCTGTGTACACGAAGCCACCGTGCACATCAGAGAAGAAAGTAGACGACGCAAGCTGGATGACCTCCTTATCGGTCTGGTAAGCCTGCTTGCCTCCTCTGCCCATCAAGCCCACTACGTTGGGGATGACCACCGCTGCTAACACGCCAAGGATTGCCACCACGATCAGTAGCTCGATCAGGGTAAAGCCCTTCTCACCTCTCTTGAAACTCTTCATGTTTCACCTCCTTCCTTGTATATTTTTTCTGCTTACAGGCTAACATAGCCTCAACCACGTGTCTATATTACTAAAGTCAAATTCCATCCCCCATTTAGTACTTATCCGGAGCCATATCTACAGAGACCTTGGCCGTGCTGTCTATGAGCCATACACCCTCATCCCAGTGTCGCGGCAGCTTAGAGATAAAGTCAGGATAGAAGCTCTTGCCCTCTTTGTCGATGGCCTTGAAGTCTATCGTAGAGTTTCCCGTAGCGGGCAGAGCGGCATTCGCTGTGGGCCACCCGCCAGATTGAATAGCGTAGGTATCCACGGCATTCTGGACAGTGTGTATATCACCAGCCATAGCGGTTCCGCGTGACTTGGTGAAGAAACCCTGAGTCGCCAGTATCACCAGAGCGACAGCGATAATAAATATGGTCAGGGCAATCATCAACTCCATGAAGGTGAACCCGCCCTCTCTGTTCCTCTTCTTAATGATATTCCTCACCATCGTACCCCCGAGTCATGGCTCATGGCTGATAGCTCATAGCAACCTGTAATTGTCATTACGAGTGCTTCCCCCATGTCATTGCGAGTCCTTCCCGCGCTCGCCTGCTCATTGCAGAGCCCAGATGTTACAACGCCCGACACAGTTTTGTCAAGCTCCTCTCATACCGCCTGACAATTCCGCGCCCCTCTCACCTCGACCCCATACCCCACCACCAGTGAAAAATCTTATCGCCCCAGATGAGCGCCACCATAGCTCCCACGGCTAAGAACGGGCCATACGGTATAGCAGCCTTTCTACTCTTCACTGCACGGGATACCAGCAGAATCACAGCTGCAAGCCCGCCGGCTACAATGCCCACGAGCAGCGCCACTACTACCAGCGGGAATCCGCTCATCAGCCCGATAAATGCCGCGAGCTTTACATCGCCGTAGCCCATGCCGCGGCCACGCGTAAGCAGATATGGCAGCAGCATGAGAACAAATCCCACCGCCCCTCCCATCAATGCGCTCAGGACAAATCCGGGGCCCACCTTCGGCCAGAACTCCTCGAACCCTCCCCAGAAGAACGAGAAGGCGAAAGCGAGTATCATGGCGGGGAAGACCACAATGTTCAGTATCAGCTCCTGCTCCAGGTCGATGGCGAAGATAACGATGAAAATGCCGGCATAGATGACGGCGAAGGCAAGCTCGCGGCTGAGGCCGTAATGCCATGCCAGGAAGGCAAAGAGAGCGGCAGTAGCGAATTCCACAATGGGCGAGCGCAGAGGGATGCGGGAGCCGCAATAGCGGCAGCGCCCCCTCAGCCAGATATAGCTGAATACGGGCACCAGGTCAACGGCCTTAAGGTTTTTATTGCAGCTATCGCAATGCGACCCGGGCCTGACTATCGACTTGCCTTGAGGGAGGCGGTCGATACATAGATTGAGGAAGCTGCCCACCGCCAAGCCGAGGAGACCGAATAGTATTGTTGTAATAGCTAGCATACAGCATCATCTATTTCAAATTGAAAAATGAAAATTGCAGAATGCACATTATTTTCGCGACTTTGCGGTTACTATTGATTTTGCAACTATGTTGGCAAGTTCGCCGGCTTCTTGTCTCAGGGAGAGCAGGTTTGAAGATTGTGCAAGCTTTGTTTTCTCAATCAATCGCATCCAGTAAAGAGACTCCCTCAATTCTTTCAGCACAATCTGCATCTTATGAATGAAATCGGCACGGCTTTCAGCGCCACAAGCCTCTTCATAATTGGCACCGGCCGATGTCGCCGATCTTCCTAATTGCATTCCAATATGCTGACCGATAGAAGTCCTATTGAGACCAACGACCAATTTTATAATGCTTGCCCCAAAACCTAGAAATCTCTCTGATAGCTGTTCTCTTTCATTACCCATATTTTCATTTTGCACTTTTCAATCTGCAATTCGCAGCCGCCCTCCGACCTACCACTTTCCTTTGAGCATCAACCCCACGTTCACCAGGTACTGCTCCAGGGGGAAATTCTCAGGACACCCCGCAGGAGGCTCGACACGCTCCACTTTGCGTCCGGTAGCCTGTGCCAGCCTCGGGCCCATCTCAGGGTCGAGAGCAAGTCCTCCGCTTAGAAAGACAGCGGCCTCGGCGGTTATGCCGGAATCATTATGGCTGCGATTATAATAGTCTAGAGTGAAGGGAAGCTCCCGAATCAGGTGCTGCCAGGCTGCCTCCGGGCTGGGATTAGCATCCTTCACTGGAATATTACGGAACATGGCAGGGAAGGACTTATCCACTATGACTATCTCGATCGTATCGATCTCACCATGTACTATAATGCCGCTCTTACAGTTGACGGCTCGGGCCAGGGCAAAAGGTCTGAGCTCCAATCCTTTTAGCTTTATCCCTGCGGTGCTACAGGTCTCCACCATGTTGATAACATTGCTTCTGGGCACAGCCAGGGTGAACACCGACTGCCTCTGGCTGGCTATCGACCCGTTAGCTATCGGCTGCCAGTAAATGTAGTCCACGTCTGCAGTACCCGGCATAAGCCTTTTCACCTCCCTGGTCACTATCTTCTCCAGTTTGCCCCCCTTTATCTTGGGCAACGTAAGCACCTGGCTGGCAGCCCCCGTGCTGGGCAAAGCAGCAAGCGCACCCCTGCGTGAGACGCCCTTCTCCTGAATTGCCTCGGCCAGAACCCTGCCCACATCCTGAGGCGAAGTTACCAGTCCGTCTTTCACGAAATTGGGATTCAGGGGAACGCTATACCAGCTTTCAATCTTCTTCCCCGAGAAGGTAAGTATTCTCAGAGACAAGCCTTCAACTGTGAACGCCGTCCCGCGGCCACTGAAAAGTTCCATTTTTGCCCTCCCGTCAGCCTCCTGACTTCATTTGGCTCTGCTGCGGATAATAACATATCTATCTGCAGCGTCAATATGTTCCCTCAACCCATCACTGCGTCAGAAATACGACCGTGAATGTGCCGTCGATCGGCGTGAAGGTCGCATTCTCAATCCTCAAACTCAGGAACGGTCCTTCTTCCAGATAGCGCAGGAAGAGGTTCATCGCCGCATGATCCCCGGCCACCTTCACCACAGTATCATAGCGGGTGTATTTCTTACCTGCAAGTGTCTCGGCGGTGGCGCCCTGCGGAGTCAGGCTGACCAGCTCCACCCCGTACTTGTCCGCTGCCGCTGCTATGTAAGCGCTCAACCCGACGCTGGGCAACGCTGACGGGAAACTGGAGGTGGCCGCCAGGCTAGCCTGCTGCGCCTGCAGCTTTGCCACATCATACTGGCCCTGCGCGACAGTTAAACTCACCTTGGCGCTCGTTGCCTGCGTCTCAAGCTTCGCCTGCTCATCAGCCGACGATTGCGACCCTGAGTAAAATATAAAGGTAACGACAAGAAGGATGACAGCTATTGCTATGAGGACTGCCAGTCTGCCATTGCTTTTGACTGCATTAACTATCTGCTTCATCTGGCACCCCCTGTCGCCACGCTTATAGTTAACGAGAAAGTCCCGTCCTTGAACGATGGCAGACCTGCCAGGGTGAACCTGGGATCGTTATCCAGCGCACGGCCGAAGTCAGCGGCATAAGTGTAGCTTTGAGCGGTTCCTTCTATCGTTAGCATATTGCCCTTCTGAGTAATCTTGCTGATATCGACACCCATAGGGACAAGTAAGTACACCCCTTCCAGGGCATTCCCTACCATAGTCCTCGCACCATTGAAAGCATCGTAACCCTGCTTCGATGCCTTCAACTGGTTGATAGAGTTGATGAGCTGCGTCGCCTCTGCGTTACTCGATAGCGCTGAAGTCTGCTGCTGGGCGGCCTTTATCTGACTTTGCAGGTTGGTGATCTGGGCCTGGCTATCGCCCTTTGCATGGTAAAAATAGAACGAGCCGAAGGCCAGGAGCAGGACAATAACGATCGCGGCGAAGGTCTTCCCGTCTACCAGAGGCTTGATACGCAGTTCCTGTGGTAGCAAATTGATATCAATATTCATATTTCTCCTCCGGTTCTGCAATTAAAACGATATTAAGATTTTTAAGAGTACTTGGCAATCCCCCGAATTACCCACCCTAGTAGTCCTTTCATACTAGCCCCACCAAGGACGTTCAAAAGAACATACATACCCTTTACACCGCCGGTCGCTAAAAACGACCTCTAAATTACTTACTCCTATCCCTTACTATTCTTCCAGCACGATGTAGCTATCGACGTTAACTCCAAAGGGTTGTGTATTTGGCACATCTTCAGTAGGGTATTCGTAGGTCGGGGGTTCCTGATACTCAACAGTCGCATATGGCAAGCCGGGAATATTTTTCACTGCCGGATTATATACGATAGTACTCTTTTTTTGCGCATTGCTTCCCCCGTCTTTTATATTG
>Ga0315281_10007242_pt1 | contig 15665 bp, 18 predicted proteins | sample YL17G07_0_MG_FD_204540 | JGI IMG/M metagenome (GOLD analysis project Ga0315281, IMG submission 204540) | Sediment microbial communities from Yellowstone Lake, YNP, Wyoming, USA - YL17G07_0 | ecosystem: Environmental > Aquatic > Freshwater > Lake > Sediment | place: USA: Wyoming | collected...
GTTGATTCCCGGCGCAGGAAGCTCGTTCGGCTGGGAGCTCGTGCGCAGCCTCGTCCTGCAACTCGATGGAACCGTCGAGGCCACCACCGACCGCGGCGCCCACGTCCGCGTCTCGTTCGCCGCGCCGGCGTTGGCAGAAGGACCGCCGGCGTGAAGAAAATATCCGTCGTCGAGGACGAGGCGATCGTCGCCTTGGAAATCAAGGACCGCCTGCGCACGCTGGGCTTGGCCGTGCTCGGGGGAGCCGCGGTCATCATCGCTTACTATCTGCCCTTGGCTGTTCGAGGGATGAGGCCCGGGGGCTCGCTACGAAAGACTCGGGGCGAGGGTGGGCGAGGCTAGGAGTGCTCCAGAAGTTGCGTTCGGCTTCGCCCCACAGCGCCTGACAAACTATTTGCGCTCTGCGGCTGTCGCACCTCCGTATGCCTGAGGCGCACCCTGCATGACCCGCCTGCCGCAGGACATCCGGTTTGCGCTGCGATCGTTGCGTCGCCGCCCGGCCTTTACGCTCGTGGCCGTCCTGACGCTCGCGATCGGGATCGGCGCCAACACGGCGATCTTCTCCGTTACCAACGCGGCCCTGTTTCGCCCACTGCCGTTCCCGGAGTCGGAACGCCTCATGCGCGTGAGCCTGCTCATGCCGGACCCTGCCGTGGCGCCGGGAGTTCGCAACATGGTCTGGTCGTTTCCGAAGTACAGGCTCTTCCGGAACATTCAGAAAGCGTTCGCCAGCAGCGGGATCTACACGGCTGGCTCGGCGACGGTGAGCGAGCAGGGAGACGCCGAACGCGTGTCGATCGAGATCGCGAGCGCCGGTTACTTCGCGACACTGGGTCTCCGGCCGCAAGTCGGGCGCCTCTTCCTGCCGGACGAAGATGAAAACCCGGGCACGCACTCGGTGGCGGTGCTGAGTCACAACCTGTGGCGCCGCCGCTTTGCGAGTGAACCGAACGTGGCCGGGCTCACGGTCACGATCAACGGCTCCCGCTTCGACATCGTCGGAGTGCTGCCGCCCGGGTTCAACGGGCTCACCGGCGAGGCCGAGCTGTGGGTTCCAGTCACCTCGCCCCTGGCGAGGAGCCTCGACCGGCCGCGTGCGCATCAGTTCGATCTGGTGGCGCGGCTCGCGCCCGGGACGACCCCGGACCTCGCGCGTCGACTCCCCTCGACTTCGCCCTTCCGCCCCGGGTGCGCGGATGCGGAGTGATCGCGGTCTGGACGCGTACCTTCGTCCTTCCTTGAGATCGGTCGGTGAACGCGACTCTTCAAGCGCTCAGCGAATGAAATCCGCAGCCAGTTTGGTGGCGAAGAACTCTAGAATCAAGAATTCCTTGGGCCTCACTCGCATGCGCGCGACACATGCCACCACCGGCGGATTCGACCCAGACTCAGTAGTGTCCAGCAGCACGTCCAGCAATGTCTCCTCGCCCACAGTCAGCCGAATCACTCCGAGATATCGAGAGAGCACCGTGCGGGAAGTCAACTGGCGTAGGCCGGCCCCGGTGAGGCCATACCTCGGCGCCCGCCCAAGGTAATCCACCCCAGTTTCGAAATGGCAGTGCAGCGTCACCTTCCGTGTGAACCGCGGCATGGCAAGTGCAACGGCATCGGCTATGCTTGTGCCCAAGTCGCGCATCCGGGCCACGGTGAGCCGCAGTTTCGTCGGCACCGGAATCACAAGCGCCAGCAAGATCGCCAGTTGCGATTCCCCTTCATCTGGCCACTTGATGCTCACTCCGGTCACAACGCGGGTTTTTCCATCCTGCTGCAGTGTGTACGGAAAAATGTCTGCCGCCGCGTACGGGCCCAGCCGGTCGTCGTGGAGATAGAGACCGCGCACGGTGGTGGCCGCGTCGCAGTATCGCTGCTTGGGATCGGCCGGCGGCTGCACTGCGCCGAGCTTGAGTCCGACGCCGCAGACCGCATGTCCTTCGCCACCGATTGACTGGAGCGCCAGTACAGGAGCAAAGCCCGATGACAGGTAACCGAGCAATTGTGCGCGATCGTGCTCGTACGACACGCTCCGGATCAGGAGCGGCGACAACCCCGTAGCGCGCGTTGCTTCACAGACTTGGTGAATCGTGAGTCCTTCCGACGGAAGCGCTCGCCCATCGGCCAGGAAGTAGCGCGACGCTGACTCCGTGATCGCCGCTGGGGAAACCACCGCGAGTCTCTCCATCGGCGCGGTCTTCTGAATCGCGCACCAGAGCGCCGTTGTGGCGCAGGCGCTCACACCGCGATCTTGTTGCTGAAATGCGAGTCCCCTGATGCCGAGTCTGAAAGCCCCGAGGTGAACGTTGTAGTCACGAACGGCGCCGAAGGCACGCTTCATGCCGCCCTCGGATGTGCCGCCGAAAGTTCGCAACACCGTGCGCCCAACCGGCGATGCCGGCAGGGGCCGGATGACGCAAAACCCCAGGTACCCGCCTTGAAGCCGGGCGCTTGCGCGCTCGTGAGCGTCACCTTTCGCAGACGCCATCGCGTCCCAGCGCTCTTGATTGAACGTGGTAGAGAAGAAGTGCAGGCGCTGGCAGTGGTTGGGATACGACCGCAGGCTACGGCCGTGGAAGAGCGCGAGATCCTCGATGTAGTCGCGATCGATGTAGTGGGTTTCGTTCAGGACGGTCGCGCACTTGAGCCTCGCCAGATAGAACCCGAGGTACGCCAGCTGCGTCGGGGGCCATGCGTCCACCACGCCGTCAGGGCGCTTGAAAAGCGACGAAAAATCATCAGGGTGGCGTGGAAACCCCGCCACCCTGATGTCCTTCGTTGGATACTCGTGCCCAACGGGAAGTACGACTACCACAGGGTCCCGATCACTCGCGCTGTTTCAACCTGAAGTTGAGGATATCTGCGCCAACAATCTCCCCGGCCAACTCCTGCTTTCGCTGTTGTTTTGTCTCCTGTCTCGCCCGGTCAAAGAGGTCCCAGATACGGGCCTCTTCTTTCGAGCGGGGTCGTGGCTGCCGCATGCTTGCTGGTGCACGATCTCCACTGGAGCCGTGCGACTTGGCTGCGTGCTTTCTTGGTGGCATTGGTCTCTCGCGAAGAGTACGCCGCGTTATCCTCCTACCGCTTTGGCGATCGCCTGTCGGCGTCAGCCAAGAGTGTTTCGGTTACCCGCTTGATAATATCGAGCGTCGCCGTATCCGCTTGAGCCGCGCGCAAGAAAACCGGGTCCATCTGCGGTTGCGCTCCGACCCCTGCTCGGCCGAGCAGCGCGTCGATCGAGACCTCGAGTGCTTCGGCGAGCTTGACCACGGACTCGAGCGAGGGCACGCGTTGGCCAGTCTCGAAATGCGATACCGCGGCCGGGGCCATTCCCGCCCTGGTACCAAGCTCGTTCTGGGTCAGGCCACGAACACCCCTGAGTTCACGTAGGTTGTCAGCCAATCCCCTCATGTATACTCCAAGGTAGCTATTGACAATACTATGTCGTAGTGTAGACTACCATGCAGTATAGATGCCGAACGAGTTCTCGCAAGGAGGAGCTATGGCAGAGAAAGGGGGAAAGCCTGATGCAGGCGGTGGAGCCGCCAACCTGCACATTTTCGTGAATCGCAGAAAATTCGAGATCGCTGACGGTGTGACGCCCGTGATGACCGGCGCCGACATCGCCAAGCTGGTGGACGTGCCCCCAGACAACGCGGTCATCCGGAGGGATTCTGGCCCGGACAAAGATCCCATCGGGATCGGCGAGGAGGTGAAGGTCAAGAACGGCGACCATTTTTTGGTCACGCGCAAGGTGGTGGAGGGTGGCAGTCTCGGAGGCGACGATGAATCGCGCGCGCATTGAACGTGAACTCGCGCGTCTCATCGCCGGCGGGCAGGCCGTTGAGTTGATCGAGGGCGGGTCCCGGCCTCTCATCCTCTACCGCACGTTGCCAACCAGCGGCGCCCCGCTGAATCTCCCAGACGCAACGGACGTGGTGGTGCCCGTGCCCGAAGGATATCCGGCAAGCATGATAGACCTTGCCGGCCTTCCTGTCGGTTCGCCATTGCTTGCGCGCGTGAAGGGTGGCCAGAACAATCAGGGAATCGTACGAGTTGCCGATCGCGACTTTCAACTCGCAAGCTATCACCCCCATAATGGCGGGGGCGGGCCGCCCTGGGATCAGGCACGCCACGGCTTCCACACATACATCGACCACGTCCTCGCGTGGCTCGATCGGCTGAGCTGATGCTCGCGAACGCCGTCGTACAAGCCACCTCCGCGCGGCGCATGGTCCTCCGCTTCGCTCAGCCCGAGCTCAGCGCATTGCGGGATCTGGTCTTCCGCCGTCATCCCCGCGACGAGTGGGCGACCTTGGCTTGGTTCGGCTGGCGCGAGCTCGCGCCGGCAACCACCGGCGCAGATGCCGCCCTGATGCTGACATACGCGGCCATCGAGTCGCCCAAGAGTGGCGATCTGGACGACGCTGTGTCGCATGTGGCCATCGACGAGCCGTACTCACTGCGCATGGCGCTGGCGGCCGAACACAACGCGCTCGCGCCCGGCGTTATCCATTCCCACCCGCAGGATGTGCCGCCGATCGCCAGCGTTATTGACGACGACATGGATGCGTACTACAGCCGCTACTTCAGCGATTTCGCTCCTGGACGTCCCTACGTGAGCCTCATCTTCACAATCATTGACGGGGCTTTCGCGTGCTCGGGACGCGTCTGGTGGCGCGGCGCATGGCACTATGTCACGGAGACTCTCGGCGAAACCCAATCACTGCAAACGTGGGTCGGATGGCGGCCGCCGCCGCGCCTGCCGCCGGATTTGCGAGCCGCACCCACGGCCTCAACCGCGCGGCTCGCAGCCGCCTTCGGCGACGAGGCCGCATTGCGCCTCAAGGGCGCCACGGTTGCCGTCATCGGTGCTGGCGGTACCGGGTCCGCCGCGATTGAAGTACTGGCGCGCGCTGGCGTGGGCCGCCTTGTGCTCGCCGATCCTGACCGGTTGGATGAGTCCAATCTTGAGCGCGTGCACGGTTCGACCGCCGAAATGTTGCACCAGCCGAAAGTGGTTCTCGCCAAACGTCACGTGGCCGACATCGCGCCGAACTGTGTCGTGGATGCGATCATTGGCGCGCTGCCCCAAGATGACGTCGTGGACGCAATATCCGCCGCGCACTTCATACTGTGTTGCACCGACTCCCACTCGAGCCGCTTGGCGGTGAGCGACATCGCCGTACGCTATCTGGTGCCGGCGCTCGATTGCGGCGTCACGATGGAAGGGAAGGGCGGAACTGTGCGCGGCCAGATCGTCCAACTCGTTCGCCTGTTCCCGCACGACCCATGCGCCCTTTGCCGCGAAATGACGATTCCGTGGCGTGTGGCTCAAGAGCTCATGTCCGAGGAGGAGAAGTCGCGCCGCCGCGCTGCCGCGCGACAAGCGCAAGCGCGAGGCGAATCCGGAAACATGTACTGGCATGATGAGCCGCAGCTGAATACGGTCGGTTACCTCACCACAACGGCCGGGGCAATGGCGGCGGGGTATGCAATCGGTCTCATCACCGGTCGCTTTGCGCCGCCCTTCTCGCGCCTCCAGATGAACCTTGTTGCTCCACTGCTGGACTCGACTGATGTAGATGTCGAGCCACGCGCCGACTGCACTTGCCGACGCGTGCGCGGGCATGCGGACCAGGCGCTCGCGGATGCATACGTCTGGCCGCCCAGCCACTGGAGCCCACCGCGGCGCGCCTAGTGCGCGAGCGCGGTTCACGAATGATGGCTTCCTCCGAAACGTCCCACCACTCACCGCGTATCTGATGTCATGCCGATGACTTCCGCCCGGTCCTTCACAGTGGGCCTCGACGCGCTTCGCGCCGATCCGATGCGCACCGTTCTCTCGACCCTCGGCATGGTGATGGGGGTCGGCGCGATGGTCTCCGTCACTCCGCGGATCAGCACGAAGTTGGACGGCATCGACGTCCGGCGGACGGACATCGTGCACTTCACCTCGACAGACGTTCCCGCCTTCGAGACGGCGAATCGAGGGCGAGCACAGAATCGGGCTCCTGTCCGTGGGCGCGTCGCTGATCGTCGCGGGCGAACAAGGTAAGCCGCGCGGATTCTCCGTCACCGGCGCCCTCGCACGCTATGCTGCCGATCATCACCTCACCGTGGCCGCTGGACGCTGGTTCACCGATCGCGATAAGGCCGTGGAGGTACGCTCAGCGCGCGCTGGTGCTGCGGTCAACGGCATCCCCGCCAATGCCGCTGCCGCGTTGGGGCGTGAGTTGCGGCTCAACGAAATTCGCACCGGGTGATCGGCGTGCTCGCGGGCGCGCGGATCCCGCAGCTCTTCGTGACCGCCGCGCCTCTCGATCAGGTCGATTCACTGCGCACGCGCGTCGAGCGTTGGGCGGCGGCGACGTACGGTCCGGCGTGGAGCGAACGCCTCGCGGTCTCGACGAACCAGGCGCGCGTAGCGCAGGCGGCAGTGGGAATGCGGATCTTCAAGATTCTGATGGGGGCGATTACCGGTGTCTCGCTGCTCGTCGGCGGGATCGGGATCATGAACGTGCTGCTCGCCGCAGTCGCCGAGCGCACGCGCGAGATCGGCGTGCGGAAGGCAACAGGCGCCCGCAACCGCGACATCCTCGTTCAGTTCCTCGCCGAGTCGGTGAAAATCGCTGGGGCTGGGGCGCTCGCCGGCGTCTTGCTGCGGCTGACGATCGCGTTCATGGTCGCCGACGTGATGTGGCGCCAGACCAATGCGCTCGTCTATGTGGCGATCACTCCCTCAACGGTGCTGTTCGCGACGGGAGCGGCGCTGACGGTCGGCCTCGTCTTCGGGATCTGTCCCGCGCTTCGCGCCGCTCTCACCGATCGACGCGATCCGGCACGAGTAGCGCAAGTAGGCGGCGGTGACAGCGGCTGCAGGCCGCTGACCCTGGCGGCGCCTTCGATCGGCGAAGCCAACATGCAGTGCGTCCTACACCGATCGCGACCAGCGAGACGTCTCTCGCTGGCCGCCTCCATCCGCAAAACGGTCTACCGCTACCTACTCCGCCCCGGCAACTCCGGCGGCTCAGACAGCGCGGCCACGATCGCGCCGCACGCCGTGATCACCATCGGCAGCACCGCAGCCAACTGCGGCACTGCTTCACTCAGCGCCTTCAGCACCGCGCTGGTCGGATGTGCTGTCGCCAGCACCCCCATGATCGCGACCACAGCTCCCATGATGGCTCGCATCCCCTTCGGGCCGCGAACCGTCACAGCACTCCGTTGATTCTCCCTCACGCTTCATGGGATGTATCTCATCCCCACTTGTACCCCGCTGCGCGTCGGGATGCCAAGCGAAAACGAACTTGGGACTGGGAACTAGCAACGAGGAACTAGAGCTAGTTCTCAGTCCCTGGTTCCTGGTTCCTACCGGATTGGCACCCCGGCCTCGAAGTCGTACAGCGTCACCTGTCGCAGCCGGTAATACGTCGCCCAGTAGTTCCGCAGCGCTTGAAGGTACGCGTTCACCGCCTGGTCCTTCTCGGTCTGCGCTGTGTACAGGATGTCGACGCCGATGCGGCCGATGACGTAGCGGCTATACGCCACGTCGAAGCGCTTCTGGGCGACCGTGTCCGCCTTGGCGGACACCGCCACGGTGCGCTTGGCCTGTGATAGCTGGAGCGCAGCGAAATGCGATTCGTGGATCACCTGTTCGCGCGCGGCACGGGATGTCGCCTCCACGCGCTTCTCGTCCAGCCGCGCCGCCTGAACGTCCGCGCGCCGCGACCCCCACTGCAGCAGCGGAATGTCGACGCCGATGGAGAACCGCTGTGCTTGGAGCAGGCTCTTGTAGACGCTGTCCATGACGGGGCCGGTCTGGTTCAGGCCGACGCTCGCCGTGACGCTGGCGCCGAGGCCGTTGTTCAGCTGCGCCTCTGCGACACGCCGCTTGGCGGTCACGCCCTGCAGTTCCTGGTCGCTCATTTGCGCGCGATTCGCGAGCGCCTGCGTTACGGCCACCGTGGTGTCCGGATCGATCATCGGTATCGCGGACGGGACTTCGACGTCGAGCTGCGCCTCGATCGGCGCGTTGATCGCGAGGCGGAACGCGGCGCGCGTACGGTCGAACTCGAGGCGCGCATTGTCCAACGCCACGCGCGAGCGGAGCAGGGCGAGTTCGCTCTGGAGCAGGTCGTTCTCGCTGATCTTGCCGACTTCGAGGCGACCCTTGTTCAGCGTGAACAGCGTGTCGTTGATGGCCGCGTTGGTGATCTGGTTGTTGAGCGTGCGCTTGGCGATGAAGAAGTCGAAGAACGCCGCGGTGGTTTGGCCAGCGATCTGTTCACGGCCCTCGAGGTACTGTCGTTCGGCGGCCTCGATGGTGAGATCCCGCGCCCGCCCGTCCCAACGCATGCTATTGGGGCGCAGGACGGGTTGAATGATGGATAACGACACAGGCACGGAGCCGAAGGTCGTCTGGCTAGTCGTGCCACGGCGCTCAACGCGCTGCAGCGACGACGTCACCGACATCGTCGTGCCGGTGAATGGCACGCGCTGCGATATGGTGAGGCCCGCGTTGGCCGTGCGCTGCTCCACCGGCTTGAATTGCGTGGATCCGTCAGGCTGGATGACCGGCTGGATGTTGCGCGCGAACGAGTACGACGTTGCCTGTTGCGACATGGTGATCTGCGGAAACAATCGCGCGCCGAACGCGTGATCGCGTGCGCGCGCTGCGTCACGCGTGGCTGCCGCGGCCGTGGCCTGCAGACCTTGGCGCTGGGCCATATCCACGGCCTGTCGCAGCGTGATCGTCTGCGCGGCCGCCACGCCAGGGCCAAGCGCGAGAACGAGCGAGAGAGTACGGAAGGTCCGGCGCGCAGCGGCGGCGCACAACGTAGAACGGCTATTCATAACGAAGACAGGTGACAGGGTCCTGGCGTGCCGCGCGGTACGCGGGCACGATCCCAAACACGACGCCCACCGTGAACGACACGCCGAACGCCACGAACACCGACAGGTACGACACGATCGTCCTGATATCCGCGAATCGCTCGATGCCGAAGCTCAGCCCGCCGCCCACGAGGATGCCGGCCACGCCGCCGCTCACGCTGATGAGGATCGCCTCGCTCAGGAACTGCAGCAGAATGTCGCGCTGCGTGGCGCCCATGGCGCGCCGCACGCCGATTTCCTTGATGCGCTCCAGCACCGACGCCAGCATGATGTTCATGATCCCGATGCCGCCCACGATCAGCGAAATCGACGCGATCGCGCCGAGCACGATGTTGAAAATCGCTTTCGTGCGTTGCTCCTGTTTCAGCAGCAGTTCCGGCACCGTGATCTCGAAATCCACCACGCCGTTGTGGCGGCGTTCCAGCATCCGGCGCACCACCTCGGCCACGGACGGCACATAACGTGAATCGCCCACGCGCACGATGATGCGGTCCAGCTGGTTGCGGTTGGTGCGCTCGAGCCGCGTTTCCTCGTCTTCCTGTGGCTGATCGGCGGTGGTCACGACCACCGGCCGCGACGCCAGCTCGATGTCCCGCTGCGTTACCTTCGCGCGGTTGCGGAACCGGGAAAGCACCGTGTGGATCGGCACGTACACGTCCATGTTGGCGTCGCGGATGCCAAGGCGCTGGCTCGTTTCGTTCGACACCGCGCGCGGCCGCAGCACGCCAACCACGGTGAGCCATGTGGACCCGACCTTGATGGGGCGGCCGATGGCCTCCTCCTTGGTGAAGAAGCGGCCGCGCACGCCGTCGCCGATGATTGCCACGGGCCGCCCGTACTGGACCTGTTCCGCCGAGTACCAGGCGCCGGCCGAGAGTTCGAGGTTGTTGAGCCGGAAGTAGGTCGTGTCCACGCCCACGAGCTTGCCGCTGCGGCGGTGTCCCTCGCGCGTGATGGTCGAATTGAGGACCATCTCGCCGGTGGTGGACTCGACGCTTGGCACCACGTTGCGAATCGCTTCCGCGTCAGCGTAGGTGAGCCCCGGCGTGAACTTCTTTTTCTGTTTCTCGTCCTTTTCCTTGTCTGCGTCGCCTTCCTTCTGTTCCACCAGCGGCGTGATCAGGATGTTGTTGGAGCCGAGGAGCTTCATCTGCTCGAGAATCTCCTGTTCGGCGCCTTTGCCGATGGCGAGCATCGCGATGACGGACGCCACGCCGAAGAGAATGCCCAGCGACGTGAGGCCGGCGCGCAACTTGTTGTGCGCCACGGCCACCACGGCGATGCGCATGCTGAACAGGACGTGCGCAATCAACTGCCCGCGGAGTTGCGCGAGCGCTGCGCGGTTGAAACCCATGGTAACGACTAGGACTTCTTGGTCGCAGGCGGTGGGGCCGTTTTGGTCAACGGCATGCCAAGCGCCGAGTCGCCCGGAGCCGTCTTGGGCTTGAGCGAGGGGCCCTTGAGGCGTACCGCGACCATGAGTTCGTGCTGCGGCGGCGGCGCGAGCAACACGCGATCGCCCTCCTCCAGGCCGCGCAGGATCACGACTTCATCGTCGCTCATGGTGCCCAGTTCGATTTCCTGCTTCACGGTCTTGCTGCCGTCTCGCTTGTAGACGACGGTGACGCCGCTGTCCGTCGTGACCGCTTCGATAGGGACGTACAGGGCGCCGGGAATCTTGTACGTCTCGACCGCGTTGGACGTCGTCATGCCGGGCCGTAGCGTGGTGTCGGACATCGTCAGCTCGACTTTTACCTCGAAAACCTTGGCATCGCTGTTCGGGCGCTGCTCGCCGACGTTGGCGACCTCGGTGACCTTGCCCGGGAACTTCTTGGTCGGATCTGAGTCCAGCGAGATTTGCACGGCCTGCCCCACCGCGAGCTTCCGGATGTCGATCTCGTTGATGTAGGTCTGCGATTCCATCACGGTGAGGTCCGGGAGTGTCGCGACGACCGCGCCGTCCCATGGGTTCACCTGGCCCCCGACGCCGCGCTTCTTCCCGTTCCAGTCCTTCGCGTAGATCACCATGCCGGGCGCCGGCGCTCGCACCGTGAAGCCCAGCATGACTTCCTGCACGACCTTCATCAAGTTGGTCTGGCGATCCTTGTCCGCGCCCACTTCACGCATCTTGGCCTGCGCCTGACTCGTCTTCGTCACGTAGTCCATCTTCGCCTGCGCCAGAGCGCGCTCGGCTTTCTCGTACTCGATTTCCGCCTGGCGCTTGATCGTCGGCGCTTCATACACGGCTTGCTCCTTGGCGAGGCGGCGCTCCTCGAGGCCGAGCTCCATGTTCTTCATATCCTCGCGCGCCTTGGACAGGTTGAGTGTGGAATCCAAGGACGCCTGCTCGTGGACTGCCAGCGCTTTCGTAAGGGCGATGTTCACCTCGCTCATGCGGGCAGCGATCGTTGCGCGATCCAGTTCCGCGACGACGTCGCCGGCCTTCACGACCGTGCCCTCGGGCACGATGGACGCAATCTTCATCTGGTACTGGTTCGCGGCCTGGGCGTTCGCGGGTCCCGTGATCTGCACGAACTTCTTGGCGCGCAGTTCTCCGGACGTCGTCACCAGTACCCTGAACTCGCCCTTCTTCACGCGGGCAACCAGCGCCGTGTCTTCGGGTCCGACGTCGCGCGCCATGAGCCAAGCGCTTGGCACGAGGACGGCGAGAATCGCGCCAACGATGAACCAACGGTTACGGATGTATCGCATGAAGCTGCTCGGATTCTCCGGGTGAATTTGATCCATAATCGCGCAACCGTACTGTATCAGTAAACTGACACAGCGTCAACTCCGGTCGCGCGGCTCTTCGTCTGCGGGATCGACAATGAGACACCGTTTGTCCGGAAATCGTTGGCCGGTCGTTCCTTAGAGTGACCGCAGTCCACCAGAGCCGCAACGCCCTTAATGAAGACCTAACAGCCGCTTCACCAGAATTACGCGGTGCATCCCGAGAGTGTTTCCGCCCGACTTGGCACCACGACGGCGGCGGCCAGATGGCCTCTGGGACTGAAACGGACTGTGCCTGCCGTGGGACGATCGTGTCGCTCGCCACGGTTGCAAGGGTAATGTAAACGTATGACGTGCAACGTATTACGTCAGACATACACACTGGTAAACAGATCGCCATACGTGGCTCAGCAAGTGGCCCACTTCAGCCAATCCTCATAGGCTCTCTACACCAACCGTTCGCGCTTCAGTCGTCCTCGCCGGCGTCGTGGTCATTGGCGCGTGCGGAGGTTGCCATCATCTCGAGCAGTACAACTTTGCGGGCCGAACCCTCGGCCCTCGCGTACATCGAGCTGCCGGCGCCCGAACTGCGCCACGGCTGGTACAACGTGCGCCCGTCGGACAACGCGGTGCAGGAGGTGGTGCGAGCCGGCGCCAGTGTCGCCAAGGAAGTGGAGGCCCATTGTGCCAGCGCGCGGCTCAACTCGGCCGCGGCGCGGGTCAACGTGCCGGCCATCCTCGCGCAGCGCTCGCTGGAACGGGTGACGCGCTACCTTGTCGTTCAGCACGTGCTGAACCACGGCACCCACCACCGGGGCCAGCTGACGCACCTGTTGCGGGACTTCGGGCTGGCAGCGCCCAGCACGGACTTCCTGATCTTCATCGAGGACCGCCGAAAGGCATGACCCGAGACGTCTCCGGGTATCTTGCGGTGTCGGCCTCAGTATCTCACTCGCGCTGGCGAGAGGAGGAATGGCTGATCGACCACCCGCCATTGCGGGGTTTATGCTCGCGCGTCTCAAGAGGGAATCCGAATGCCGCCGAAAACGACGCTCTGGAAGATGGATGCGCATACCAAGGGCAAGCATTTGGTCCTGCGCAATTACCTAAACGCCTGGCTCCCAATCATGGCGTCGCGCGAGGGAACAATCCTCTTCATAGATGGCTTCGCCGGGCCCGGCGAGTACGAGGGCGGCGAAGACGGCTCCCCCGTCATCGCCATGAAGGCCGTCAGGGACCACCACGCCAAAGACAGATTCCGCGCGAAGGTGGCGTTCCTGTTCGTCGACAACGACAAGGATCGCACGGCTCACCTGGATCATCACATCGCTACGCTCGAGGAGGAGATCAAGGAGCGTACCGACGGCGTTGAAATCATCACGGGTTCGTTCGATACGACCGTCGGCGGCATCGCCAAGAGCTTGACGGTGGCAGGGAAGAACCTCGTCCCAGCGTTCGTCATGGTGGATCCGTTCGGGGTCTCCGATACGCCCATGGCGGTTATCGGTGACATCCTGCGGCACCCGATGAGTGAGGTCTACATCTCGGTGATGTGGGAACACATCGACCGGTTTCACAAGACCAAGGAATTTCCGCCGCACCTCGATGCGCTGTTCGGCACGACAGAGTGGCGCACGCCCCTCGCGCTCCCGGACTGGAGCGATCGCAAGCGAGCACTCTTCACGCTCTACAAGAAGCAGCTAAAGGCCTGCGCCACCGATGTCCCGATCCATGTCGTGCACTTCGAGCTGTACGAGGGTGGGAACCTCGTCTACGCGATCTTCCACGCCACCAAGAGCAACGTCGGTTGCGATCGCATGAAGGCCGCCATCTGGAAGGTGGCGCCGTTCGACGGGATGGCTTTCCGGCCCGGCGAGGAAGGGCTGGTCTCGCTCTTCGAGAAGGACACGACTCAGCTCGAGGGCCAGCTACGCGCCACGTTTGCAGACGCGGCTTGGCATGACGTCGACGAGCTCGAGCGCTGGATCATGACTGACGCCACCGTCTACCACAAAAGCCATCTGCGCTCGGCGCTCAAGGCGCTCGAGGACAGCAAGCACCTCGAGCACCGGCCCGAGGCCGGGAAGAAACGTCGCGGCAAGACGTTTCCGTGCGGGAGTGAGGTGAAGATCGACGCGGTCGCCTAGCCCGCCGCCGCGAGCGGCCGGCGTGCATCACGTTCCACCGGGTGCACGCGCGGATACTGATCATGGAATCGGCCGTCGAGCTCGCGGCCTCCGGACTTCGAATTGGCGCCGCCCCACTGTTTCCACAGGAAGGCGACGCGCTGTTGTCGACAGCGATCCCGAAGCGAACGTGCCCATGCGGGATCCACTGCACGATAGCCGCCGCCACTTTCACCACCGCCGATCACCCATTGGATCCCGCGGAAGTCGAGCGCGCTGACGTCGCCGAGCAGCGGTTCCGCTGACACGAAGAGCACCGGCGCCTGCGTGATCTGCTTGAGTGCGTCGAGCCGGCGAGCGACCTCCATGCTCTCGATCGAAGTACCGATCCAGATGTTGTCGGCCCAAGGCAACTCAGGAGCGAGCCGCAACGCGCGCTCCGGCCGCTTCGTCAGCACTTGGAAGTCGTGCCAGTCCGCGGCAACCATTACTTCGAAGACGCGCCGGATCATGTCCTTCGTGAAGTGCCCGTGAAACACGTCGCTCATCGAATTCACGAAGATCCGCATCGGTGTTCGCCACCGCAGCGGCTGATCCAGGCGCTCCTCCCAAAAGCGCGGCGCGAAAGGATCGGCACGGTTCGCTGGTGTGTCCTTCACCGGGTCATGCCCGAGGTAGTTCTTCCGCGTTTTCGTGTGCGCCAAGACCGCCGCATAACAGTGGTCGCAGCCGGTCGAAATTTTCGTGCATCCCGTCATGGGATTCCACGTCGCATTCGTCCACTCAATACCCGTCGTCGTCGAGCTCATACGCGCTCCGTCGTGAAGGACGGTGAGAAGGACCGGCTCGCGACAATCTCTCACTCCAACTCCGAAGCGGCTACCAGCGAGAGCGTCCAGCTCGGCTGAACGCGAGCCGCCCAATCCGGCGGTCGCCATGCCCTTCCATTCAAATATGCTTCGGTGTTTCTTCGGTAGCAAGTCACAACCACAAGACTTCTATAATGTTGCAAGCCAGTCACAGGACGGGCCCGTCTAGTGCCTGGTACGAACAGCGGACCAGCGGGACGTCTCCCGCTGGCCGCCGTCCATCTCCTACACAGCTACCGCGAAATACTCCGCCTCGGCAACTCGGGCGGTTCCGACAACGCGGCCACGATCGCGCCGCACGCCGTGATCACCATCGGCAACACCGCTGCCAACTGCGGCACCGCCTCACTCAGCGCCTTCAGCACCGCGCTGGTCGGATGTGCTGTCGCCAGCACTCCCATGATCGCGACCACAGCTCCGATGATCGCTCGCGTCCCCTTCGGGCTGCGAGCCGTCACCGTACTCTGCTGATTCTCTGTCACTAACCCTCCTGAACGTTGAAGGTGAACAGGGCAGGGACCCTCCCTAACTGTCCCTCGGCGGAAACGGATCGTTCCCGTACGAGTTCTTCTCGCCGATCGCGCCGTCCGCGTTGTGGATCGAGTGCTCCACCCGCAGTTTCCGCGCGATTTCGCGCCCTGCTTCCACCGCGTCGTCCTTCCGCGGGTGACGCGACACCACCTCGCCGTCCACCCGATTCCACCAACCGGCGCCCGTGAGCGCCGATACCGTATGTACTCCGCCTCCTCTCTTCATTTCACTCCTCCTCATATCTGGTAGTTGATCCGCGGCGAAGCCGCGGCAGAATCCGCGCCGAAGGCGCGGCGTGAATCCGGGCCGCGAGCGGCCCGGCCGAGTACCGTCTGTCAGGCCGCCTTCGACGGCTCGAGATTCTCCTCCGCCGTGCCGCCGGTCGCGGCGATGCCCCCGCCCGGCACACCCTGGATCCGCTTGGCGATGCGCCACTTGGCCCGCACCTCCATGTTCTGCGCGAACGCCGTCGTCACGATCGCGTCCAGCATCTGCACGGCGCTCCGCCCACGCTGGATCTCCT
>Ga0315281_10007243_pt1 | contig 15663 bp, 29 predicted proteins | sample YL17G07_0_MG_FD_204540 | JGI IMG/M metagenome (GOLD analysis project Ga0315281, IMG submission 204540) | Sediment microbial communities from Yellowstone Lake, YNP, Wyoming, USA - YL17G07_0 | ecosystem: Environmental > Aquatic > Freshwater > Lake > Sediment | place: USA: Wyoming | collected...
GTATCAGATTCTCATTGATACTATTCCTGGTGAAGTATTTAACAATGAAGCTGATGTGCTTTCAATTATGACCCAGCGAGCGCAAGCGGAATATGAGCGTCTCAATCTTCCTAAGATTAGCGGCTCTATTACGGTGATCGGGGATGAGACTATTGATCTAAAAAGCACCGTATTGGTAAATAGCACAAAATTAGATGTGGTTAAGGTAATCCACAATCTTAGTAACGGCTTTACTACGCAGGTTGCCCTTACTAATGAGCCGTTCGTTGAGACAATTGCTGCCCCTATTCTGACCCCGCAAACCAATTTGAATGGAGAAAAAGTAGCGGCTACAGATTTCCGTATTCAATTCGGAGACGTTCAAGTGGACAAAAACATTGTTACTCAGCGGCAGCAAGAATTCCAACGAACGGTGGAATTGGCTGGTATTTCAACAGCGAGGTTGCAGGATTAATGGCTTTATGCCCCACGTGCCATAGTAATATCGGTTCCGGGAGCTTAGGCGAGGCAGCACGAACGCAAGGATCCCAAGGGACAGATAGCAACGATTTACCCATCCCCAGGTGGTCAGATGATCCGTCTCTTACAGCTAATGGATTGAGTGGTGCGCCATTTAAGGGAATCAATCGATATCGCAATATAAATATCCTTGAACTTCAGCAGCGGATTAACACAACAGAGACTGACCTCGGATTGCCAGTTACTTCGTTTAGCCCCATTGACCATAACACCCACAATTCTAGAAGGCTGTTAATTGAACTCCGTGAAGCAATTGAGAAGATCTTGAATTCTGGTGGATTTACTCTTGTAGATTACTTTAAACTTGATGACGACGGAAACGAGATTACGCAAAATCCTTTACTGGTTTCCCAATACGGGGCTGGGACCCCGCAAGATGAATGGATTGATGTAACACGTGGTGAACCCTACACAGACCAAAATGGAACCACCATCACAACTTTTATGTTACCTGATAGTACCGTTCAGCAGACCCCAGGTGTAAAAAATGACGTACATCTTAAAGCGGTGCATTTAGAAGATCTTCGTCATCCTATTCCCGTAGGTATTCCTGCGTTGTTGATTAATGGTGGAGATCAGCTTTTTCATGGTGTTAAAGCTTCTTCTGCATCATTTAAGAAGACGGAACCCTGCTAATGCCTAGCGGCGCATTCTACCCAACCGATCCGTGGTTTATTGATTATGATGACGGTACTATTTTTCATCTTTTCGATTCTGGTGGGGCTGTCCAACCCAGCACAGGCGACCGCACCCCTTCGGTTACTATTCGATATCAGCAGGACGTAAATGCGGGGGATTGTAGCGCATTGACTGGCTTTGGTGGGAATCCGCTAATTATGCAAACTCCTCTTCCCGCAGATTTCGCCATGGAATCTGGTGGAATTTCTAGATTTTCTGATCGATTATCTCTTTTTATAGAAGAATTTACACCCTCTAGGGTGAGTGAAGATACCCAATTAGTAGGAATAAACTTGAACAATCCTGCTAAAACCTTTATTACCCGTTATGATTTTGTAAATGTAGAATCTTTCGGGGTGAGTAGCGGAGCGCCTAACCAAACATACACAGTTTCGGGATCGGCAATTATAGCCCCAACTTTGGGCACCGCAACCGTGTTTATTGGCGGATTGAGTGGGAACAAATGGACACAAGTAACTGCACCAGAACTAGCTACTGCTGCCGCGACCGCTAAATTCTTTACTTATGATGCAACGATCGGACAAGTAACATTTGGCAACGGTGTGCATGGCGCTATTCCACCAGAGGGCGAAGAGATTGTGCTGCGAATTTCCATTAGAAATGGTGGTGGGAAATGGGAGTTTGCGGGAGTGATTGTCCCTCCAACTGACAGCTATAATATTGGTGGAGTGAAGCCTATTAAGGATAAAATCTTCTACGTTCGTACGAAAAACGCTGCAGCCGACATTTCAAAGATGACGACTGTGCATTCTGTCCTTAATACTGTTACATACAATCTGCACCATTTTCCTACGGGGACTCTTTTAGCGAAAATGAGGATCTGGACCGCTGCATTGGGGTCTACGATTACAGCGGATGGCGGCGAGATTGTAACATTTAACATCGGAGTAACTACGGCTTTTGTTGATAAAAAAGTTGTGTTCGACCATAGCGTGGACTGCGGCGATCAATGCGTTGATATCGATACCGGCGTAGTTTACCCTTCAATGGCTGGGAGTACCCCGGATCAAATCCCCGCCTTATCCTCTACATTGGGCATTTATACAGAACCCACAAAATTTACCGGTGGTATTATCGCCTCGCCCAAGAAATATCGGGTGGATATGACCTTGTTTCCGATTCTTCATGTGGTAGAAGTCATTCGTTATGGTGTTATGAAGGCTCCCGTTGTTGATATTATAGAAGCCGGAAATTGTGGCGCTCCTTTGGAGTTTTACCCTCTCCCGGCTTATTACTTATCTTTCGGGGTATGGATTCCCCAAACTCCTTTGGCTTTTGATTGTTCTCATCAAATATTCGGCGGAATTATTGATAGCGATGGTGAATCGCAAGCAGCCAACACCTTCGCCCCAATTCGCCATGGGCGTGTCCCTCGTTTGGTAGAGATGGGAGATCTTACGGGAACATATGACGATCCAATTGCTCTCGGATATCATTACGATGATGACCCTATTCCACCAAGCCCTTTAAATAAAAAATATAACCGCTATGTGCGTGCGGGTGAATTCACTTACCGAAAAAATGGGGATTCAAGTTTTCACCCCGAATTAGTAAAATTCGTCTACGAGACGAAAAGCGATTCGGTTGCCAAAGCATATGAACAACATATTACTGGAGCTAATTTCCCTGAGTTTACAACTGAATGGACTGCGGAGATGGGGAATAATACCGATCTTGAAGTGGTTAATGCCGATGCATTCCCCACCCTAGTATGTTCATGTCAGAATCTGGGACCGACAGCGGTACCCATCCCGAAATTCTACGATGCTGTTTACGGTTTCTTCGGCAGCTTCGGGTATCCTGATGCATTCTTCACCGATGGCTGTTTAACCGCGCAATTCGGCTGCGGTTGTTTAAGTTCAGTCTTTCCTGTAGTGCTCCAACCTCTATTCTAATGGGACAACTCTTTATTATTGCCATTGAAACATTTGAAACTAGAGTTGCTACGGCCTCTGGTGGTGATGCAGAGATTACTTCCTCTGAATGGAAGAATCTTATGCAAAAATGGTTTGTACCACTTGAATCAGGAGATACAAAATTTGACCCAACTGCTGATATTCAAGGTATCCCAACTCCAGCATGGGTGTTTGATTTGCTCTTACGCCAATATTTAACCGGGATTACTAAATGGCAGCGCGATACTGTAAGCTCTAAACCGTTTATGTTAGCGATAGAATCCGGAAATATCAAGGCGTATTCTCTCGATTTCCTTATCGACCTTAATGTTTTAGAGGGTGGGATGGACGAGCAAGCGAAACAGAATCCCGACCTCACTAATACTGGTAACAGTATGATTCACAAATTTGATGGTGGGGATGCTGATAGTCCGAGTGGTGGGACTATAATGACAGAAATAAAAACTGATGGAAAAGTTACTAAACCCGATAATACAGATCTGTTGACCTTTCCGCCTCTAGCAGATGCTTTTATGTCAGGTGCATTGACCCACAAATATCCTAGTCCGTTTCTGCTGTTCAAACAGCCTCATACGTCCTAAAATGCACAACCTCAATAACCAATTAGACAAATTACTAAGTGATAAAAAGATTGCTATTAGGTATCCACGTGGCTACCAGCGTTGGAAGAAGAAATTTGACCAAGCTTGCCATGATACTAATGGAGACGTACTTAAAGCTCTAGAGAAAGTGCATGGTCAGAGCTACTCAAAACCATCTCCTGAGGCTCCCGTAATACCTTCTGACCCCTCGAATAGCCCCAAGATATCAGAATAACCACTTTCAACTAAGAATATCTCTTAGAGCCTACTCTGCGATTCTGCTGGGTAGGCTTTGCTGTATTAGTTAACCCTGTATTATAACTAAGTTATGGTTTGTCAAGTAATTGACCGAAAGCTTCCGTCATGATATACTTGGGGTGGAGGGCGGGGACAGCCCCATTTATAGAACCTAATTTAGTTCAATTATAAAGCGTATACAACGGGTGGTAGTCAATCTTCTCCCATTGAAGATATTGACAAAGATGCCTCCGATGTGGTATACTTAAAATACAAAACGCGTACTGACGGTGCACGTCTAGCAGAGGAAATATGACGGATGAATGCCCTTCTTGCAATGTGGTTGTTTTCAAATCCAAAGCCACCCCATATTTGTGCTAATTGTTTCAACGAGAATCATTGTTATGGGAGTGATGGCTGTCTCTGCATTTGCGGACGACCTGAGGAAGAATGAAACGCGGCGATTATTTGAACCTAGCAACCAAAATCGCCCTAAAGGGTGTGTATAAGTATCGGCTTGGCGCTGTCGTAGTCAAAGGCAACAAGGTGCTAGGTCTTGGGTGTAATAAGATGTACAAGACGCACCCGATTATGCAGAAATTCAACCGGGACACCGGCTATTTACCTGGCCTACACGCAGAGGTGAACGCCTGTCTCGGTGTATCTCCAGAGGCGTTGCGTGGAGCGACCGTTTACGTGGTGCGCCTGATGAAAAATGACGCGCCTTCTCTTGCCAAGCCATGTGTCATTTGTCAGGGTTTCCTACGCGGAGTAGGAATCCAAGAAGTGTTTTACTCAATTCGATCACTTGGTGGGGCAACAAATACAGAAAGGATGGTGTTTTAATGAGCGTTGTTAAGCCTATGTTGGCTGGTAAGGTAGAAGATTTGTTCCTACTCAAATATCCGTTGCTGGCTACCCCTAAACTCGACGGGATACGTTGTATTAAAGTGGGTGGCAAGGCACTAAGCAGAAGCTTTAAGCCTATTCCCAACGACCATGCGCGGGATATGGTTGAAAAACATTTCCCCGACGGCGTAGATGGTGAGCTAATGATCGAAGGTGGCACGTTTCAAGAAGCTACTCATGCCATAATGAGCGTAGATAGAGAGCCGCCAGTCGTCTATTATGTGTTTGATTATGTAATGAATGGCGATGTTGGTGAAGCTTATTGTGTCAGAATGAAGAACCTGAGCGATTTAATATCCTCAATGCCTAAAACTGCGCGTGTTCTTCTTCCCGTTGAATTGAAAAACGAGGAAGAGTTGCTAGCCTACGAACAGAAATGCCTTGCCGAGGGCTACGAGGGAATAATGCTGCGTACGCCCGATGGACCTTACAAATGCGGCAGAAGTACGAACAGAGAAGGCTACCTTTTAAAATTGAAGAGATTCGAAGATGCTGAGGCTGTAGTTGTGGGTTTTGAGGAGCGGCTCCACAATGGAAATGTAGCCAAAAAGGACGCCTTTGGGCGCACAGAACGTTCGAGCCACAAAGAGAATATGGTGCCGACGGGTGCGTTGGGGGCGTTCCTAGTAAAAAGCAAAGAGTTTACCAACGAATTTAGCGTCGGAACCGGCTTGACCGAAAAGCAGAGGGAGTTGTTTTGGGTGCAGCGCGAAACGCTAAAAGGGAAGATACTCAAATTCAAGTACCAACCCTACGGGGTCAAGGACGTGCCGCGCTTTCCAGTCTATTTAGGATTCCGAGACAAGAGAGATTTATGACGAAGTTGGCCTACAAGATCGTGGCAGTTAACAAGGATGGCTCGATGGTCAGCCCGATCTCCTACTTAGGGCTGGCCGTTCGGTATCGGATGGGAAAGTGGGCTAAGGCGCGGCGTTGGAAGTATCTCTTCGTGTATAAAACCGCCGCCGACGCGAAGAAAATACTGAGGAAAATCTTAGGCTGCCGTGCCTGCCAGGGGTTGGCTATTATCGAATGTGAAACCGAAAATCTAAGGAAGGCGGTGGGTGGGGGTCCCGTCCCTGAGTATCGCTGTACACGGCTCAAACCTGTTTCCGTGATATTCAAATCTTGACAGAAATACCCTCGATAGTGTATACTTGTTGTATCGGAGGACTAGAATGAAAAACTACAACAAGCTCATCAAACAAGCTCAGTCTCGGTACAAATTCCTCAAAGGCATCACCATAGATATTGACGAGGGCTATGGTATCGAGGGAGCGACTAAATATAACGACTTTCAGAAGAGCATCAATCTCGATTTGAAGGCTCTTCGAGCGGTCTTTAATACCAAGAGGTTCGTGCGGCGCTTAGGGCATCACAAAACCTTTGATAATTTCGTGCTGGTAATTCTACTCCATGAAATCGCCCACGCGCTGCAATATCAAACCTTCCCTGTTCACAAATTGGAAGCGTCTGTGGGTGGAATCATTCAGGGGGACGCAGAATCACACGATGAATGTTGGGTCGAAATTGCTGCTGATAAGTGGGCGCGAAAGGAGCTTAAACGATGGATTCTGTGCACGAAGTGAAGTGTATTGACTGCCAAGTGCTGGTTAGGGTGTCAGCCCCTAGGGAATTAACAAAAGAGGAATTGGACGAGCTTGCGGTGCGTATGTTGTGCACTCCATGTGTTAAGAAGCAGCTAAATGCTAAGAAATGAAAATCAACAGCGATGTACTCCCGTTTGCGGCGCAATTGATGGGGGTGGTCTTTCGCGCTTTGGGTTGGGACGTTGACCTACATTTTGATAAGGAAGATGATGGGTTAGTTACCAACAAAGAAGTTAGGCAGCGCCTCACAAAGCTAGCTGAGAAGATCACAGAAACCAATAAAGTAGCCGACGACGGTAGGCTCCGCCTAGAGTACACTATGGAAGGGCGCTCCCTTAAAGCGTATATCTACTTGGGGAACCTAAAAGCTGGCTGATGGTGCGTTCGTATGGATATACCTTGACAAAAATACCCTCTGTATGGTATACTTGTAGTATAGGAGCATTGAGGCTCCTAAACAGAGGGAGAACAGAATGAACCTTTGCAAATGCGGTGAAGAAGAGATTACGCTGGCGGTGCCGTACCGTAAGGAAGCGTATAATGTTCGCCCGGTGCGCATTCACGTCGAGGACCACAAGCGCTACGCTAACGATTTCCTTTTTCTCGACAAACGCCGAGGGCAGGACTACGTTAAGAAGGAGAACGGCACCAAGTACGGCTTCAACGTTGCGCGGCAGATCGCGGGGCTGGATGAAGGGCATCAGGGTATGAATGCCGACGAGGAGATTGTGGTTTACCCCAACGGCAACACGCTTGATCTTCGGAAGTGTAATTTGCAAGTGCAATTGGTCAGCGACAAGCGCCCGACGCGAAGAGCGCAGCCGGTCAAGTACGGTTCCAAGGAGCACATTTCCACGTTTGAGAAGGTAGAAGCGCGTCGAAATTCCGCTGTGGAGCTTTGGAACCAACAGGTGGTGGCGCAAAATGCTAACTGATGCGGTGGTTCGGGACTACGCTGAACATGGTCTGCGCGACCTGGCTGCGCGGTACGGTCTTGAAGGCGCTGAACAGCGGGTGTGCGAAATTTACAAAAACCATCCGGCGTTGGTGGTGTATGTTCTCAAAGTTTATAGAGACGTCCTGAATGGGGAGCGGAAAGATGGATGACGGCTACACGGTGATGCTGTTTGCTGATGGGGAGTTAATGGTTTCGGAGCATTACGAAACTGAACCCCTTGCACGCCGCCGATTGGATGAATTGGCGCTCCAACACCAGGCGGAAGATACAGAGCCGAAAGTAGTCGATGATGAAGGGACGTACGTAGTCATGTCTAGGGGGTGCCGAGGTCTCGCAAACAAGGGGCTAGAAATGCGAAGCAAACGCGGCTCAATCCTGGTTATGGCGTTGTTCGTAGTAGCTATTCTAGCCGAGCTTTGCGCGGTTATGTTGATCAAAGGCACAATCGAGCTAAAGACGTCGCAGCTTTCGCTGCACTCTACCCAAGCGTTCCACCTAGCCGAGGGAGCTACGGATGATGCGTGGGCGGCGTTGGGCGATACCGCCGTTTGGAATAGTCTAGCAAATGGTTGCACCGTTCCAATAGTGGTAACAAGTCTAATGCCATCTACCATGACCAATTACTCGATTGACTGCGCGGCTACATGGAACCTGCGGCGGGTTGTAGGAACGTCTACGGTAAATGCTCCTACCTCTACGCCGGTAACGCGCCGGGTGGAGATTGTTCTGCAGCGCCAGGTTCCAGCGGATTTCTTCGACTACGTGGTTTACTCGTCGGGCGAAGTGGTTTTCAATGGACATAGCTACCAGGCAATCGGCAATATTTTAACTGGATATCAATTCACGCTCAAGAACACCATCAACGTTACGGGGAAAGTGACCTACGACCCCAACGCTAACCCCCTCCCCCAATTGGATTTTGCTGCGCTGAAAGCCATTTCACAGGCTCAGAACAATGTCTATGATGCCGTTAGATTGCAAACCGAAGCCCTACCTACGTCCTTTTGGTACAAGCTTCCGACAGACCCCAATGACTCCAAGACCGGCATCCCCAATGTGGTGCTTGTTGAGTCCGATTTGACCCTAAAGGGTAAGAATGTTCAGATTGGTGGGGTGCTGCTGGTGGTGGGGAACCTTGATGCGGAAAACTCCACCGCAATGAAAGGAAACATCAACATTGACGGGGTAGTTTACACAACAGGCGATGCTGTTCTGTCGGGTGGTGGAAGTACCAACATCAATATCAATGGGGCGGTCTACGCTGGTGGAGCCACCACGGTTGATGGTAGTGTGGTGCTCAACTACCAGCAGTCTTATCTTACAGCCTTCCGTGGGGTAGCTAAAGTGGCTCCACGATTGGTGTCCTGGCGGCAGCTTCCATGACTATTACACATGTAACTTTTCAGGGTGAGCCACAAGGTCGATCTACAACGCGTTGCCCCGATTGTTCGGAGACGATGGCGCTAATTCAAGAGGATTTGGAGACGTTCCGGTGCAAGGCGTGTGGCACTAGGTTCCGCGTAGAGGATGTATTGAAATGAGTAGTCCTAACCATAGGGTGGCTGTTCGCAGATATCGAAAGAAATATCCAGAGCGCAGGAGAGCAGAAAAGCGCAGGTGGGCGGATAAGCACAGAATGGACCGGACTGCTAAACGCCATAACACTACTGTCCAGAGAATACTTACCGAGCTTAAAGATCAACAGAGTGAATGTGCGGGGTGCGGACAATACTATAAGGAAGGCAGAGGACTTAAATTAGACCACAATCATAAGACAGGTGAGATTCGCGGGATGCTCTGTAATATATGCAATCTTGTGCTGGGATTGCTCAAGGATAATCCGTGGCGATTAGAAAAGATGGCTCGGTATCTCAGAGGTCTGAAGGAGACTTGGGATGATAAAGGGAATCTCCGAAGAACGTAGTGTTTATATAGATGGAGAGAAGCTTTCTACTGAAAGCAGCAGAGAATTATATGATCACGCTCCCGATGGCGGCGTATTATGGGGATACTCAGGTTCAGGACCCTCGCAATTGGCGCTTGCGCTGCTCCTTCATTTCGGGGCTACCGAGAACGAAGCCCTGGCCTGGTATCAGGGATTCAAGCAAGAGGTTATTGCCCCGCTGCATGATGCGCAAACCGGACAGCCTCTCAATGAATTTGAAATGGCAGATAGCAGGGTGGTTGACTGGCTAGAAGCGAGGCGGTTGTTTGCCCAAGAGCTTGAATAAGGTGGAGAATGAATAGAGTAGAAGCATACAACCCGCGAATGGTTAACAAACTCTTAACTAAGCTCCATCCCAAGAGTCTCAAAGTATCCGAAACTGAATTGCAGATTATCATATTTGATGCAAGAGACAAGCTACGGACTGCCTTGATTACACGAAACTGCCAGCCGGGGCGTGCTCGTCGATTGAATATCAACCTTTATCTTCGAGTTTTTGATTGCCTGTGCCTTGGCTATAATTACGACGAAATGGCTGTGCGGCTTGGTGTTAAATCTAGAGGAAGTGTCCATTTTATTGTTGATTGGCTACGGGAGAGCGGAATTCTGGACGAATTGAAAGAACAATTGAAGGAAAGAACATACTAGTACATCTTGACAAGAAATACTCAGGTGTGGTATACTTGTTGTATAGGGCGGATGACAACAAGGAGAGGGTAAATGGAGCGGTGCATTGTTGAATATCATGGGTATTGGTGGAACGTCTTGGTAGGCGGTGGCTGGATTACGTGGACGGTGGATGACAAGAACATAGCGACGTTAATAAAAGAGAACCAATGATCGCCGCGCAGCAACGTCGAGCGTACATTAAAGAGGTAGCGGGAGCGCTCCTTGATCGGTTGCACGACGAGCTTTCAGATGTACTTCCAGACCTTGCGACCGAGTTGGATTTGATCTTAACAGAAACGGCGACGGAGAAGCTTTACGACCGCGTGATGCGAGAAGTAAGGAGACAGATATGATTGCAGGTAAGGATTGGGATAGGGTCGAGGATGTACTTGGCGTACAGGTGGCGATTAAGAAGCCAGCCAAGATTGTGCATGGGTTGGTGCTGCATGGGGCGGCTCTGTCAAGCAAAGAGGGACGCATTTACCGTATCGCGAAGTACCGGACGGGTAAAGGGCGTTCTTCTTACCGTTGTGCCTGTGATCAGAATATCCTTACTCGTAAGATATGCAGGCACATAGCCAGCCTTATCGCGTTGGAGCGGAGCGTAAAATGAAAAAGGTTTATGTCATTTACCAAACCACAGAAAACAATGAAACTTCTATTGAAGGAATTGTCAGTAACAAGGATGTTGCTATCAGGCTGGCTGAAATACGGGGATGGTCATACTCGGAGCAAACTTTGGACGACCGATACCCCGCCAGTTTGGTGAGTGTGAAATCTTGACAAGAAATACTCAGGTGTGGTATACTTGTTGTATAGGGACGGGACACAACAAGGAGGCGCGAGGGTAATGGCAAAGCAACAACGCACGATAACGCAGGAAGTCGCCTTGTGGAACGCTGGCAAGCTATCCATTGGGCAATTGAGCTATCCGCTGTGGCTGTTGATGCGAGCAGGCGCTCGCTAATGCCGACCACGGAGGGAACCCGTGCGAACTGTCCAAGCTGTCGAGAAGGAGGACGCTGACCATGCCGCACACCATGAGTGAAATAGCGACCTCTGCGACCGTGTATAAAGCGCTCTTAGCGAAGCTGACCCCACGGCAACGCTCATCATTTGCCTTGCTACGAGCGCATGATGGGAGCCGCTTTGATCTGACTGAGAATGAAGCACTAGAAACATTTATTCGCGTTCTCCAAGAAGTAATCGCCACCTACCGCGAACAGGTAAAGCGGCTGAGGGATGAGCGAGTCTAGAAAGCCGCTCAGCGTGGCGGCGCTCCGATACCGGTGTTCTGCCTGTGGTTACGAAGATACAGATGTTGCTGATTGACAGGCTCCGCGCTTGGATAAGTAGGAAATTGTGCGCCCATCAGCGAATATTCTGTCAAGGTGCTACGGTGTGTGGGTTTGGGATATCGTATTGCCCAGATTGCAGAACCTATGTTTACACCCGGCGAAAGGGCGTGTGTCGGTGATTGGAAATTACTTGACCACAAGCCGTGAGTGTGATATACTTACTGTAGGGGGAGCTTGATGGCGCGAACTTGGCTAGTGTGCCCGGTGATTCGCTGCGACAAGCAGATTGATCAAAAAGCATTAGAAGTGCACTTGAAATTGTCTCACGGCCTAAATCCGGAACAGATAACGGAAAAGGCTGTGGATGGTAGAACAAAAACGGAGGTAATGTCGATGGGCAAGGCACAGAAAGCGGCTGCAAAAGAGTTGGGGATTCGTTGTTTCAACGCGATGACGAAAGAGGAATTGGCCGAGGCAATTGAGCTTGCACAAGTGATTGTTCGGGATGGTAGCACTCCTGGCGTCCAAGCTCGTTTAGAGGCAATTCAGGCCGCTGCGCGTGAGCGCACCAAGGCTCGGTTCGCGGCGATCAAAGCTAAAAAGGAACAACAGAGCGCGACATGAGCTTCGAGCGTGTAGATCGGGTTGGTTGTACGGCTATGGTTTGGCGTAGACGCGGATTGCACTTAAATTGTGTGAATCGTGCAGCAGAGGGCAAAGGTTATTGTAAAATTCATGACCCCGTAGCAGTCCAAAAGCGCAGGGATGATTCGCAACGTAAATATGATGCAGAAGTTAAGCACTGCGAGGCGATTAAGGTAGAAGGGGAGAGCCTGGTATGTAGGCTGAAAGTGCAAGGCAGCCCTCATTACCATTGGAAAGATGGCTGGCAGCACTCAATTGTTATTCCTTTTGATGAAGCTGAGAAGCTAATTCAGCGGCTAGCTGATGTGGAACAATCTTGACAGAAACACCTTTGATAGTGTATACTTGTTTCGTGGGCTGACTGTCAGCCTAAACCAGGGGGGACATATGAGCGCGAATTGGCACAAATTTGATGGTGGTTTGACCAACGCAATCACGCTGGTCTGTGATAGTAAGGAGCTTTTGGATGGAGAGTGGCGCGAGGATGAGACGGTGCGTTTCAGCCCCAAGGGGCGTTTTGAACAGCCATTGACGTTGGGTTTGCAGGAAATCGGCTCCCCGCTAGGCAAATATTGGGATTCTCTGTTTAAAAAGGGCGACTACTCTTCCCTCCGCGATGCGCTGCGCCGATATTGGGGCCATGCTGGCACTCCGCGTGTGCTGATTGACATTGTTAGTGGGGTGATCGAGGATTCTGATACACAGGCCATTGAGCACGTGGTACTGCGAACAAAGCTTGTGGTGCCTGGTCAGAAGGCTGACACTCGCCTACCCCGCATTGTTGATGGGGTGCAGAAACAAAAGCTTGGAATTGACCGTGTGGTGGTAGGGCATCACGGCGACCATGCCGAGCTTCAATTCCTTGCCAAGCGTCTGCGTCAGGAAGTACAGAAAGACGACTTCGTGGACTGTGGCCTATTCGTATCGTTGAATGGTCAGGTGCAGGTAGCGGCTGGTTTAAATCGGCTGGTCTGCACCAATGGCCTGACACGGACGATGAATGTGTGGAAGCGCGACGAGTTTGATTTTGACGACTCCTATTTTGAGAACGCGCAGCGTTTGATGGATTGGTTCAAGACCACTACCACGCAGCGTGTAGGCCACGTGCGGGAGCTATCGGTGGTCCTGGATATCTTCCCGAAAGCGTTCGTTGCTAAATTTTGGAAGAAATGGAGTGAGGCAATCGAATTGAAGAGCCTAACCTGGTTTAATGTGATTGATGACCTGACCCACGAAGCTAATTCGACTTTAGGGAGCCTCCGTTACAAGGCTCTGTCAATTGGCGACGATATCCAGAAGTACCACGGACGCTGCCACACGTGCAGCGCTAATGTAGAGGGAGCGTAAGATGGCGGTACGAACTCCGAAACTAGATTTTACTACCAAGTATTGCGCGACGAGATTTATTGCGTGGATTCTGCGGCATGAAGGCCGCGCCGCAGCAGACAGCCCTAAATATCTTGCGTATAAGCTCCGCAGGGCATTTGGACGGGACTTCACTCAAAACAACGTCAAATCGATGTTAATTGCGCTAGATGCGGCTCTGCATCGGTCGTTGAATAAGAAGGTAGGTGGGGAACTTTCGGAATCTCGAATGCCGTCTGGATGGGACGAGTGATGCGCCTCTCTCGTTATGAAGCGTTTGAGAAGATTGCGGAAAGTCCGATTTTCATTGTACTTGGGGGTGCATTTGGGTCAGAAGCTAAAGGTGCCTACATCGCGTGGATGGCTGACCCCAATAACCCCAACAACTTGCAACGTACTACCGGACGATCACATTTGTCGGTGGTGCGTACCGGTGGTCCACAGGCGGGGCATTGTGTAATTTATAAGGAAAAAGTGTACGCCATGCGGCAAGTCCCCTGTGGGTGGGTTAATCCAGACGCTATGCTGTATATGGGACCAGGCTCTCTCATCGATGTAGAAGTAATGTTGCAGGAGATTAAGATGGTCGAGGAAGCTACCGGACAATCTCTAAAATATCGCCTGATGATTGATCGCCACGCAACCATAGTGGAAGAGAAGCACCGAGAAGCGGAACACGACCTTGTTAAAGGTATTGGGTCTACTGGTGAGGGAGTTGGTGCCGCACAAGCAGATAAAGTAATGCGTCGAGCTAAAGTTGCCAAAGACGTTGAAGAACTAAAACAGTATATCGGTGATGTTGGGGCTGAATTGCGTGAACAAGTGCGGGGTGGACGAACAACGGTGCTTATCGAGTCCACGCAGGGTTGGGGGCTGTCTCTCAACGGCTCCTTTTATCCGACGTGCACCAGTCGGGACATAAATCCGGGGCAGGTATTGAGCGATTCGGGGTTGCCGTCTAATTTTCAACATTCGGTAGTGCTGATCATGCGAACGTTCCCCATTCGTGTAGCTGGACCCTCTGGACCTATGAGCGAAGAAGTAACATGGGAGCAATTGGCTGAGCAGAGTGGTGGATATATCAAACCGGAAAAGACCACCGTTACGAAGCGAATTCGTCGTATTGCAAAGTGGAATCCCGAACTAGCAAGGATGGCAGTAGAGGCTACCAATGCCGACGCTATTGTATTGACATTCTTCGACTATGTGCGTCCGGACCTAGCCAATGCTGCTGCCCTTGATGCTGATGCCCTGAATACAATATACCAGTTTGAACAAGATGCTGGTGCTCCAATCTTGTTTGTGTCAACGGGATTTCAGCGGATTGTTCCGCTGGTGAGTAAGAGCCTGGTGTAAATACTGTGATTGTGATGAGACGCAAAACGAAGCTAAAATCCGATGGGCTGCGAAAGCTTTATCAAGTTACGGCTGGAGTTGGTAATAAGAAACAATCGAGGCTCTATTGGATGGCTGAGGGAGAAGCCAAATATTACAGTTCATACGGATATGAAATTGTGGAGTTGGCTTCGTGCAAAGAGCTTGAAGAGTCAGTAAAATTGAGGCAAGATAAGACGTTGCGGCCTATTACCGAGAACGATATCTTAGACATGATTATCGATCTGAATTTGGTAAAGGCTAAGGATGCCGCGCAAATATAGTGTTTGGCTAGACGGGCATTACGTCAATGTTCGCCAATTGACGGCTGAAGAGGCGCAGGAACTTAAAGATACGGGTTTCGACCTGTTTATTGTTCTCGACGATAAAGAGGAAATATGATAAAGTTTGATCAGGAATTGGTGGGGGCGCTTGCCAAGCTGGACGACCTAACAGCCGCCTTGCGCGAAGTCGAGCAAGATGATATGGGAGCGGTGCTTATTGCTACGATTTTTGAGCATAAAAAGAAACCATCTGTCCTAGCGGCTTCGTTAAATTCTAGCCTAGAAGCCTTACTCATTAAGATTAGGGAGAAGGACAAAGAGGCGAGAGACGCAGAATGAAAATCCCTTGGTATGTTTGGGCGTTTATCGGGATGGTGCTAGTCGGGTTTGTTAGCTGCGGGATAGTAGCGTGGGGAGCCGAACCCTCTTCACCTCGAAAAGTCATGATCGTAGAGTTGAAGGATAGCAAAGACCCGTCTATCGTTTATGAGCGGTTCATGCTGGCAGACGACAGTTATATCGATATCCTTAATGCTAGAATGAAGGCGGCTCGGATTAGACGGTTTCAGCCGCAGCATCGGATGATCTTGTTTTACGGAGCGGCTAGTGAACTTGAGAAGCGGCTCGGTGTCAAGATTGTAGTCCCATTCTAAC
>Ga0315281_10007244_pt1 | contig 15659 bp, 1 predicted proteins | sample YL17G07_0_MG_FD_204540 | JGI IMG/M metagenome (GOLD analysis project Ga0315281, IMG submission 204540) | Sediment microbial communities from Yellowstone Lake, YNP, Wyoming, USA - YL17G07_0 | ecosystem: Environmental > Aquatic > Freshwater > Lake > Sediment | place: USA: Wyoming | collected...
TCGCGAAGGACTATACAAAGCCTTGTCTGCCGATGGCAATCCGGAATTCACTACCGTGATAAAAGTGATAAAGGCGTTAGGGTTGAAACTCACCGCCGAGCCCGCTGCGCCACCGCCTAAGAAGCGGCGCTCAAAAGCGGCGTGAATGATAAACGTGGATGACCGGCGTCAATGACAATTTTAAGGACCGGCCCACTGTCCTTCGCCGATCACCGCGTGAGGTCACGTGGTACAGCGCGCCGGGGAATTCGATGCGGAGCGGTCTGGCCATGGTGGGAGTTTAGCCCCGTGTTGGATGACATGCAACAAATAGAGACCTGACCCTGTACGCTCTGCAACCGATACTATGAACCCCTCCGACTTCCCTCACAGCCCACCGCGTTTTCGTTTCCTTATGCGCGGCGGTTGACGGCCTCCCCGTCACCGTGATGGATATCCAGCACTGGGCAACATAACTTCCAGCACATGCCGACCCTGCCACCCCGACGGTTCACTGACGTGGCTTCCATTCTCCACACGCCAGCACAACGGCCTTCTCTATACAGGTACGAGATCGGCAACCGCAAAAACGTTGTCGAGGCTACTTCTAGGTTCACTTGCGTTTCGGCCTGCACTTTTGTCGTTTAGGAACTCACGACCCTTGATTACTCAAACGCCGCTCCTGCGTACTACCAAGGCGGATGGACAATTCCTTGGGCGGGACTTCAACCCGCAAGCTATGTTGCTGTTACTGCGAACACCTGACCCTGTACGCTGCGCTGTACGCGCTGTACGTGTTACACAATCTGGTTTACAGCCCCTTTAAATCTGAAAGATGTGTATCCAATAGCTTATATAATTTCTGAAAATCCATATCATGTACTATGTTCTTATCTGCCTTTGCCCACAGCACCATAATTTTTCCTGCGCGCTTATAATCCTTTAGCGTATAAAGCGACATAGCCGCAGCATTCATACATTGTTTACATGCTGCGTAACCAGAGTCCATTTCAAGAGCCACACTCATTGCGTTTGCTGAATCGCCATGTCGTTCCTTATTAAAATAAGCAACCGACAACCCTGCATAAGCAACAGCCGTCTTATATATACCATTAGCAGTTTCTAGGTTTTTTATGGCGGTGTCATAGTCACTTAAATCTATTTGAAGTTGCCCGGCGCGACCATAGGGTTTGTACCACTTAGGAAACTCTTTGGATAGACCTTCAAGTTCACCAACAGCCTTCCTCAACTCCGCTTGATGTATCAATACTTCAATTAGGCCAAATCTTAAGTCTCTAGTGTACTTTGTTTTATAAGTAATGCCCTTGTGAAATATCTCATATGCTTTAATAATATCGTCACTCAGTAAGTACATTATCCCAAGGTTGTACTCATAACTACCTGTACCACCACACTTATCTTTCAGTAACTCGATTTTTTTTATCTTCACGTCTTTTGGTTGGGCGCTAGCTATAATCTCACCAACAATAATATTACAGTCATCCACAGCCAGCACTCCATGACTAAATAGCAAGGAAACTAAATACACTACTTTTCTCATAAGCACCCTCGAAAATACAATCTTAGCTATCGTGGCGATGAATACGGGTCATAGTCACCATTGTCCATAACAGTTATGATAAACCATTGCCTCAATTCAGGAGCAACACCCAATTCAACTGCCAGTTTTGCTCGTAAACCATAAAGAGGTGAAAAACCTATGCCAGCATATCCCTTGGCTTTCCAATCTTTTACCTTAATCCCAGCTGTTGCTGAAGCTTCAGGTCCAAGATTAGCTTCTGCATCTAACCTTACCTTGGCTGTAAGCAACCCTAAAAGATTCCACTCATCTTTATCCAAAGTATCATTTCCCATATTTGTCGAATTATTGTTCGAGCTTGCATAAACTTTTAAAGATGCAGGTGTATACCCCCCACCTACTGCAAAACCTATGTCTACTTCACCTGTGTTAACAACGAACGCTCCCTGCGCTTCTACATAATTGGAAAGTCCCATTACCTCGCCACCAACTCTTATGTTGTCATTGAAGTATTTCTCTTCCGAAGAAAATATAGTATAACCATGCTGACTACCATATCTTGCTTTAACATTAAGACCATCATAGTTTATATACCCTTCGGCAAACTTATAATATAGTTGATTCTCCCTAATACCAAAGAATGTATCCTTATCACTATAAACAGTGTTCAAATATAAGCCTGGGAATTGCTCACCATTAGGGTCACCAAACTTAAATAAGCTTAGTTTAGGAATCTCTTTTGGCTTTTGTTTTCCATCTGTGACGGATGGTAATTTCCCATTAAAAGGGGCTTTATTTTTACCTGGTATATCAACAGGCTTCAGTGGAAGACCATCATAGCCAACTTGCAGTGGATCACTGGTATTGACTAATGCATCGCCCGATTGTTGATTCTGGCCATCCGGATAATAGTTTTGTGCCTGCAACTGGTTAGCTGTATTTAGCAATGATGCCTGGTACCCAGCATTCAACTCTGCCACACGTGCAGGATCGCCCCCGGCTGACAAGTCCCAATTCACCGTATCGCCTGCACGTAAATTGTTATTGCCGATATTCGGGTTTTGCGCAATCAAATTGCTCCATAATTCTCTGACGCGCTCTTGGCCTGCTCCTGATCCCGCCAGCGTTTCAGCCACGCCCCACAGTCCCCTTGCACCTTCCCGACCCACAACATGCGAGCCACGCAACAACCCTTCTTCTTGCTGACGCAGCATTTCGTTTTGTGACTCAGACGTTGCCACCCCCACGCCATCCAACGTGCCAAATAAATTCAGGAACGGCGCACCCGATCCAGCATTCAAGCCAAACGGATCATTTGTCTGCGCCACCATCTCCGCTTGCTCGGCATTGGTGATATTATTTCCCGCAATGCTTTGCGCGGTGATGGGCCCGCCATCACTGACACGATCCGAGGCGTCGCGGGCGACGATGCGCCCCTGGCTGGCAAAACGCTGAGTTTGGTATTTAATGGCGTCTTGTCGCTCTTTTGAAAAGAGTGATCCGTTGATGGCATTCCCCAGCGCCCCGCCCACCACGCTACCGGCAAAGGCATTCCAGTCGGTGTGATAGTCCTTATACACGCTGCGATTTATTCCTTCGTGGATCAAGCCGCTAATCGAATTGGCAGCGATATCACCCCAGAAACCCGCCATCGTGGGGTTGGGGGTCACTGCATTGGTGGGCAATGATTTGGCGATTTCACCCTGGACATAACCCATGACACCGCCCACTGCCACGCCATTCCAATCGATTTCGCGCTGCAATCCAAACGACACGTTCGCTTCCTGGGCAACCACATTGTTAAACGCCCCTTGCGCAATCATTCCGGTCGTATCAGTACCAAAAGTCCCGCTCGTCGCATCACCGACATAGGCTGTTGCTCCTGCCACGCCAACCGCACCCCAGCTAAACTTATCCTGATAGCCGAGTCGCATTGCACCTAGTTGGTTCACTGCGCTGGCAATCATCGCGCCAACCGGACCCAGCCACGCCGTGAGTACCACAGTGATCACCACCGCCACAATTCGTGCGATGGCGCTGCATTTTTTTTGTGGTGGTGGCGGCGGTGGCGGTGGCGGTACCGGGTGCGTCGGGTTGACGTTACCCATTAGTTCAGCCGGATTATAGGGCTTCACCACACCTGCATTGTTGTGAATGTTGGTGACGACGTTGGGGATGTGCAGCTGCTGCCCCGCCGTAAGCTTTTCCGTGCCGAGCAAATTATTTGCATCGGCAATCAGATACCACAACGCGGAGTCGCCATATACCGACAAGGCGATGCCCTGCAAGGTATTGCCTGCTTGCACCGTGTAGCTGGAGGCGGACTGCGCTGGATAACTTCGATTGATGGCTTGGTAGCTGTAACCGGATTCTGCCGAGGTTATTGGCGTGATTTTATAAGGACCCGTCTGGTAGCCGTTTTGAATTTGCGTCTGGTAGTCTTGACGGGTATTGCCAAAGTTACCGGAGTCCGCCACACCATTGCCATTGACGTAATAAAAATTCTGCTCGCGTGAGCTCGCGCTCAGAATGACCGCCACATCCGATACAGAACCCAGTGACCTTGCGTACACCCATTTTTCAGGGCTCGATGTGGTGGTACCGTCGGTTTCCGTGCGTTGCAGGATTCGGCCCGTTGAATCGACCACATAATCCAAGCGGCGGTTATATGCGAGATCCTTAACGCTGCTGGTGTGGCCATTTACATCGTACTCAAACTTGCTAACACCCGTCCAATTTTGCGGACTGTTCGGATAATAAGTTTCCGTAATGGTTATGTCTTTTGTTTTTGCACTGTCCCAATAATCGTAAGTGTATTTCGTTGATGTCGTCTTCGTAAATTTAGTTAGCGGGACTGCATTCGTTTCGAGCAACACACCATTGTATTGGTCGTACGTGTATGTCGTAGTTAACCCGTCCTCCGCATCAGTCAACAAACGTCCATCACCCGTATAGGTATATAAATGTACGCCAGTTGACCAACGGTTTCCGGTCGAGCCATAAAACCACTCAGAATAAGCCAGGAGATTACCGTCAAAATCATACTTCATTCGAGTGGAAAAAAGCACCCCATCCCGCATCGTATCCGCCAGCTGCCCGCTCACTGTATAGGTATACGTTTCTGTGTGACCGGCGTGTGTCGAGCCTGTGCGTTGCGACAGCTTGTTATACATCAGACTATAACCGTCGGCGCCCGCCACAATGGTGCCGCTACCCCGTGTGCCTTGCAGCGTTCCTAACGAGACGAGCATGCGATTGACGTTGTCATAGTCATACCAATAATCCTGAATAATGTTGGTATTACTGATGGTATCGTGAAAATTCGCGACCACATGGCGGCGATTGCCGTTGGCATCGTACTCATAGCTCATGTCATAACTGGGGTCATGAATGGTTTTAATCCGGTTGAGTTCATCGTAGTCAATCTGCGTATATTGGTAGTACGCCATGCTATTCGCACTAAGCATACGACCATAGGCCTCTTCGGTCAGATTGCCATTGGCATCGTACGAATAAGACGCATGGAAATTCAGCGCGACATCGTCAATTTGTTTGAGCAGACCATTGTGGTAATAACCGTAGTTGATGTTCTGTCCGGTGTTGCTGGCTTGGTGGCTTAGCCTGCCAGCCAAATTATACTGATAGGTAAACTCGTGACCACCCAGATCCCGGTGATACACGGCATTACCAAAATGATTACTGGTGTCCACCGTGTAACGCACGTTACCTGATGCATCCTCTTTGGAACCTTGATAGGTGGTGGTGGTCCGATAGCCGTTTGCGGCATCCACGCTATAGACATAATCCGTGATCAATCCTGCGCCGTTAACGGTGCGCGTTACTCGGCCAAAGGCATCGTACGCCGTGGTTTCAACTTGCTTGGCAGCAGTAACGTGTTTGGTCCGCCGGCCCAAACCATCATACTCATAGGCTTCTCTTCGCTCATAGTATGGCCCGACTTGGTTGGGCAGTAGCCAGTAATAGTCATCCAGGGGTAAATCGACCTGAATGAGCTGATTCTTGGTGTTATAGGTATAGGTCGTCCGCACATCATTCTCATCGGCAAAAAAACGGCGGTTCCCGGAAACATCATAACCATAGTGTTTCGCGCCAGCATCCGCGTGGAATTCCGCCAACAAATGGCCCGCTTGATCGAAATACTGCGTTGTGAGGTTTTGATTGGCGTCACGAATAGCCACGGCACGACCCATTAAATCAAAGTAATATTGGGTAAGCGGCCTTTGTCGAATGATGGCGCCATTGGCCAAAGTGACACTGGTTTCTGGTGATGATTTTTGTATTACTCGACCCAGTGAATTGTATTTCAGATCGGTAACGTAGCCGCGCCCATCGATCTCTTGCACGACCTCACCAAAGGCATCGTATTTTCGCGCTGCCGTTATCTGCGTGATGACCTGATTGCTTGCCGTTACTACCGGTTGCAGTTGTAGCTGATATTTCGCATCAATGGTCGGCGTTGCTGCCAGGGTCATCTGACCCTTCACTTCATATACCTTGGTGTTGTCCGCCGTATATGCCGTGTAGGCGTATTGATAAATACCGGTGGCGTTACCCGACCATATCCACTCAAACACGCCGGGTATCGGTATACCACTGCCATCAAATTTTAGTGCTAGCACTACGGGTGTCGTTGATTGAACACCCGTTGCTGGCCAGACCCATAACTGCAAGGTGGTGACGTCGGTAGGCAACCCTTCGAAGTGCATCGTATCCAAAGAGGTGTTGGTGGTGACAAAACTCAACTTACCACCGGCATAGGCGTCACTCGTGACATCCACCCAGACGGTATCGGCACTAACGGTTTGCTGTGCCGTACTGATGGGGGCCTGATACACTGTTAGTAACTCATTCCGGGCATCGTAGACGTTTTCAGTACGTTGCAGCAGGTCATTGCCGTAAGTCGCGATTCGCGCTTGTGAAAGCGACCGCAGGTTGACATCGTTCTCGGCGGATTTGATTTCCGCCGTGGCATTGCCATTGGCATCATAGAGATAGGCGGTGTTAACACCGCCATTGGCGTTTGTCTTAACGACATGGCCCGCCTTGTCAAACTCCCAATATTCCTGATACAGGTAATTTTGTGTCCCGAGCGCGGCTTCACCCTTGGCAATAATTTCCCCATAGGCGTCATAAATAACACGGGTGGCCACCTCTGTAGCGGTTTCAATCTGCCGATTGAGTTTATCGTAACGATAGCTTGTGTTGCGGATATTCGCGGCAAGTTCCGACAGCACATTGCCATTGGAGTCAATGGTGTAGGTATTGGTGATGCCGGTACTGTCGGTCTCGCTGATACGGTTACCGTAGGCATCATAGTGGAAGTCAATCCAGTACTTATCGTTATAACGAATTTGCGCCACATTTCCCAAAGAGTTATAAATGTACTTGGTGGTGTTTCGCACCAGCGCACCATCGGCATCGGCGAATTCCGCGCCCATTTCCAGCGTACGACGGCCCATGGCATCATAATGATATTCGCTACGACCACCATCCGCCGCAATCGTTGCGGTGACATTGCCCCTGCCATCATATTCGTGACGCGTTGTGGCCGTGCCGCCTAATGGCGTTGTCATGGCGCCGTTGGTTGATGCCACCTGGACATAGTCCACATTCAATGTATTTTCAGACGTGCGTTGATTCTTTCTGTCGTAGGTATACTCAATGACTCGGTCAGCGGGATCACCGGCGACAAGCGTGATCAGCGTTGCCGGATTGGTCGTGGTGGTTAATGCCGCTAAGCTGGCAGGGTTCAGTGCGCGTGCATACGCCGTTTGCATTCTGATATTGCCAAAGGCATCGTAGTCGCGGGACTTGACGTAGCCCATTGGATCAACCTCAAGGATAAGGCGGCCTGCTTTATCGTAAAAATCGTAAATCTTGCCACCATTGCCGTCAACATTCATAACTATGTTGCCGTTTTTATCATAGGCCTTCTGATTCATAATTGCCTGAGTGCGCAAGCCGTTGGTGCGATCATACGTCAACACCTCCTGAGTACGCGACTCAATCAGTCGATTATTGGCGTCATAACGCAGGGTGGTCTCGCGATACTTGGTTGGATCAAATCCTGTGATGTGTGCGATATCAGGCAATACCAATCCCTCGCTAGAGAACCATGTGTAGCTATCAGGGATACGATCCGCATAGGTTCGTTCTGTCGTCAAATTTCCTGCGGCATCGTACGCATATAAATGCAGGTAATTTTCAGCATCAAGCATGCCGATACGACGGTTCGCTGCATCATAGAAATAATTCGTGACATTGTGATTCGCATCATATTCTAATAGCAAATTACCGTTGGCATCGTATGCAGCCCCAGTATACGTATTCGGCCCACTGCGCAAGCCATTAAACTGAGTGGACAATCTACCTTGTGTACTATATTCATAGGTTGTAGTGCGCGACTCGACTCCGCCGATTCCCTCAACGGATTTAACACGATTGCCCAGCGCATCATATTCATAACGATTGGTGATTTTATAAAGATCTGCTAACGTGATCACCGCCATGTCGGTGAGCGCGCCATAGCAAAACCGCACAATAGCAGTACCTTCCTGAGTTAACGTTACACTTGGCTTAGGTAAGTAATACCCTGCTGCAGTGGCAAGCTGCTTAGCCCCAAGCCAACCGGCCCCTGTTGCGGCGTCATAGTAATCCATATAGACCGTATTTGTGACATCATTCACCACCATCCAAATAGCAGCAACATTGCCCTGCGCATCAACTGCCAGATCATGAGAAATGTGTTGCGTGATGGTTGCAGTAGTTATTGTGTTGGTTGCAAGTCGCGTCACCGGCCCCCATCCTGCACCCTGTACATACCGGCTCGAATAAAGGTTAACTATTGTGGCAGAATCCGATTCCGTCCACGTGACGGTGACATTGCCATTGGCGTCAACGCCGACACTTATTTCATCGATCGTCATATTATTTACAGCGTAACCACCGACCGAAGTCCATGAAGTATCGACGCGCGGTACGCTATCCTGGACAATCCAACCCTGTCCCGCACGGTAAATGCCTGTCGCACCTCCATTTGCAACAACAGCGATATCGCCACGCGCATTAATGCTAAGTTTTATCCCATATATATAAGAGTATCCTCCAAAAGCAATCTCTGGCGCTTGCCAAGAGGATATGCCTGCACTGATACGGAAGACATAAATAGACGAAAAAATATCGTCAGCTGACCTGACCGAGACCGCAACCACCGTATTGCCAAGCGCATCGGTACCGATGGCCGGCGGGCGAACTTGACATGGACCGACCACTTCTGTTGCTTGCCAGCCTTGATTGATGAGATAGCGTTGCGCACACAGATTATTCACAGCGTTAATCGTCTTGAGCCATACGACCGTAATGTCGCCGGCGCTGTCGATCGCAATGGTTTGATTTGGATTATCAACCAAACCAGTGTCAACGACATGGGCAGCCTGCCAGCCCTGATTAACGCTGAAATATTTTACGAAAATGCTACTACTGGTGCCATTATTCTCAAGCCAGGAGATAGCTGCATTACCTTGTGCATCCACCGCCAATTGCAATGCAGGATAAGTGGAGTTCAAACCCATGCTTCCTAAATCCTCTACAATATTCGTCCAGCCCTGATTGGCGATATACCGCATAGCGTAGCCAGAATACGTGGAGCCATTGTCTTGCGTCCATACGGCAAATGCATTGCCATTGCCATCACTCGCAATAATAGGTTGCGCAGATGCAGGTAACTGTATTTTCTGTGACAGTAACACAGGATCTACCAATGTCGGCGTGCTGGTTTCCTGTCGTGGCAAGTGTTCGGCAATACGGTTGCCTTTCATGTCATAGTCATAACTAAACAAGAAATTATTTTTGTCGCGGCGGGTTAAGATATTTCCCTGTGCGTCGTAAGTATACGACTCCGTGTAACCTTCTGCATCAGTGATACGGCTGGTGCGATTGAACACGTCGTATTCTGTTTGTGTTGATTCATCCCGTTGCAAATCAGAAATGAAATTAGGCAGTATAGAGGCGCTCGCGGTACCAATAATTGCATTGGCATGCTTGCTGATCTTGGTGATATTACCAAAGGCATCATAGACATGCTGCTCGACAAACCCCATGGGGTTAACCTGCAGTGTATTGTGGCTCAGACGATCATAATAGAAATAGCCCGTGTTAGCGTCGGGGTCGGTGACTTGAACGGCATTACTGAAGGCATCGTAAGCCGTGATCGTTTTGCCGCCCAAGGCATCAGTTGCACTGGTTTTACGGCCCAAGGCATCGTAGGCCATGCTCGACTGATACAGTCCGGAAAGAATGGTTTTTTCTGCTGCCGTGAGTTCATAGCTGAATTTCGCACGCGTAAAACCATTTACCAATCTGGTGTAACCTAAACGCAGCCGTTCGTCCAACGCCCATTTAGTATCCTGCTCGGACAATTCCGCGCCGCGTGGATCAACTTTGCTGGTCTGCTCACCAAAATTATTGTAGCCATAACGGGTAGTGATCAGTTCCTGTTCAACATTCACCGCTGTGGTTGTCAGCGTTGGTGCTGAACTGCGTGCGGAAAAAATATTGGTCAATACCCCTGTTGACTGAACCCAAACCACTGCTGCAGTACCGTCCTGCGCAATGGCATAGCGTGATTCGCGTGCCACACCCAATTGGTTTTGATCCAATAATTTGGATTGACTCCAACCGTTTATCGGATCATAGGTAGCACTAACCAATCCATTTCCATTCGAACCTGGCTTTTGCCATACCAACGTTACTTGATCTGCCGCATTAATACGAATATGGGGATTATATATCCCGTTACTCCAATGCGATTCAATCGTGCCTACGCTTTGAAATCCTGCGCCGGATTGATAAATATTAACATTGAGATTGTAACTATCAATTCCTCCCGAGACATTACGCTGGTCCCACACCACAAAGGCTGCACCAGTTGAGTCAATAGCAACATCAAACTGCCCAAGCTGAATCGGTTCTTGACTTTGCTCTGCACGAACCGGTGCGAGGAATTGCTGTCCTGCAGGCCGGTAACTTGCCCACAAATACAACCCTGAACCGGATTGCTGTGCCCACACCACCATCGCGGTCCCTGTGTCATTAATGGCAAGTTTCAGCGTGGTTATTTTACTGGTGCTAGTGGTGATCAGCTGTGTAGGTGCGGAGGTCGCCCCTTTAATAAAGTGCCTGGTATAAACGCTATAATTTACCCCGTCATAGCGCAGCCAGGTCATGGTGGCGTCACCGTTCGTGTCCACCACCAATTGTAATGCGGATACATCACTGTTGCCTGTATCAACCTCACTCTCTGCCTGCCATCCTTGGGCGGCAAGGTAACGCCGCATGACGACACGCGTTGCAGTGCCCGCAAGTTGTGACCACACCACCACGGCATCGCCGTTTGCCACCATCACGATCTCTGGATTGCTTGCGGGACCTGCATTCGAACTTAGCAACTGCGCCAGTTGCCAACCTTGTCCAACGAGATAACGACGGGAATAAATGTTGGTCAACGCACCATCGGTTTGTTGCCAGACGATCAGCAAATTACCGTTACCATCCGCAGCAATACGCGTGTGCGCAAGCCGCCCCGCCTCCATAGTTAATAACGCCACGGGTGTTTGCCATGCCTGTCCGGAATTTTGATATTGTGTCCACAAGGTATCGGTAGCGCCATCATTTTGCAGCCAGAGTGTTGCCAGGCTAGCATTTGCGGCTAACACCATTTGTACATCATAGATACTACCCGCCGCCTGTTTATCGAGTAGTTGGACACCCTGCCAGCCAGTACTTTGCGTATAGGTTTGCACACCAATCGGACCACCAGCGGTCTGCGACCACGCGACAATTACATTGCCATTTCCATCGGTGGCGATTGCATGATCACCAACATCACTGGTATTGGTTGTAATGAGTTGGGTGCTCTCAACCACACCATTGGCGAGATAACGCGTGGTGTAAAGCTGACTCCCACCAGTAAGGATCTGCTCCCAAATCGCCGTCACATTGCCCTGACTGTCGATAGCGAGGCGCGGATGATTGACGTACCCGTTCAAGTTCTCAAGCAGCTGCGCACTTTGCCAACCAATGCGACTGCGGTAAACCTTGGCATACAGGTTACTGAAGGTATTGTTAACATCGCCTTCTTCCCAGGCAACAATCGCGTTACCTTGCCCATCCATTACCACGTTGAAGCCACTCGAACTAATATAGGTGACTGCAGCATCAATCTGTTCGGCACCCTGCCAGCCGAGATCAGAGCGGTAATAGGCCGCCCACAAACCGCTTGTTAGATTATCGCTCCTGCTCCATACGGCTATAGCATTGCCATTGTTATCCAAGGCAAGCCGTACTTGCCGCGTTCTCGTATTTGCAGCATCCGCTATAACAACACTGGGTTGCCAACCCGAACCCACCCGATAGTGCGAAGCATAGAGAATGCCGGTGCCATAGTCTGGGCTGCCGTATCTGTTGTTATATAATTCCCAGACAACAATCGCATTGCCTTGTGAATCCATGATGACCGCTTCCGGGATCGGTGCTTTGTCCGTTATACCTGTGTCGAGTACTTGCGCGGCCTGCCAGCCTTGTCCAAGGCGGTAAAAGCTCGTCATGATCCGTGGTACGCCGTTATTGACATAAGTGTCCGAAACAGACCATAACACAATCGCATTGCCGCTACCGTCAAACGCAATTGACATGTCACCGACATAATCGCTCGTTGGATCATTCAATGTTAGCAATGATTGCACGCCTTGCCAGCCTTGCCCAGTTAGGTAAGTATTGGCATAAATGCCATATGGACTTGACCATTGGGTCCAAACAACAATGGCATTACCATTGGCATCCATTTTGAGTTCAAATTCGCGTATATCACCAGCAAGCGTTTCAATCAATTGTGGACTTTGCCAACCTGTAGCCGGGCTCTTGTAGCTTGCCCATAAATTAAACGTCACCCCATCCGACTGTACCCATACCGCCAAGGCATGACCGAGTGTATCCATCACGACTTGCGGCGATTCTGCACTGATACCATTGTTGCTGTACGCCACTTGTGCCGGAGACCAAACCCCATCGGTGATGACTTTCGTCACCGTTGGCAGATACACCTCGTTGGCTATTTGCTCTGAGAGCAGATTATTCAGCGCATCAAAACGTCGCAGCGTTTGCTTTCCATAGGGATCGATGGATGCCGTTGCATTTCCAAATGCGTCATAGATCGTCTGATTCGAGGCAGCGTAGTAGGCTCCACTAATTGTAGGAACTGTCTCGGCGATTTTCCTACCCAGGTTATCGTAGGTGTAGCGGACAAAACGATCACCGCCATTCAGATCATTGAGAACCGCAATCGGACTGGGCGCATTGTAGGCCCAATAGGCATCCGGCGTTGCGGGTCCTGGTACCGCCGTCAAGTAGGTTAATTCCTCCGCCAATTCTCCGAATGACGTGTAAGCTTTATCGATCACATAACCCATGTAATCGACATGGCGTGACTGCTGACCCAGTTTGTTATAGGCAAAATACTCCTGACTGCCTCGGCCATCGGTGTGGCTGATGATTTGATCAAAACCGCTATACGCAAACAACTCGCTGTACTGTTCTGCAGTACCGACGCCATAGGTCTTGCTGGTGGCGCGACCGTTGTTGTCGTAGACAGAGGCGGTAATTTGATCATGGGTGCTTTGCGGATCGACGCGCTCGCTCAAGGCAGTTTGCACCGTCGCGAAGGTCGTGTTGGCGCTCACATTTAAACCCGTGGTCTCGCGGCAGTAACGCCGGCTTTGTATCACCTCGCCGTAAGTATTGAATTGGGTTTCACTGACATAACCCAGTGCATCAATGACAAACCGTTGTTGACCCCGTTCGTTATAAACAATGCCGGTGGTTTGATCGCGTTGCACATCGGTGACAATTACTAATTGCGTTAGTGGATTGGTCATGCTATCGACACTGGCTGCCGTGATTAGCGTGGCATACACTGTATGCGAAACTGCCTGCGCAAACGCATTGTAGGTATAGGCCGTGACCCCACCCAAGGCGTTGATGCTGAAGCGGACATTTCCGATCGCATCGTAGACGCTACGTTGCACGCGGTTCGCAACATTGTTGGCAATGGAGTGGTTACTGGTGTCATAGGCGCGGTTGATTTCGGTGGCAATTCCCGTGTGTGTCGCCAGATTAGTTTCAATCACTGACAGCGCAATCTCATGCGCATAGGCAATCGACTTGGTGACGTGTCCGGCCGCATCGTAGATAACTTCGGAGATGATCCCGGTGCCATCACCACGGGATTGTACCTGATACCGAGTGCGACCAGCCTTGTCGTAAATAGCGTAGCTGATGTGATCTTGATCAAGCTTGACAAAACCCAGTGCGGTAGTGAGGCTCGCGATTGTCGTTTCATTCAGCGTGGCGGGGATGGTTATCGATGTGGCGTAGTGAGTCGCTTTAACGACTTGACCGAGACTGTTAAATTTATTTTCGATCACATCCCCCAGGGCATCGATCTGGAAATGCGTCCGATTGGCGGCGTCATACACGGCATAACTGGCGCGATCATCGACGTGTGTCGTTAGTGCAGACGCCATGGTCGCGGTGCTAATTGTCACGGGCAAGGTAATCGCGTTTGCATATTGCGTGGTCTTGATGGTGTTGCCGTTGGCGTCGTAGTCGGACTTGCTGACATAGAATTCCGCGTCGATGGTGTAGACGTGGCGGTTGGCGGCATCATAAGTATGACGTGTCACACGATCAGTTTGTGGTCCGGGGGTGGCGACAAAGGTGTCCAGGGTGGCAATCCGCGTGGTGGCGTTGCTCAGGCTGCTCATGGCGATCGGATCGCCAGTTTGGATGGTCTTGATCACGTTGCCATTGGCATCGTATTCCTGCTTGCTGACGACGCCCAGGCCATCCACGTGATAGATGGCACGGTTGGCGCGATCATACGTCGTGTAATTGATGCGGTTTTGCGTGTCGGCAAGATTGGTCGTGACGAATTGATCCAGCGTGGCGCGACGCTGAATCAGATCTAAACTATCCAGCGTGCTGAAGGCGCTCTGTTGTGCATAGCCCCGCGTCTCGATGACATTGCCGTTGTTATCGTAGAGGCGTTGTACCACGCCGCCTAATGCATCGATACTAAAAATTTGGCGATTGTCGTTGTCATACACATAGCGCGTGACGTGATCCAGGCTCGCATTGGCGGTGAGGGTCAGGTCCGTGGTTTTGTACAGGTACGCATCGGCGCTGGCGGCCATCGTCACCGGCGCGGCGTAACTCGTGGTCTTGAGCACGTTACCGTTGTTGTCGTACGCGGTGACCGTGAGGCCTTGGTTGGCATCGATGACGTGGGTTTGGCGGTTATTGGCATCATATATATAGTGTGTCACGCCACCCTTGGCATCGATCGTGGCAATCAGGTTGTTATTGAAATCGTATTTATATTGCGTGCGGATCGCCAACCCGGTGGGGTCGATGATCGTGTCGGTGCGGCGATTAAGCGCGTCGTAGACATACTGCGTGGTGCTGGCCTCGGCGGTGCCAAAGCCTTGGGTCACGCTCAGCGTGTTGCCCACACCGTCATAGCTGTAATGCGTGCGCAGGTTGAGTCCGGTCGGATCGACGGCGATGTCGGTGACGCGGCCGTTTTTGTCGAAGGTCGTTTGGGTGACGGTGCCGTTGGCGTCGGTGACGTGCCATTGATTGCCTTTGGCGTCGTAGCGTGAGCGGGTGGTGAGGTTGAGCCCGGCAGAGTTAGTGATCGTCACGCCGCTGGCGTTGACGTAACTGGTGGGATCCAGCGTGCGAGTGATAACGCGGTTGGCGGCGTCGTAGGTCGTTATAATCGGTGTGCGATTGGCATCAGCGTGGAGGTATTGGCGGCCACTCTTGTCGTAGTCATTTTGTTCTACGATCGTCTCTTCACTGGTTCCCACGGCACGGGTCACACGCGTAAGTTGGCCATCCTGGTTGTAGACAAAGGTGCTGGGCGTGTTGTTGCCGTCGCGGATCTCGACGGTCTCACCGTGGGCGTTTTTGGTGATCTTGGTTTGGATCCCTTCGGGGGTGGTGACGGTGACGCTGCGGGTGACCTCGTTATAACTGTAGGTGTAGGTTTGGTTGTTCTTAT
>Ga0315281_10007245_pt1 | contig 15656 bp, 26 predicted proteins | sample YL17G07_0_MG_FD_204540 | JGI IMG/M metagenome (GOLD analysis project Ga0315281, IMG submission 204540) | Sediment microbial communities from Yellowstone Lake, YNP, Wyoming, USA - YL17G07_0 | ecosystem: Environmental > Aquatic > Freshwater > Lake > Sediment | place: USA: Wyoming | collected...
CGATTGGTTCCAGACCAAGGGATGGCAGGATGAGCTCAAGAGGATGCTCGAAAAAGGCTATAAGGCCGAGTTAGAGGCTTTGTCTTCCAAGGGCCTGAAGTTCATCACAGAGACCTATCTGCCTGATAAGATCAAGAACAAAGATTTCTTGGAATAATATTGAGTGTCAGGTATTAACCTTCTCCACCACATCCCTCTCCACCACAACCAGAACCTTCTCCACCACACCCTTCTCCGCCACAACTTTCTCCACCACAACCCCCCGGTCCTGTTCCTTCTCCACCGCAGCCACCTTCTCCGCCACAATCTTCACCCTTCTGAACCTTGGAAATAGAGCCGAAACTGACCGGATCCTCGCCACCGCATGGGGTTTCACCGTCACAAGTAAATCCTTCACCACCACAACTTGGTTCAACCTCTCCACCACATCCAGCACTTAAACTATATCCCTCACCACCACACGATTCAGTCTTTTGAATTGTAGGAAGGACGAGAGCAGGTGTTGCAATACTCGTACTCGCAAGAACTGGAGTAATTACTCTCCTCATATCTATCAGGCTCTTGAGCCGGTTATAGACGCCGGTTATGAACTGGTAGTGGACTCTTCTGAAGAGGCAGTCCTGGATCTGATTCGTGTCCTTTATCATGTTGTCGGCTATGCATCCGGCAAAGCAGGTTCCGACATACTCGCATTTCTTACAGCTCCTGGTCTCAGCCAGATAGTTGGGCAGCCGGTAATTTTTGACTATTTCAATCTGCGTCTCGTTGAAGCCGTTATAGATATCGCCTATGCACATCTGCTGGTTGACAATGAACTTCTGGCACGGATATAGGTTGCCGTTGACATCAAGGCTGCAGGACCTCTCCGTAGTGCCGCATCTGCTCCTCCTCTTGTTCTGAGGCGAGGCGAATGGGAATACTCTCCTCTCGTAGTTTCTCCAGTGGACAGATGGGTCGTTAGTATACACATTCACCAAGAAGTCGCCCAGTTTCTTGTACTCGTTGACCAGTATGTCTATCTTGTCCTCGTGCCATTTGGCGAACCTGTCCACCTCTTCCTGTATGTCGCTGAATCCAAGGTCATAGAAGAATTTCATGCTCTTGAACATGTTTTCGACATTGTTCGGCGTGACGGTCATCCTTATCCTAGATGAATTCCTGTCGAGCCCGTCCAAAACGTGCTTTATCTTATCAAATGCGGAGCTGCCGTCAGGATACACCCTGTTGATATCGTTGACCTCTTTCGGCCCGTCTATGCTGAGCGTGACATGGACTTTGTTCTTCTTAAACCAGTCCAGGACCTCATCATTGACAAAAGTGCCGTTGGTATAGATGCTGAAGTCGTACCTGTTCGGGTAGTTCTTTTTGAGATACTCTCCCATCTCCTTCATCAGGCCGAACTTCATCAGAGGCTCGCCGCCGAAGAACTGTATGTGCAGCCTCTTGGTCATCTTCATGAAAAAGTCTATTCCGTCGAACGCAACCTTCTGGGACATCGAGTCTGTCTTTCTAACGCCGCCCTCATAGCAGTATTTGCAGCGCAGGTTGCAGTCCCACGTAAGGAAAAATATGCACGAATAATTGGATTTCACGTCTGCCATAGCAATCTCCCTCACGTTAAATTATGAACACTTCGCTTTAAAAAGTTTCTCTATCTCTCTTTAGTTAAATAGACAAGCGTCGAAATGAAAAAGTTTATAAATATAGTCGACATTACTATTATTACTCATTCTGGAGTGATATGATGCGAGTGATACGAGCCAAGACAAAACAGGCTCTCATAGAAGAAATCAAGGGAATGAACGCGGATGATTCTGAGTACTATTTCAATCTCAGACCAACAGTTGACATAGTAGAGGCGCTGATAGAAAAATGCAACGGAGTCAAGCGAATAAGCTGTCCTCCGAGCCTTTTGCAGCAGACAGCGAAGAAAGTTTTCAAGCTCACGAACGAGAAAGGGATCAAGCTCGACGCGGGCGAGTTCAAAGTCGGCCGCCCGAAGAAATACGATGACGACACCATACGAGAGGTCATAGAGAGTCGAAACAATGGCAAGCCTGCCAAGGAGATAGCCGCGGAGATGGAGATGCCGCTCCGAACAGTCTATTTCTATCTCAAGAACGGCAATAATAGCGAGTAACCTTTATAAACCTTCTACGAGTTTTATTTGTATGGAAAAGTATACTCTCAGCTCCATTGTCGGACTGCTCATAGTCCTGGGTATTGTAGGATTCTTTGTTTATTTTGGCAATAGCTGTATAATAACAAAAAGCAGTCTAGCACCAGGATGTACAGAATACCTTGCTGGATGTAACGTGATGGGAGGTTGCTGGGGAAAAACCATTGCAACTAATCTAAGAACAGAACCTGAAACACCTTGTCTGCAGTTTTTTGAAGCAGGGATATGCAACGACCCGCTTGTTAGGATCCAAAACAACTGCCAAGACAATTTTATAATCGGCAAAGATGATATTACGTTAAATTCCGGCGGCCACATGGAGCTAACAGTAATCGGGCGATGGTATGTGAACAATGTTACGGAGAATGGCAGCATCCGCTCGATAATTGGCAGGCTGGGTGCAACAGATGTGAAGATATTATTTGAAGTAAAAGACCTATGCTAACAAAGCTTTTTTAACCCTCATTATTATAATTCTTGATGAGCCCTGGTAGCTCAGCGGTGGAGCGCGCGATCCTGCAAGTCACTCTTGTAGAACACGAGGCTGTTAACCGTGAGGTCGTAGGTTCAAATCCTACCCAGGGCGTTTCTAGTTTTGAAGAAACCCTTAAATAACTGCGTTGAGCCTAATTAAACACAGCAAAAAGAGGTAGGAAAAAGTATGGTAGAGGGAGAAGAGGAAGTAAGCAGGATGGAAAAGTATGAGGAAAAAGGAGACTATACTAGTGCCTCTTCAGTTGTTCCTCTGATAATAGCTCTGCTGATTGTCCTTCCGATTCTATATCTGGCTTGGCAGGATGTACTCGCAAAAGCCGGGGTTTCTGCGCTGACTAAAATAATCGCGGCTGTGATTGTATTCTATCTGGTGTCGATAGCAATAAAGATAAACGCACAATGGGAGCAGGCCGTTATTCTTAGGCTGGGGCGATATACCAGGACAGCTGGACCAGGCTTATTCTTGATAATCCCCCTTGTAGAAGTGGCTATAAGAAGGGACATGAGGATAAGGACGACCACCTTTGTCGCGGAAGAGGCCCTGACCAAAGACAATGTCCCAGTTAATGTCGACGCTGTCCTTTTCTGGGAAATACAGGACGCCAAGAAGTCGGCTATCGCTATCCAGGATTATCTGAACAGCATCACAAGAGCGGCAATGACTACCATGAGGGACGTTATAGGACAGTCGGAGTTAGCTAAGTTACTCTCTGACAGGATGTCGCTTGATAAGATAATGCAGGCGCTGATTGACAAGAAGGCTGTCAAATGGGGCCTGAATGTCGATAGCGTCGAGATAAGGGAAGTCAGGATACCGGGCCCCCTCCAAGATGTGATGTCAAGACAGGCCCAGGCCGAAAGAGAAAGACTAGCGAGGATAACCCTTGCAGACAGCGAGATCCAGATAGCCAAGAAGTTCAGCGAGGCAGCGAAGGAGTATGAGCGAGACCCTAACGCCATGAGACTGAGGGCGATGAACATGCTCTATGAGTCAGTGAAGGAGAGAGGTACTTACATAATAGTCCCCTCGGATGTGGTCAACACGATGGGATTCTCTGGTGCGCTTGCCACTACCGCCCTGGCTGAGGCGAGCAAAAAGAAAAAGAAAGAAGAGAAGGATTAGAAACTTATTTTCAGAAACATTTAAAAGCACCTATTTGAAATCAGATAGTTCGAGCTACTTTTTGCGTCTGAGACCTCTATACCAAAGAAAGATTATAACTGCGGCTATAGCAAAGACTATCCCTGCCTCTAACGGCGGTTGATACGCCTTGAACGGCTTCAGGAAATTCGCCATGCCGCCACTGAAGTTAAATGTGATTATAGTAAAAGCGTAGTAGCTGGCTATCCCGAACAATATGCCTCTCGTGCTCCATATCTCCCTCCAATGGGCCAGAATGACTAATAGGACGAAGGCTGAGGCGAAATGGTGCAATTGTTCTAGCTTGAGCATCTCGCTGGTTTCAGCCAGGGCGGGCATGAGGGGGCCGTTGAAAATCCAGGCAGCGAGAGCGGATACAGCGAAACGGTTGCGCGGCAGAAACAGAAGGACCAGGCCAGTCATAAGCGCTGTGATAGGACACACCCACATGAGCCCCCATAAAGGAACGGAGCGCGAGATAGCGATGATGTAAGACACTATGCCTAACGCAAGGGGCAGCAGGCCGACCAAATACCAGTCCCGCTTCCAGAATTCTCTCCAGTCCATGATGTCTCCAACTCATTGCCAGTTTATAAGGATTTTGCGATTTTAACCAAGGAGAGTAGAAAAAAGATTATAATCGGGTTCCAAGCCAATTAGGGATGTGGACAGGAAGCAGAGCTGGAACGAACCTCTTGACAAAGACAATATCTTGCTAATCAGGATACTCTATTCCGAAGATTTCAAAAGCATAGATGAATTCGCTATCGTCTATTGCGCAATTAAAGACAATGCCAGTCATGAGATAATAAGATATGACTGTTCCAAAGACGAGGCGGTTAATGTCCACCAGTTTTTCAAAAGACCGCCCGTAAAGAGGTACCTGGGGCGAGAGAAGAACTGGGGGACCATTTACGATTTAATCGCAGATATAAGGAGGAATTGGAGGATCTACCGCAGCGAGTATTTCAGATAACATTTAAGGTTATACGTTTAAATACTTGTGGCGCTGTAATGTCTAACGTGATCGTATGCAGAAGCTCATTATCAATATAGGCGGGGACATGCTCAAGGACATTAAAGAAGTTTTTGATGATCCGAGCAAGGGAAAGCCCGGCACGCACACCATGTACCTGAAGACCAGCGAGGACCTGTACGAGATGCTGTCGCCGAAGAGGTTAGAGTTATTGCGCTACATCATAGAGCACCAGGGCGAGAAGAAGAGCATATCCGAGCTGGCCAGTGAGCTGAAAAGGAAGCAGGAGGCCATAAGCAGGGATACGAACGTCCTGGTCAAGTACAGCCTAGTTAAAAAGATAAAGGAGAAGAAAACAGTCTATCTGAAGGCGCTTTACAGTTCTTTGGTGATAAACCTAGCTTAGCGTTGCGAATTTTAACCATAAAGAGTAGAAAAATGTTTATAAGCGTCAACCGGGGCAATAATTATGTTCGGCAAGATAAAACAGCTCCCCCCCACCGATTGATTCAAAATGATACATAAACGAAACATTTATAAAGCATAAATGGTACAACTCATAAGACGGTGGTAGGAATGAACGTTATTTTGAGGGGAGCAACCAAACAGTTTGTCGAGGAAATGGTCAAAGCAGGCTATGCAAACACCCAGTCCGAAGCTATCCGATTGAGCATAATAAATTTCAGGCAGAACCGCATGAGCGAGGAGGAGCTCGTCAACAGAAAGCTGGACAGAATAGATGAGCAGGTAAAGACGGGCAAAAGAAAGCTTCTGAACGCCAAGCAGGCCCTAGGACCATATTCAAAGCACCTGAAGTAATCACATGTATACTCCGGCGTTCGATGAGAACTGGCCCGCTTATTTTGAAGGACTGGACAAAGGCACACGGGAGAGAGTCGCCAAGAAAATCAAGAAGACAATCCGTTTCCCCTATAAGAAGCACCTGAAAGGCAGAGCGAGGTTCTTCGTGGACGAGGTCGGGCAGTACAGGATCATTTACAGGATTTTTGAGAAGGACGAGATAGTTATATTCTATTTTGTCGGGAACCATAAAGACTATACAAAATGGTACAGCCAGCTCTTCTAATAGCGTCCTCTCCTAGTCAGTCTCGGCGTAGCAGTCCTTTCTTAGTGATTTAACTTATTTTCTTAATACCGCATAAACCGTTTTCGCAAACCGCCTTGTAGTCATCTGGCGATTTACAGCTAGCATATGGGCAACCGGACGGATGAGTAAGATTTAATTTTTCGTAAACTTCTGTAGTATTGACTTTCTTGCTTATGCCGTAATAGTTGCACATATAATAGATTATGATTTGGCAGTCGTCGTCAGAAACGCACGGATGTTGGGAATTCGCCTCATCAAGTCCATTCCTTTCTGCTGCGGAGTATGCAGAACAGTTCCCAACCAAATCATCAAAAAATAAATAAATCATAAACAGTAAAGCGACAATCGCCACGACTATGAAAATGATGGCTGCTTTCTCCATGATAGTTCATACTTCAAAGAAACTTAAAATGCTATGCTTAAGATTAGCATGCTACCATTTTTTTATCCTTTTAAAGAGCGTCTCCAAAACGAGAATAATCGCGGTCATAAGGCAAGCCACATACAGGCCGTTCCTCAAATGGTCATAAATAGTCATTCTGGGTCCTATCGCCTGCGTCAGAACTGAAACCATAGAAGTGATAAAGAACAAGGCCGCAAATAATATCACGTATTTGTACCAATGCTTAATCATATCCAAGACCACTCAACCAGGATATTTAAGGTTTTTTGTCCAAACGGGTTTTTAAGTATTAGCTCCGTAAGATAGTGGTCGTGTTCTTATGAATGCAATAGAAATCAGAGGGCTTACTAAGGAGTTTGGAGCGCTTAAGGCAGTAGACTCCATCGATTTGTCTATAAAGGAAGGGGAGATATTCGGGCTGTTAGGGCCGAACGGCGCGGGCAAGAGCACTACTATTTTCATGCTTTCCACTATATTGAACCCGACGAGAGGCAATGCTAAGGTCTGCGGTCATGATATAGTGAAAGAGAGGGATGCAGTTAGACATTGCATCGGAATTGTCTTCCAAGATCCTAGCCTAGATGATGATTTGACTGCGCGAGAGAACCTGTACTTCCACGGTAGGCTCTATGGGATGACAGAAGAGAATATAGGGGCCAAGTCGCAAGAGGTATTGGCTCTAGTGGAATTGATGGACCGGGCCAATAGTCTCGTGAAGACGTTTTCAGGCGGGATGAAGAGGCGATTGGAGATAGCGCGAGGGCTAATGCACCACCCGAAAGTGCTGTTTCTGGACGAGCCGACGTTAGGGTTAGATCCCCAGACGCGCAGGCATTTGTGGGAATATATCAAGAAGATTAACGAGAAAGAGCGAATGACCATAATACTGACAACTCACTATATGGACGAAGCCGACTATCTCTGCGACCGGATAGGGATTATAGACAAGGGCAAGATAATAGCGTTAGACAGTTCCGAGAGGCTCAAAGACGTGCTTGGAGGAGATGTGATAACGCTCCAGGTATCTGACTCTAGTAAGATGAAAGTGCTGCTAGAGAAATTGGAATGCGAGAAGTGCGTGAAGAAGGTGGATGCGTTCAACGACAGTCTCAACGTTACTATAAAGGACGGCGGCAAGAACATCCCGAAGATTGTTAGCCTAGCGGAGAAGAACAAGATAACGATAGACTCCGTCATGCTCAAACGGCCCAGCCTGGAGGATGTCTTTATCCACTATACTGGCCGTACTATCCGCGAGGAAGAGCCTGCTAAAAGGCGATGGAGGGGTGGACCGCATGGAAGGTAAGGCCATCTATACGATCTGGCTGCGTGAGATGAAGAGGTTCCTTAGGTCTAAACCGAGGATCATAGGCACGATAGCGACGCCGTTCATGTTCTTGGCTATATTAGGGGTTGGATTGAGTTCATCGTTCAGCGCTCCTGGTTCCGGCAATTACCTGAGTTTCCTTAGTCCTGGCATTATAGGGATGTCGCTGCTGTTCACGTCCATATTCGCCGGAATGTCGGTCATAGTCGATAAGCAGTTCGGGTTCATGAAGGAGATCCTGGTCGCGCCCGTCTCCAGGACCAGCATTGCGTTGGGCAAGATACTAGGGAGCGGAACGGTGTCTCTATTGACCGCGTTCATGATACTGGTTATAGCTGTTGTTATCGGCGGGATATCGCTCGACAGCCTCTCCGTTTTGTCTATAGTCACAGTGATAGCGTTCATGATACTGACCGCCTTTGTCTTCGTCTCTATCGGGCTGATAATAGCCTCGAGGATGAAGGATACGGAGGGCTTTAGCCTGATAATGAACTTTCTGGTGATGCCCGTGTTCCTGCTTTCTGGTGCGTTCTTCCCTGCGACTGGAGTGCCAGGGTGGATGAAGGTGTTAGTCTATGCCAATCCGCTGTTCTATAGTGTTGATGGGATGAGAGGGGCGCTGATAGGCAGTTCTAGCGTTCCTATACTAGTAGATTTAGGGATAATGTTCGGGCTTAGCGTCCTGTTGATAGTCCTGGCCAGCTATATGTTTGGGAAAATGGAAAAGTAGTATTGCAGAAATCTTTATAAGTCTACTATGAGTTTGATTGAATATGGCAAAAGAGATGGGATTAGGTAAGAAGATAGGAATGGCTTTATTGGGCTTTTTCTTGGCGATGCTGGGATTCTTCCTCTTCGCCGTTATGGGTCCTTTTGCGATAGGAACTGGTGGAGTAGGTGCGGGGTTCATTTTTATCATTATTGGATTTGTAGTGCTTATAGTTGGATTAGTAATAGGAAGGCAAGGATTTAAATGAAAATCTTGGCTGTGTTTTTGGTTTTAGGTGTATTTGTTTTGGCTGATTGTGTTACTGACAACCTCTCTTCGGTAACTGGTGGAAACCGTCTTGAAATAAAAGACCTGTTAAATAATACAGAAGAATATCTTAACAAGGAAGTAACAGTAACTGGTTTATGTGCTCCTTATATTTTAGATATCTCGACTGCGATGTCACTCTCAAAATGGCATATTACTTTTGACTCTTCAGATTATCAAACTCTAACTCAAACATATACGAATGAGTGGGGCGGACAGAGTGCAAGTATATCAATAAAAAAGGACCCAAAGGATACGCATTGTGGATGGGGCTACCGCGATAATTATGAAGTAACGGGAACACTAAAAAGCATTGCAGTAGAGCTATGTGGTTGTATGAAATATGCAAATTATTCTGGAGTCGACCAAGTAATTGATTATGATACTGGCCAGATAATTGCTAATTCTACTAATCCATACCTACCAGTTGGAGCAGAAATCCAAAGGTTAGTAACCGAATGCCAAACTATGAAATGCAGTGAATGTAGTGGCTCAAACTGCAATGTGCCATACTTTTGTGATTGTGTTCCTGGCACAATAGAAAACGTAACACTCCTTTACTATATCGATTTAGAAGGACATCCGTTGAAACCTATTTAGAAGAGTAGATTTATGGACATTTTTGGCGAAAAACTTTTACAAATTAAAAAAGCAGTATTCCTTAATGCTGTTGAAAATGCAGCTTTAGCTCTTGGAGTAAAACCTCCCAAAGTTAAATTTTGGGAAGGGATTTGTCCTACAGATAACGGTTATTCAATAGCGCATATACATCTAGATACAAAAACAATATGTATCGCACGAAGATATTTAGTGGCACTCAATTTTGATGAATTAAAAGAGGCCGCTACCCACGAGGTGGCTCATTTAATAGAAGCAAAGCATAATGTCAGATTTGCCACAAAAAAAGAAAATGCGCAATTACTCTCATGGAAACCACCAATAGCGTATTCTACTACTAAATTATCTAACGCAACCAAGTCAAAACGCAAGAAAAAATTAAAGAAAAAGAAGTAAAAATTTGAGTATATCTACATGTTGTTGCAGAAATGTTTATAAAGCCATTATGAATTCTACTGAGTATGATTAAAAATAAGACCATTAAGAAAATTATTAAATTATTAAGTTCGTTATCATTACCGATACTTTTTTTGATATATTTTGGATTTGTTGCAATTGTTTTAATCCCAGATGTCTTATCAAGGAATTTGATAGGCACAGTCATTGACCCATTATCCTCCCTCCTTATAGTTTTTATTGGATTAATGACCATTGTAATACTTCTAAGTTTTATTCCATTCTCAGATTTTCCAACTTTATTTAAAAATTTAGGTTCAAAGAAATGGTTTTCTTTATGCTTTTTTTTAATGTTTGTTATATTTTTAGTCGGAACTATTACACTTGACTCTGTATATGGGTATAAACCAGTTTCCTGGCAATTAAATATTAATGGCGATACTTTGAACAAGTATGCGGGTGGTAGTAATTCATTTTTCTGCAATACCGCCAGCGGAAAAATATTTGTGGGAAGTAATGCTTCTTGTACAACTTTTCCGAAAATAAATTTTAAAAATGCGAGTATTACTTTCACATTTGAATCGGGTGAAGTAAAGAAATTTGATTTTACTAATTCAACCTTTATTGCTGAACCCAATACAATATATGTTTTTGTTGAAATTAATGGTACAACTTTAGATAATAAACCAATTTTTGTTACAACTGGTGTACAGCCCAGGTTTTATACACATGAAATGCAGGATAAATTTATAACATATCTTGTTGGATTGCTTGGGGCTATTTTATTTTCAGTTCCTATTGCTGTCGAATATTTGAAAAAATTATGGCGTAATTAACTTTTAAATTCGAAGACTTGTTAAGCGCCTCGAGTTCTTGATTAGGAAGGTTAACGACTTAGAGGAGAAAGTAGGGCAAATGTGTGGTAAAAATAAGTTGTTTGAGATAAAATTTTTAATTTTTAAAGTAGGGTTTTAATATTAAACCCGTAAATGCTAGTATTATTGCTATGTAAATTCCGTATGCTGTAACCCTAGCATTTTGATAAGAATAATATATATCTGCCTCATTTTTAACTGATATTACTTCTACATGATTCGTAAGTATAAGCGTACTGTCATTTGTATCATTATCTTTATGACGGATGGCGCAGATAGATATTTCCCACCCTCCTTCTGGAAGGGTTAAATTTTCATCGATACTCACTGGAAGTAAAAATCCATTTGAGGATATTTTCTGTGAGCTACCTCCTAAGTTTTCTGAGTTACCATCGCGAATTCCACACAAAGATTCATTAAGGGATATTTTATTGATTTGGCTAACCACAAGATACAAAGTAACATTTTGATTTTCTGTATCGCCAGAATAGCAATTTGCAGCTCCAACTAAATGTAGTTTTTTTCCTAAAATTATGAAATTCTCGTTTAACGAAGAACTTTCAGAAGAAAAATTTAAATCTGCTGAGCACATTGTCGTTGTATTTCCAACCCATGAATTTATTTCAGAAAATTTATTTATTGGATTTATTAGCAATATATAATACGAAATTCCAAAAAATATTAGTGCAAGAACCAAAATAAATGTTTTATTTACTTTTTTTTTAATCACTCGTTTCTTTTTTGAATCAATACGTAAGGCGCTATTTATTATAAACAATAAAACAAAAATACCAATTATTATAGAAAGTATAGTAATCCACATTCCTTTATCGCCTTCGATAAAGAGATATTCCCTTTTGCATATGAAAAATACCCATTCAATTGCAGTTTTAATGAGCTCCACTAAGAAAAGTGTTATCCCGCCAAGTAATGCGATTATAAATGTTCTTCTGTCTTTTTTTGATGCAACAAATTCGTTTAGATAATCAAATACCATATGCACTTATTTGTACTTCTTTTCCTTAAATAAGTAATGCCAAAAGTATTCAAAATTAGCAAACTTCTTTTGTTGGCAATGGACTAATTTCGGCACAATAACACGAGGTAGCACTAGCTTTAAGAGATTTTTTGAACGTGTATGATGTTTGAGGATAAAGATATGCACTTTGTGTTTCAGTCACATCCGTACCATCAATAACAAAACCAATTTTAACATAAAAAGTTCCACCCTTATTATCTAAATTGTTTATTGTACATTCACTATTTATCCAATCATTAAGCAATTGGGAGGTATAACATTTGAAATCTGTTCTTGAATATGTAAGAGCCTCAGTACATGCTCTATTGTTAGCACCGGCTCTAACACCACTGTAGAAAGAATAGACAACAGCAATAATAATTATAAAAACTAGTGAAAGAATTACAATAGTACCTAAGGGCATATTCTTCGTCTTTTTAGCCATATGAATATTATGTTGCGTTTCTTTAAATAGTTAATGCAAAAATCCTTATAAACTTGCTATGTGCGATATTATAAGATGAAAAAACTACTACCTTTATTGATTGTGTTTGGAATTGTTTTCTTTATAGGTTGCACTACTGAGGATGTAACTAATAGTATTTCTTCTGGAGGAAATTATGTTGAATTAAGTAGCATTGTAAGTAATCCAGAAGCATATGTCGGAAAAGAAATAACTGTAAAAGGAACTATTACATTTAATTATAATGTTTATGATTTAGGTGCAGGTTCAATAATAAACGAACCATCTAATGCGTTTAATGCTGGCACCGATCAGTGGGGAAATGCACTTTATGTCTTATTTGAAAAAGATCCCCAAGATAATCATAACCCATTCCCCACTGAAGTTTGGGAAGCAAGTGGGATATTCCAAAGATTTGATGCTTCAGTATGTACATGTACGTCATGGCGTTCATTCAATATACTAGAAAGTGATAAAGACTGGAAGTGTGGAGGAGGGAGTATTAGTGGTTGTGAAAATAGAACGGGCTTGTATTACTTCCTTAATCTAAGTGGGCATCCTTTAAAAATGATTTCTTCTACTTTACGTTAATCTAAAGAACATGATTTCATCTCCTTGGTAATTAAGAGGGTTTTACAGAACGAACCCATTCTTCTTGAGCTCCCATATCTTCTCAAGCGTGTAAATTCTTTTTTAAGTTACTCAATGCTTTTTCATGTATAATCGGATTCTTTTCATCCTTTATCTGATTATAAATTTTCTCATCAAGCAGATTCTTCAGCGGTATCTTTAGCTCTCGACAGGCCTCACGTAAGGCGATATACGTCTCCGCACTATACTTGAAATAGCATAGATAGCGCGTGTACTTATGGGTTTTCAGATACGCTTTCACCCTGGCCTTGACGAACCGGATATAGTCTCTTTTGACTTTGGCCGTCTCCAACCACTCGGGCCAGTCATAGCTATTAAAGGGATAATAGTCGGAGAACTCGAACGGAATCACGCCGGGACTAGACAACACTATCCTATGCAACCTAGGGAACACCTTCGCCTCTTTAATGGCCTCGTAGATCTCGACATGGGTTCTGGACCCGGCGTACGGCTTCCGGAACGAGCAGGGCAGGAACAGCGCTATATCCTTATCGACAGGCCTATCATAGAACCTGGCGAAGTAATCCTGCCAGACGTTATAGTGGCTATGGTCTAAACAGGCTATTCCAACGCCTCTAATGAACTCCTGCCTCTCCTTAGGGATTTTAGGGACAAAGGCATAGTTCTGATAGTCCAGCTCTATTTTCCTGTTCTTGGCCCAATGACTGACTATAGCCTCGAACTGGCCTTTGTCCAGCGGCTTCCATCTGCCTATAACCCACAGGTCGAACAGGCTGGCTTTGGCATGCGGGAAAGTGTTGATCAAGACAACGGAATCCGACTCTCGTATAGCCAGCTTAACCGTCTTATTCAGGGCTCTGGCGTTACCGAACGGGATATTGACCATGACGTAAGTCCTAACGTTGACATTATTCTTTCGCAATAACTTTACAGCCTTGAGCCATTGCGCGACAGTAAAGCCTTTGTGATAGGCGCGCAGGACTCTATCATCGGCGCACTCTAAACCGATAGCCACAGTGAGCTTTATCCCCTTAAAATCCGATAGGCTCTCTTGGGTGATATATTCTGGCCTGCTCTCTATCACCAACTCCTTAACACGGCTGGCTCGGATATAGTCAGCGAACCATTGTCTGAAGGCGCGAGGGAACTGCTTATCATCAAGAAAGGACCCAGAAGCGAAGACTTTCAGCTTCGTCACGCCCAAAAGGCTGGTCGACTCTATCCGTGCCTTTAGCCTATCTGTGTCTACCGGCGCTTCGAGCTTTCCCCAGCCGCAGGCATAGCATTTGCCCCAGGAACACTTGCCTGACGCTAGAATGAGTGTCTTCTCCATACCCCTATATTTGAGAACGAGAGGTTAAATGCTTTACGCGTACTTGACTGCCTTCTCCTGTAGTAATGGGGCAGTAACCGCGGTCTTGATGGTCGTTTTATCCTTCAGCAAGAGAATCACCCTCACTATAAGCTGTTCCCCGCTCTTTACCGCGGTTATATCACAATCGGCTATGTTCATGAGCCGCTCCTTGGTTATCTTTTCGCCGGTTAGATTGGATAGATATTGGGTGGCATCCATTAATTCTATGCCAACAAATTCTCCCTTGGAAGTGAAATCAAGTATGAGGTTGTCAAAATCTATGCTCCCGTAAGACTTCTGCCCTTTCTTGAAAATGGCCAGGTCATCATAGTCGTCATCGTAGTCCCACTTACATTTTTGCATCCATCCTCACCATCCTGCCCAACTTCCTCTTCCTGTTCGTTACTGTTATTACGAGGATTCTCAAATTTATAACTATTACTGCTATTATGGTGGTCCTATTGCTCTTCTTGAAAAAGCACTTGAACTTCTCCTCACGCTCTCCTTTTGCCTTCAGTCTTTGGGCGGCATAAAGCTCTTTTGGGTCGAGAAGGTCGCGCTTCAACTCTTCCATGTCGACGTCCCTCTCCAACGACCTCCAAATAGCATGGTTAGTCAAAATTATGTCTTCGCTCTTATATCTCTTCAACTTTTCAGCTACCTCTTCCTTGCAGTCTTCTGGCACATTTAGAATTAGAAATGAGGCGATATATAACGATTCTTTAACTTAATCTGGTTAAAATCAGTGTCTTTTCCATAGCCTTCTATTTAACAGAAAAAGTATAAAAACTAACCTTCCTCGGCTAATTTTCGGCGCAATTCATCAAAATCTATGCCTTCTCTTATCGCCTTCCTCAATTTCGGGCTTCTGTTATAGATCCATGTGACGCCCTTTGATCCTATGTATATCTTGTTCTCCCTATCCAGCACGTCAAGCGCTTCCATCATAACCTTCTCATCAACCTTGCCCCTCAACACCTTTTTGAGCTTGGAAATCGACATGGCGCTGCTCTCATCATCAACTATTGCTCTTCTGACTATTCTTATTTCATCCTCATTTGCCATCTAAACACCCTAATAAGCATCATCATGGTGGCATATGTCTATAATGAATACCTTGTGTGAAGCTTCATCAATCATGTAGAGAATCACAAAACTGTCGACATGGACTCTCCAGCGATTGCTCAGAGGCGCTTTTAACGGCTTGAATCGCTTTGGATCGGCCTCTATCTGCTCCAATCTTTCTGATACGATCGCATAGAGCTTCTTGTCTTTTTTCTTCATTTTCTTGAGTGTCTTCTGCGCCCTATGCTCAAAATTAACTAAATAAGGCAAAATCATTCCCCTGCAAGCTTCTCGAGATACTCTCTCACATTTTTAACAGGGATATACTTGGCAGTCTTCTCAATCCTCTTTATCTTTCTGACGTATTCCGGCCTGAATTGCGGTTCCATTATCTCCTCTTTGTATCCTTTTACTGCTACCTGAATTGCCTGAGACTTATCTTTCAGACCATACTGAGCCTTTATTATGTTCAATACCCTGTTCGTCTTTTCATCCAAATGTATCATCGCTTGCACCATATATGTCACGTATATTTTGTATATATATGGTGTATATAAAGCTATCTTAGTATCTTTAATATTAAAACATAG
>Ga0315281_10007246_pt1 | contig 15656 bp, 14 predicted proteins | sample YL17G07_0_MG_FD_204540 | JGI IMG/M metagenome (GOLD analysis project Ga0315281, IMG submission 204540) | Sediment microbial communities from Yellowstone Lake, YNP, Wyoming, USA - YL17G07_0 | ecosystem: Environmental > Aquatic > Freshwater > Lake > Sediment | place: USA: Wyoming | collected...
GCAGGCGCTTCGGTTTGCCGCAGGCTGGTCGAGGCCGCAGGCCTGACCCGGACGGCGCAGCCGTCCTTCACACTCGATTCCGTCGCGCCGCAGGCGCTTCGGTTTGCCGCAGGCTGGTCGAGGCCGCAGGCCTGACCCGGACGGCGCAGCCGTCCTCGATACAAATCTTACCCTATGAATCGCTTGAGGTCATCGTCACCCTCGCCCTCGCACTCCTCGCCTTCATCACCGTCGTCGCCGTCGGCCTGCGGAGGAAAAGGACAGCGAGGGGGCAAGAACCTGATGAGGACTGGGTCGGCATCCGGACGTTCGCCGAAGTCGGATCACCTGGATGAGGCGGGCCGCCGGTCGCAGCTTGATCTGGAACGAGAAGTCAGAAGGCGCGACCCCTACCGCGTAGGGTGTCTTGCCGTGGAGCCGCTTCCGCCAGAGGACGAGCTTGCCGAGCTCGCTTCCGAAACGACGACCTTCGCTCAGATGAGAGCGTTCCTCGATCTCGTCGGAGACGGGCGCCCGCTAACGAAGAAGGGGCACCTGCGGCTCGCCGATGCAAGGGCGCTTTGTGAGGCAATCGGCCGGGCAGACCGCTTCGACCCCATGATCGGTGACCGCGTATTCCGTACCAAGAGCGCCGAGGAGATCGAACCCGTCGAGCTCTTGTTCGCCTGGGCGAGGGCTGCAGGGCTCCTGCGGGTGGCAAAAGGCCGGATGCACCGCACCAAGCGGGGTAACCGGTTCGGTACCGAGCCTCTGGAGGACTGGTGGCGGCTGTTCGTTGCCTTTGTGCAGAAGCTCGATTGGCCCGCGTGGCGAGACTCCTGGCGCGGCGGACCGTTCTGGGCCTTCGATCTCGAGTCTTTGCTGCCCATCCTGCTTGCGACGATGGCATCGGCCCGTCGGGCCGTCTCGGTGGGCGAGCTCGGCGATGCGACCTGGCGCCTCATTGAGCAAAGCTTCGACACCGCCTTCCTCACCGAGTCCCAGCTTGAGTGGTGGCCCGGCTGGGTGGCATCGACGATCTGGCATGCGGTCCTTTCCCCGCTCGCAGATCTCGGGGTCTTCGAGCTCTCCGCGATCCCGATCCCGCGAGAGCCAACTGAGCTCGAGGGCGAGGAGCTGCGCGCAGCAGCCATCACTCCCTTCGGCCGGTGGGCGGTGCTCCGCTACGGACTTCAGACGGCGAAGATCTGGTATCCGCTGGACATCGATGTCCCGACGGCCTGAACCAGTCGTACAGCATGTGGAAGAAGTGGACGCGATACCTTCGAGTCACCTTCCAAGCGCGTACTTGCCCAGCTGTCATAGGACCCAAGAACCGCAGAGTGCGACCGGCCGCCGCTGCTGACTCAACGCGAAGTTGCCAGTTCGCGCGAATTTCCTATCGCGGTGAAATCCGGCCTTGCCGCTCATCGTGCCAGGTCAGACGCCTGTTCGGGCCGATCGCAGTGTGCCACCGATGTGGCGCCGATCGAGGTCCTCACCAACCTCGCCGGCGATCGGAACAGGCCCCCTGACCTGCGACTTTGCGCCCTTGAGGGCGTACCGGCAAATCCCTTGAGGATGCTGTTGCGGCGGCACAGAATTCGACGCCGGAATAGGAGACCGTTTTCAAGACCGTCGCCTTCGTCCGCTCGGCCACCCTCCCGGCCCGACCGTAGCAGCGGCGACCTGCCTCCGCAAAGGAGCCGCGTCCCGCTCCCGACTACGACTTGGGACGAAGGACCCTCGCCGACTCCGGCAGGTACGGGTGCAGCGCGGGCGGGATCTCGCGAACGGGATGCTGTCCGCCGCCCCTTCTGACGAGGCGTCTCGGTTGCGTCCCGACCGGCGCCCACCCCTCAGCCCTGCTAGGGGAAGTAGCTCCGAGATCGTCGCCTCAGGGGGTGTTCCTTGTTGAACCTCCTCCGGAGGTGCACAACGCCATAGAGAGTCCACAGACCCGCCTGCGCGCCAACGGCTAGTGGCACGAGCTGGACCGATGAGACTAGGCGCACCAACAGCAGCCCAAGAACGGCAGCGAGCAACGCCGCCAGGGCAACACGGAACTCGGTTCTCTCAGACCCGGCCATGGGTTCACCGCCCCTCATACCCCTTCCTGGCCGGATCCGCAAACTCGTTGGGCCAACGTTACGTTTCGCGCCACGGCGGCGGCCCGGCACACCAGGCGATCAGGGGGGCCGAGCTTTACGGATAGCGACGCCGCCCAAGGAGCCCTGTGGGGCGCGAAAACGCCGATTCGCCCTCCCGCGGCGCGCCTACGAGGAGCCCATGGGAGCGCGGCAAGACTTCGGTGCGGTCCAAGCCCCGGAAGCTCGCAACCGTGTACCGCAGAACGCGGCATTGCTCCTCCTCGTTCTCGAGCGGACCGGCTGACCGTCCTAGCTTTGGTCGATCGGGCTCATGTCCGTGCGAGCGTCAGTGGGGCGGTCACTGGCGCGGTAGGCGTGCGCTCGGGCACAATCGCGACCGTGCCGACGCCCATCGTGTTCTCGTGGAGCGCGGGGAAGGACTCCGCCTTCGGTCTTTGGACCCTTCTCCGTGACAAGGCCTACGACGTCCGGGCCCTCCTTACGACCCTCACCGAGGGCTACGACCGGGTGAGCATGTCGGGGGTGCGCGAGGAGCTCCTGGACCGGCAGGCGCAGGCGCTGGGCCTGCCGGTGATCAAGGTCCGGATCCCGCCAGCCTGCGTGAACGAGCTGTACGAGCAGAGGATGGCCTCCACGCTCGCTGCCGAGGAGTTCCGGGGCATCGACCACGTGGCCTTCTCCGACCTGTTCTTGGTAAACGTCCGGGCCTACCGCGAGGAGCGCCTGGGCCGGGTCGGCAAGCACGGCGTGTTCCCCCTGTGGGGCCGAGACACAGGGAAGCTGGCTCGGGAGATGGTGACGGACGGCTTTCGCGCCATCGTGGTGTGCGTCGATCCCCGCGCCCTTGATCCTTCCTTCGCCGGCAGAGCCTTCGACGGTGAGTTCCTGGCTGATCTTCCCCATGGGGTGGACCCCTGCGGCGAGAACGGCGAGTTCCACACCTTCGTGTGGGATGGCCCCATGTACCGGGTGCCCATTTCGTGCCGAACTGGCCGGGTGGTCACGCGGGAAGGCTTCGTGTACTGCGACGTCCTTCCCGCCTGCCCGACCTCCCGAGCCGACTGACCCAGGCCCGATGAGAGAGGAGGAGCGGCGAATCGAGGCCATTACCGCAAGACAGGTGCGTGCTAGCAGGCCTGGTCAGAGGCGTGATCTGAGTTTCTGCACCCCACAGGCTTGACCGACCTCGAACCAGAAGTTGCCACGAGCGCTGACGACGAAGACGTGGTCGACACTGACGAGATCTTTGGAGCGGAACAACCTCTCGGGAACGACTGATGCCGTATCAGTCCTCGCGCGGGTTTGAACGAGCGCGACGGCTCGGACACGTCCCGACTGCCAACAACGCTGAGATTGTCGCCAAGCTCGGGCTCTACCGGCACCCTGATGACGATGACGCCGGCATCCCCATCGAACCACTTTTCATCCGCCGCGACCAGATCGACGGTCCGGACCGGCCTTCAGCGGGCTTCGCCATCGCCATCGACGGCTCCAACTATGAATACACGGAAGCCTTCGACCGCTTCCCCTCGACACGCGCGCTCTACTTCCAGATCGCCGGCGTCTTCTGCGACATGCGGACGATGCTCAACCAGTCGGGCCCTTTCGTGAGTCCGGCACAAGTCGCCGATGCAATCGAGCAGGATGTGATTCCCGGCTTCCTACCGTCTTCTTACCTTGAGCACGCCGTCTACTCCGATCCAGTCGAGGCGTTCCGGGCCGAACTCTTTGACTTCTTCGTTAGCAAGCAGGTCAATGACCGGTCGCTCGCCGCCATCCTTCTACGCGTCCAGCGCCAGGCTACAGCCGAGGATGCAGCCGCAGCACGCGATTCCATGATCCGGGTCCGGCGCTGCCCGAACCCCGACTGCGGCACGGTCAATGGCGAGTCAGCCCGCGACGTGCTCGTGCCAGCCCTCGCCGTCGGTGAGTGCCCAAGTTGCCAAGGCCGCGTTTGGCCAACGGACGTGCTGCGACTCCACGAGGCGTTCAACCCGGAGGGCTCGAACCTCGAAGTCCTGGGACGGGCGATGATGGCGATTGAGCACCTCGTCCTCGTTGGCGTCGCACTGACGATCCTCGACGACGCGCCGCAGATCCTCTCTGAGTGCGCCTTTATCGCCGATGGCTCGCTTGCTCAGTTCGGTGAGGTTGCCCCGCTCCGGCTCGGCCTCCTCGGCACCTGGCGCGTCATCGGCAACGACCTCACGTTGCGGGGACTGGCGCCGCCAGTTGTCCTTGGCATCGAGAAAACGGGATTCGCTGCCGACCACCTCCTGGCCCTCAGACAGCGAATCCCGCCAGGCACGCTGATGCGCCTGCCCGACGAGTACCTTACAGAGCACCTCCGCGCCCGCTCTTGGAAGGAGACCTACTACGGGCGCAAGTTCTTCTACGTGTCCGAGGCGGGACAAGCGCTGGTAATCACCGTACCGCCCCTCGGTGCGGACTTCTCCCCATATCCGTCCGACGCTGCCGCGGATCGCTCTGACCCGCTCCACTATCCGACGCTGAAGCGCACGTTGCTGCTGCTCGACCAGATCGGTACGCGGCTCTACGACAACGCCTTGATTCCCGTTGCGCTCGCTCACTCATTCGCCGCCTACCCGCTTACGACCTCGACTCAGGTTCTCCGCCTCTTGACCGAACAGACGCTGGGGTGGCATACCACTCGTAACTAGTGCCGGCACCAGTGCCGATGCCAAGAACATGTCCCTGACGTCGCATCTCAAGGACACGAAGAGCCCCGTCACGAGGTTCATGAAGGGGCGATTCCCAAACGTGGGCGCAATCCGGCCAGCCTGGCGGGAGCAAGTCGGCCACCCGAACACCATCCGGCCGAAGCGCGACCCCGGCGGCCACTGGAGTACGCTCGGCACCGCGATTGACTACCGGCTCCGCTACTACTTCCCCGCGCCGGAGGGAAGGTCGCTTGTCGCGGAGTGGGGAGTCGCCGAACTAGGGGCAGGCATCGGGCCGGTGGACAGGCTTACGCCGGCCGGCTGGGGGCGACTGGGGAACGACTTCCTGGGGAGCTTGACGGCCCTCCAACACAAGGCCAGTCCAGGAACACGCCTGCCGCGCGCGCTCGAGGATCGCCTGTGCAGGCACTGTTTCGTCTTGGCGCTCTTCGAGCAGCTGTTCCGAGCTGGCCCGGGCATTGGTTCGGCGCTGTACACGTTGCCGGCCGGTGCGACCGTCTCTGACCTGCTCGGTCTCGCCGCGTCATCGTGGGTGTCGGACCTGCGGGCCATGTCCTGGGCGTTCTACGACGGTTTTTCGGAGCTTCTAGCCAGACCGGCCGTCCTCAACCCGACTTTCGACGGCAGCCTCGACGTGGGTGCTGCCGACGCGGACATGATAGTGGGCCGCTGCCTGCTGGAAATCAAGACGACCATTGACCCACGCGCGCTTCCCTCGGGGATCGTCTACCAGCTCATCGGCTATGTCCTGCTCGACTACTCAGACGAGTTCGGGATTGACGCTGTCGGCGTCTACCTCTCCAGGCAGGCAATCCTCGTGTGTTGGCCCCTCGAGGAGATACTCTCGACCGTCGCGACCGGGCCGGCCAATCTCCCTCGCCTCCGTCGCGACTTCCAGACCATGCTGCGGGAATGATGGCGCCGGGGATGGGCGCGTCGGAAGCCGCATTCCCAGAATGCCCTTCGATTGGGCACGCGCGGCCGATCCCCCCGGTATCGCCGAAAGGGCTGGCGAATCGATGCCATCCCGCTGTTGCCGCGAGCACCGCACTCTGTCGACACCCAGCAAGCGACGCCTCTTCTCCCCGCGATCAGCGGTGCTCCACAAGCTGCCACCACCGACCATCGCCAACGGTGTCTCACACTGATGCGGCCACCCGGATGGCTGGTGTGGCTGGCGGCTGGCGCCTACGCGTCCTTCTGCGTCAGACGCCAAAGCTTCGAAGGAGGAGCGAGGACTTGTGACCACCATTCGAATTACCGATCAGGCACCTCATCCCTTCCCGCATCCAGATCTTTGGCCGGGCGACCCGGCCAAAATCAGCCAGCGAGTCGATAGACACGGACTCCGCCGACAGTAGTGACGCCGGCAGTCTGAGTTGCAAGGGTAAGGCAGCCAGCCGCCTCACGACCTGACTCCGGCACAATCAGGGTGGTCACGCCTCGCTGGATGAAGAATCCTTGTACGGCAGGGGACAGACCCCCAGGAGGGCACTGCTGCCTGTAGAGGAACTGCGAGGACAGGGTATGACCCGTGCTCGGTGGAAAGCCGCCCGTGTAACCCGTAGGCATGAAGAAGTACAAATGTGTTTCTGCCTGCCAAACCAAGGGCAAGGCGCTCGTTCGAGTGAGGACGAGCACGTTCTGCTGCGGAGCAAGCAGAGCCTCGTATTGCCCGGTCAAGAAGAATCGCGGCACGTAGGGCGTTGTCTCCCACATCCAGTCCCGTGGAGCTGGCAAGAGAAGAGCCGTGCCAATCACAACTACAGCGACCCGCCAGTACCGTCGCCGGGGCTCGCTGAGCCACATTGCAATCATGACCGCGAGCGCGGCAAGAGCGTAAACGAGAAGCCGTCCCAGGATCGCTCGTCCCAACAAGGGTAGGAAACGAAACGCGATTCCGGGCATCGGTACATGAGTCGATGTCCCGCCGATCATAAGCACCGGCCCTAGAGAGAGGAGGAAGATCGCCACGAACAGAGCGGGCAAGAATCTTCCCGCAAAGGACCGCCGTCGCTCCCAAGCGAAGAGCGAGACGATAATGAGAATCGGGAGTCCTAAGTACGCGCCCTGTCCACTAACCGAACCAGAGAAGGAGCCCGCAATACCTGACATCGCGCGGCCTCCTACCCATGTGACGGACGTCGGGATGATCAGATTCAGCAAGTCCGTCGAGCCACCGGCCGCGTCGATGTGTTGACTAGGAAGAGGTCCGATGAAGGCCGCGAGGAGCAGTGGAAGCAGTAAGACGGTACTGCAGAGATAAGCGATGCCAATGGAGGGCAGCAATCGGAGGATGCGCCGGCGCCCGTCTAGATCCGCGTAGACACATGCGAGAAACAGAGCAAGCCCTCCAATGACCGTGAGGGTGGCGAATACCTCCGTAGAAACCAGGAACTGCACGATGAGCAATGCAGTCAACAGCGCAACGAAACGGCTGGTTCCTATCCTGTCTTTCATTCGCAGGATGACCAAAGCCGCAACGAGTGGAACCGCAAAGACGAGAAGCATGTTTAGATGACCGCCGCGGATGTGCGCGAGCATGTACGACGAGAAGCCGAAAGAGTATCCTCCCGCGATCGATGGCCAGAAGCGGTTCGTAACGGCAAAGCACAGGAAGAATGCGCTCGTTGCGGAGAGAACGGGCGCGAGAAGGATGAGGACGTTGTAGCTCGCGATCGGTCCGAGGATCCAGGTGATCGGGGCGACCGCGACGGCCGGTCCGGGGACAGTAGTCGCCCAGGAGAGATCGTATCCAGCAGGGGCCCAGATAGCTCCCGCGTGCAGCGGGTTGCTCGCGTGGAACAAGGCGCGACTCCACCATTCCATCGACCAGATAAAGAGCTTTGGATCGGGCCCGTTTCCGCCGACATATGTCGACGTGAAACTTGTCAACACACGCACTCCGAAGAGGAGGAAGACCCCTGCAGAAAAAAGCGCGATCGCAAGAAGGACTGACCGAGCTCGCAATTCCTCCGACGTTCGCGCTACTTCCACAGTCGGCCCCTTGTGTTCAGCGAACAGCACGTAAGGTCTGTTGAATCACGACTCAGCGATGGCGCTGTCGCCGTCCGCAGGGGCCCGACGTCAGGGCTCCTGCTTTGCAGGTGAGTGTGGACAAAGCATAGATCATTGGCCTCCGCGAACTGAATAGTGAACGTGACCTGGAGCTCTCCGCCCGATTTTCACCCGTCTCCAATTTGTCGGGGGCAAGTCTGCCTTGGAGCTGAGGTCGACGGCAACCAAGCTGACGTGGACCCCTCCGCCGTTGTCACCTCAGGTCGCTCGGTTTGTGAGCGGCCGGTCCAGTCAGGTCCTCATGACCCGTGCTCCACAACAAGCGGTGCTCCACAATGCTGCAACCGCTGACCAGTACCAGCGGTGTCTCACACCGTTGCGGTCCCGGTGGTGCTGCACAAGAAGTCCCGCGGCGGCCCAATCCCGCCGGCGCCTTGACGACCGACGCCAGGCCGACGCTCCGCGTGCTCGCCGATACTCGAGGCAGCCTTTAGGTCGCGGTGGCCGACTCGAGCAGCGGCTCCACCACATCGATCGCGATCGCGAAGCCGATGTTCTCCGCCTGGGTCGTCCCGGCAGCACTAATCCCGACGACCTCCCCGTCGAGGGTGACCAGCGGGCCGCCGGAGTTGCCCGGGTTCAGGGCCGCATCGGTCTGGAGGACTTCGCGGTACGTCCGGACCTCCCCTGTCGAGTCCTGAGCCTGCACCGTGCGCTGCGTCGAGCTGATGATCCCCGAGGTCACCGTCGGCCCGCCGGACAGATCCAGGGCATAGCCGACCGCGATCACTCGCTCTCCCACGACGACCTTCGAAGAGTCGCCGAGCGTGAGCGTCGCCAGACCCTGCGCGTCGACGTCGAGGACGGCCAGGTCGTGATCCTGGTCGGTGGCCAGGACCTTCGCGGTCAGCTCCCGGCCGTCCGGGAGGGTCACCACAACGTCGATCGCGTCCTCGACGACGTGGGCGTTCGTCAGGATCAGCCCGTCGGACCCCACAACGAACCCCGTGCCAACGGTTACGTCGGTCACGCTCCCGCCAAAGGGCCCGGTCGAACGAACGTGGCTTGTGACGGTCACGACGGCGGGCGTCACGCGCTTCACCACTCGGACGATTGGCTCGTCGCTGGGGTCGTAGGAGGCGGGTGACGATGAGCCGACGAGGACGGCCACGGCCGGAGACGCGCTCGGAGAGGGGGAGCCGAGGGTCGCCGCTACCGTCGTCGCGCACGCGCTGAGCGCGAGCGCGGCCGCCGCGAGTATCGCGAGCATCCTCGCCGACGACCGCCGCCTCAGGTTGGTGAACACACCCGCCTCCTCGTGCCCGACACTGCAAGTCAAGACCGTGCGCCTTGGAGTCCGATGGGTTCCGCCTGTGCTCTGTCTGCGAGTTGCTGGTCGGTCGAGGGTCAGCCCGCGTTCGTGCTCGCGGCCGATGCGGGGGTCGGGATCCCTCCGTCGGATCCGCCCGGCCCGAGGTCGCCCTCCGCGATGCGTGTAGCCTCGAACACACCCTGACCGGCGGAGGTCCCCTGGACGACCACGGTCGAGCCGGTCGGAAGGTCCTGAAGCGTGCCCTCCTTGCTGACCCGGACCTGCGTGTCGGCGTCCGTCACGACCTTGACCGTGCTGCCGTCGGCCGTCTTCAGATAGAGGGTGTCACCCTCGACACGGGTCACGGTCCCGACGGCGAAGCCGTTCCCCGACGAGCCGCCGCTCGTGCCGCCCACCGGCGTCGGGAAGCCCCCGGGGAGTCCGCCAGCCGCGAAGCCTGTCTGGTTGCTGGAGGCCGTATGGCGGCCGACGAGGAGACCCCCGAAGAAGCCCACCGCGAGCAGCACGATCGCCGCGAGCACCCCGGTGGATGTCGTGATGCCGCGGCGCGGCGGACGTCCCGCCAGCGCTTCGCCGAGGTCGCCGGTAGGAAGCGGCGACGCGAGTATCTCCTCCGCAGCCGGCGCCGGGCCCGGCTCTTCGCGCTCGTTCATGTCGGTCGGTTCCTGCGTGCTCATAGCGCAGCCCCCTTTCCTTGCATCACTCGTATCGGAGCGCCTCGACCGGCACCAGCGAAGCCGCGCGGCTGGCCGGGTAGCTTCCGAAGAACAGGCCGATCGCGACGGACACGCCGAAGGCGAGCGCGATCGACGCCGGTGCGATGACGGGCTTCACCCCGACGATCGTGAAGTGACTGCCGACGACCCCCGCAGCGACGCCGAGCGTGCCGCCGAACAGGCTGAGGAGCGTGGCTTCCACGAGGAACTGCCCGAGGATCGCGCCCCGCGGCGCACCCACCGCCTTGCGGATCCCGATCTCGTGGGTCCGCTCGGTCACGGCGACGAGCATGATGTTCGTGATCCCGATGCCTCCCACGAGCAGGCTGAGCCCTGCCACCACGCCGAGGAGCACGGTGAACGTCCGCGTCGTCTCGGTGCTCGCGGAGAGGAGCTGCGACTGGTTCAGTATCTGGTACGGGACCTGCGTCGGATCGGTGACGCCAAGCTCCTCGTTCAGGATCGCCGTGATCTCGACCTCCGCCGCGTCGACCGAGTCGGAGGACGTCGCCTGAACGACGATTGATGACAGCGCGCCGTAGCCGGTCAGCGACTGCTGAACGGCGGTGAGGGGGGCGACAGCGACGTCGTTCGCGTCCTCGAACCCGCTCGAGCCCTTGTCCTCCAGCACCCCGACGACCGTGAACAGGACGCCGCCGACCGTGATGCGCTTGCCGATCGGGTCCGCCGTCCCGAACAGGTCCTCGGCGACCGTCTGGCCGATCACCACCACCTTCCGAGCGTGCACCACGTCGCTGTTCGTGAAGTACGTGCCGCTCGAGATCAGGCTGTTCGACGCCTCGAAGTAGCTCGGATACGTGCCGATGAACTGCGAGATCGTGTGGGAGGCTCCCTCGTAGGTCGCCGTCTGCTGGCCACCCTCCTCGGGCGAGACGCTCTTCACGTGCGGGGCGCCGGCCCGGTTCGCGAGCGCCCTCGCCACCGCCACCGTGAGGTCCTGGTTCTGGCTGAGCAGACCGGTTCCGGTGGCGGCCTGTGGACCGAAGCGACCACTGAACACGGTGAGCGTGTTCGTTCCGAGTCGCTCGATGTTCGCCTGGATCTGCTTCGCCGAACCGTTGCCGACGGCGACGAGGAGGATCACCGCGCCCACGCCGATCAGGATCCCCAGGGTCGTAAGAGCCGACCGCAGCCGGTTGGTCACGATCCCGCCGAGGGCGAAGCGCAGGACCTCCCAGGCGCTCATCAGTCCACCGCCTCGTCGGTCGGGGACTCGGGCGAGCCGGACGGCACCTGAACGCGATCGCCGATGACCCGCCCGTCCCTGATGTTGACGACGCGTCTCGCGTGTGCGGCGACCTCGCGCTCGTGCGTGACAACCACGATCGTGCCGCCGCCAGCGTGCGAGCGGTCGAGCACCGCGAGCAGCTCCCTCGTCGCCGCGCTGTCGAGGTTGCCGGTCGGCTCGTCGGCGAGCAGGAGCGAGGGGTTGGTCACGATCGCGCGCGCGACCGCCGCCCGCTGCTGCTGCCCCCCGGAGAGCGTCCGGGGCGTCCGGTCGGCAATCTCTCGGAGGCCGACGAGCTCGAGGGCCGCGAGCGCGCGGTGCCGGCGCTCCGGACGACGGACACCCGCGTACGCGAGAGGAAGCTCAACGTTCTGAACCGTGGTGGTCCGAGGGAGCAGGTTAAAGGACTGGAAGACGAACCCGACCTTGCGGTTGCGGACGAGCGCGAGCTGCGACTCGTCGAGCTCACCGATGTCGATGCCCTCGAGCAGGTACCGGCCCGAGCTCGGTACATCCAGACACCCGACGATGTGCATGAGCGTCGATTTACCCGAGCCCGAGGCCCCCATCACCGCCACGTAGTCGCCGCGGTTCACGCGGAGCGTGATCCCGCGCACGGCGTGCACCGCCGCCGCGCCCTGGCCGTAGACCTTGTGCACGTCGTGCAGGTCGATGACGGGCGGCTCCACCGGCGGCTCGACGGGCGGCTGCGTAGCCGCGTCGCCGGCCGCGCGCGTAGCACGGAGGGCGCTCACCATCAGCCTCCGGGGCCGCCCAACCCAACGCCTCCCGGGAAGCCTCCGCTCGGGAAGCCAGAGGAGCTGGTGGTCGACGGGATCACGACCTCATCACCCTCGGAGAGCCCGGAGACGATCTCCGTCGTCTGGTCGCCCTCCAGGCCGACCTTGACGACCGTGGACACCTGCTTCCCGCCCCGCAGCACGATCACCGTGTTCTCCCCGCCCGTCGTCTGCACGGCGGCGGAGGGCACTGACAGCGCGCCCTTCGCGCGACCGGTGACCACAACGACGACGGCGGTCTGACCGGCCCTGATCCCCTTCGGCTGCTCGTGCAGCTTGACCGTGGCCCCGTAGTCGACGACCTGGTTCACGGTCGTGGAGGTCGTGTCGATGGCGATCACCCTCCCGGACACCTGCTCGTCCGGCAGGGCGTTCAGCGTGACGCTTGCGCGCTGACCGACCTCGAGCTGCGCGGTGTCGGTCTCGGAGAAGTAGGCCTGGACCTCGAGGTGGTCCAGATCGCTGATCACGACGAACGCGGACGTTTCGGTGATCGATGAGCTCGACCCGCTTGAGGAGGACGAGCCGGTTGAGGAGTTCGAGGAGCTCGTGGAGCTCGAGCTCACCCCGCCCGAGGAAACGGTCTCTCCAACGGCGCCGGAGATCGACACGACGGTTCCGTTCATCGGCGCCGTGAGCACCGCCCCTTCGACGGCTTGCTGCGCCTGGTCGCGGCCTGAGCGCGCGGACACGATGGTCGCCTCCGCCTGATCGACCTGAGACCGTACGGAGACGACCTGCGCCTCGGCTTGAGCGAGCTGTGCGTCGGTCGGTTCGCCCTTCTTGAGCTCCGCGAGGCTCGCCTCGGCGGAGGTGAGGCTAGCCTGCGCGGAGACGAGTCCCGCGTAGGCGGAGGTGAGGCTAGCTTGGGCCGACTGGAGATCCGCCTCGGCGCTCGAGGGATCGACTCGGGCGAGCACCTCACCTTTCGTCACGTGATCGCCCACCTTCACCCGAACGTCCGTCACGGTGCCGCCAGTAGAGAAGTTCGCGTCTAGCGTCCGCGGGCTAACGACCGTGCCCGAGGCGGAGACGGTCGCCCGCACAGTGCCGCGCGTGACGGAGACGGTCGCGGTCTGTCCCTGCGCCCCGTCTCCGTTGCCCGAGAACGTGAGGTAGGCGCCGACCCCAACCGCCACTAGGACGGCAAGGAGCCCAACATTCAGGAAGAGCCTCTTGCCTCCGACCACGCGCATGACACCGATGCTGCGGCCGCCACCTTTGGGAACCCTGAGAGTCAGCGGAGAGCTCGCCGAGAAGATGGGCCCGACTACGGCGCGGCCGGCAGCCGTACCTCAAGCGTCGCGCCCGCGCCCTCCGACGACGCCACCCGCACCTTTCCGCCGTGCGCCTCGACGACGGCCGACACGATCGAAAGCCCGAGCCCGGCGCCGCCCTTCGTCCTCGACCGCGCCGGGTCCCCGCGGTAGAAGCGCTCGAACGCCCGCGCCGCGACCTCGGATGCGAGGCCCGGCCCTTCGTCGACCACCGACAGGACCACAACGCCGTCGTCCCTTCCGACCTTCACGTGGACGGCCGAGCCGGCTGGCGTGTGGGCCCGGACGTTGTCGAGCAGGTTGTCCACCACCTGCCGGAGCCGGCCCTCATCGCCGAGCACGAGCGCACTTCCTCTCGACTCCAGAGCGATCGGCCGATCCGGCTCGACCATCCGCGCGCTCTCGACGGCGTCCGCGACAACGCGCGCGAAGTCGAGGGGCTCCCGCTCGAGCGGCCGTCCCTGGTCCAGGCGCGCGAGCAGGAGCAGATCGTCCACGAGCACGCCCATCCGGGACGCCTCCGCCTCGATCCTCTCCATGGACTTAGCCAGGTCCTCGGGGTGCGAGTCGGCCCCGCGCCGGAACAGCTCCGAGTAGCCCCGGATCGACGTGAGCGGCGTGCGGAGCTCGTGCGAGGCATCCGCGACGAAGCGGCGGAGGCGCTCCTCCGACGCGCGGCGCTCCTCGAAAGCGGCCTCGATCCGGGCCAGCATCGAGTTGAGAGCCAGGCCGAGGCGGCCGACCTCCGTCCGCTCGTTCGCGGGCTCGACGCGTCGGGTGAGGTCTCCCGCCGCGATCGCCCCGGCCGTCTCGCCGATGCCGGCGAGGGGCCGAAGCCCGAGGCGGACGAGCCACAGGGAGAGCGCCGCGAGCAGGGCGAGCACGATCGCGCTCACCGTGCCCTCGATGAACAGGAGGCGATGCAGCGTCGCGCCGACTTCAGTCAGCGGGATCGCCACGATCAGCGTCCCCTTCCCCGGCCCGAGCGCCGTCGCGAGCACGCGATACCGCGGCGATCCTCCGCCGGCAGCACCGACAGTGAAGGTGCGCTGCGCGTCCTGCCCAGCGGACGTGGAGCCCGGCAGGGCCGCCGGAAGGGCGGGCGGGGCGGCCGTAGTCTCCGCGAACCCGAGGAACTTCGAGCTCACCGTGATGCCCGACCCGTCGAGGGACGCAGCGTACGTGCCCGATGGGAAGAGTTCCGGAGGCGCCGGCGGGCCCTGGCCGCCGAAGGTCGCCTCCACCGACAGCGCCCTCGCAGCGGGGACTCGCGCCGACACCAGCTGCTCGTCGATGCGCTGGATGAGGGACGAGGAGAGAAACCGGTACGTCGCAGCATCGGCGACGAGGAGCCCCGCCGCCGCCACCAGGACCGTCGTAATCAGCAGACGCGCCCGGAGGGACATCATCATCCCGGCGGCAGGCGGAGGACGTAGCCGACGCCCCGCACCGTGTGGATCAGATGGGGTTCCTCGACGTCCACTTTCTTCCTCAGGTAGCTGATGTAGGTCTCGACGATCGAGGAGTCACCGCCGAAGTCGTAGTTCCAGACATGGTCGAGGATCTGCCCCTTCGATAGGACCCGTCGTGGGTTGGCGAGCAGGAACCGGAGCAGGTTGAACTCGGTCGGGGCGAGCTCGATCGGCCGCCCCTCGCGCCAGACCTCGTGTGTGTCCTCGTCCATCTCGAGTTCCGCGAACCGCAGCCTTCCGGTCTCGGCCGGACTGGGCTTCGCGCGGCGGAGGACCGCGCGGATCCGCGCAATCAGCTCCTCCAGGCTGAAGGGCTTCGTGACGTAGTCGTCGCCGCCGATGGTCAGCCCATGGATCTTGTCCTCGGTCGCGTCCCGGGCGGTGAGGAACAGGACGGGCACCCGCCGGCCACGGTCGACCAGCCGCTCGTGAACCTCGAATCCATCGATGTCGGGGAGGAGCACATCGAGGACGATCAGGTCGGGTCGGAACGATTCGACCAGCGCGAGCGCGTTCCGGCCGTCACCGGCCGACGCAACCTCGAACCCCTCGTAGCGCAGGGCGGTCGCCACGAGGTCGGTGATGTACGTCTCGTCGTCGACGACCAGGACGCGCGCGGGATCCTGCGAGGGCGGGACTCCCGAGGAGGACGACGCCGATGGCACCGTGAACCGCGGCTTCCTATCCGGTGTCGGAGGGCGACGCCTCGTCGGTATCGGACGCGCTACCCGCCGCCAGGTCTCGGGACCCCAGATCTCGGGATCGCTGCAAGAACTCCTCCCGGCTGATCTCGCCGCGAGCGTACCGGACGCGCACCTCCTCTAGGACCGGGTCTCGCGGGGGCGTGGGTGGTGCGGGCGGTCCCGCGTGACTTTGAGGCGTCAGACGCAGGACGGCCCACACGACGACGCCGATGAGGACGAGGAGCAGGACCAGCGGCACGATGCCGCCCAGCCCCCACCACCCCGAACAGTGACCCGGCCATCCAGGATCGCAGTG
>Ga0315281_10007247_pt1 | contig 15652 bp, 9 predicted proteins | sample YL17G07_0_MG_FD_204540 | JGI IMG/M metagenome (GOLD analysis project Ga0315281, IMG submission 204540) | Sediment microbial communities from Yellowstone Lake, YNP, Wyoming, USA - YL17G07_0 | ecosystem: Environmental > Aquatic > Freshwater > Lake > Sediment | place: USA: Wyoming | collected...
GAGGCCGTATTCGGCCAGGTAGCGCTTGACCTGCGGGCGACGGGCCACTTCGCGCACATCTTCGGCGGGCGGCTTGGCCTCGACCACGCCGCGGGCGGGAAGCTGGCCGGGCCGGGGCGCGGCGTCGGAGGTCCTGCGGAACTGGTCGGCGGTGAAGAGGCCGCCGTCGGGCAGGCCGGCCCCGCGGTTGGCGATGTTGATCACGGCGCGGACCTTGGGCTTGAGGGTCTTGCCGAGTTCGTTCAAGAGGTTGGCCAGGGGCGTATAGAAGGATGTTTCGGCGACGGCGGCGCCCGTGGCCCGGATGTCGCGCAGGTCCTTGAGGTACGCTTCAAGGGGATTCATGCAAGCCTTTTACCGCGCAGGGCATCCCAAGGCAAGGGGCAGTGGGCTTTGTGCCGTTATGAACATGGTCCTTATTCCACCCCGGTCCCCGGGTCCCGGTTGCCGGCCCGCCTGCCTCGGGCAGGTTCCCGCCGTTGTTTGTTGCCTTCCCGGTCCCCGTTCCGGCCGTAACGATGGTGGCCGTTGGCGCCAGGGGCCCGTGAAAAATTTCACAACTTGAACGTAAGTGCGATTTCTGAAAAGTGACTTACGTCAACGGGCACTTTTCAAAAGCGCGCGCATTTTGATCAGAAATGCAAAAGTCGGGGGGGTCTCCGATCAAAAAGTCGAAAAAGACGCAAAATTTTGCCTTACCCATCTTAACATTTTGGGGGTAGACCGGCCATGGCGCTAGCGCCAAGGCCGTTTGGTGGGTAAAAAGGGGCCAGAAAGGTGCCCTTTCGGGGGTCACGAAACGTAAGTCATTGTAACTCGGCGCGACTTACGACAACTGCGCCGGCGTCCTGCGTCTTGAAGAACATCCTGTAGCCGCCCTTCCAGCGGATGACGAACGGGTCGGTGATCTGCTCGTCCGGTCCGGCCGCCAGCCGCGTGCCGTCCTCGGCCGCCCACTTGAAGCCATCCGTGGAGATGAAGCTGCGCACCGCGTTGCCGGCCCGCTTGCGCTGCTCGAAGGCGTACAGCCGCAGCCGCCCGTCCTCGAGCAGAACCGGGGCCGTCGTCCCCCAGTTGGGCAGGTCGAGGTCCTGCCGGTACGTGAACCGCCGACCGTCGGGCGATGTGGCGATGAGCGTCGCCCCGCCGCCAAAGACGTACATGAACCACTGGCCCTTGAACGGAAACACATCCGGGTCCACCAGGCCGGGGCGCTCGAGGGCCAGGTCCGCATCCTTGAACCGGATGCCGTCCTGCGACACGGCCAGGCGGACCCGGTGCGCTCGGGGATCACGGGCCGGATCGCCGGCCATGCTCGACGCGAGGTAGTACAGCCGGTACGCGCCGGCCTCGTCCTTGAGGACGCACGGATCGAGCGCCTTGTCCGCGGGCAGGCCCTCAATGGCAAACGGCTGCCTGGTGAAGCTCAGGCCGTCCTCGGAGACCGCGCAGCCGACGGACTCCGGCCGCCCGGGGCCGCGGTCGGCGTCTACGTAATACAAGAGGATCCGCTTGTCGCCGTCGGCCACCGCGCAAGGAACCGAGGCGTGCTCGATCCGGGTGCCGGGGTCGCGCGTCCACGTCAGGCCGTCGGGGCTGGACGCGCTCAACACGGCGTGGGTGTACGGCCCCTCGCGCGGCGGGCGCGGTCCGGCGCCCGGCGGCGGGCCGCGGCGCCGCGGCTCACCTGTATAGATGATCAGGAACCTCTTGTCGGAGACCTGGACCGCCGCCGGGTCGCCGCCGCCAAAGCCCAGGTACGTGGGCCGCGTCCACGCGACGCCGTCCCCTGAGAAGGCCCACCACATGCCCCGCCCCGAGCCGCCGTAGAACCGCATGCCGTCGCCGCACGGCAGGAGGTTGCCGAGCCAGTTGGCGCCGTCAACCGAGGGGATGTCATCGACGCGCGTGAAGCTCAGGCCGTCCGCCGAGACGGCATGGTACGCCCCCTCCTCCGGCCGCCCGCGCGGCGCCGTGTAGTGCCACTTCTCGCCCAGCCGCACGACGGCGCAATCGATCACGGGCCGGCCGGGCGCCGAGAACCGGACGCCCGGCTCGAACGTGCAGCGAGCGCCGTCGGCCGAGATGGCCGAGTACGTGGCGACGCTCTCATCGAACATGCGCCGCCCGGTGGAGCTACAGGAGAAGTACAGGCGAATCCGCCCGTCGGCGGCCAGCGCCAACGTCGGATCGAACGGCCGCTGGTACGTGCCCGGCAGACCCTCGACCGTAATGGGCTGCGGGGCGGACCACGTCTTGCCGCCGTCTTCCGATGTTTTCACGGCCACGCGGTCGAAGTGCGCAGGGTCGTTGGCGGGGAACCACTGGAAGGCGGCCACGAGGCGGCCCTTGGCGTCCCTGATCGCGCTGGGGACACCGCCGCCCTCCACGAACGTTTCCGCGGGGGCAAAGGTCGTGCCATCTTCGCTCGCGGCGATCAAGAGGTCGCGTTCCCAGGGCCCGCCGCCCGGCGGGCGTCGGGCAGGCGGCGGCAAGACGCGCTCGCCGCCCGCAGGGGAAGACACAGACGAAGGAGCGCCCAGGTTCGGCGCCGGCCGCAGCCCGCCGGCGGAACCGCCTGTGGGCAGCGGCGGCGCGCCCCACGCCACCCCGCAGATTGCTCCCAGCCAAGCCGTGGCTAATGCGAGAGACGTTTTCCTTCTGAACATGACGGGCTCCCTTCCCGGGCGAGGGCCGCTGTCAGTTTACTCTTCCGGCCGCCATCACACCATACAAGGTTCCGCTCTTGTCGTGACCCAGGACATCGGCGGCACCATCGACTGCCGCCAGACGGTCCGACACCGCCTGGAAGATGCGACGGGGCGTCGCTGCCCGCGCCACCGTCGCCTTGTCCCAGCCCTGGCCGCGGACGGCGTTGACACATCGTTATGTACACCCTTTCGCCATATCCCGGGGCAATGCCTTGCCAGGAATCCGGCACGGCCTCACTTGGCCTCGCTCACCAACGGTTTCTCGCGGGCGCCTTCCGCTTCGACGATGGGCCATGACGCTCGCAGGGCGTCCGAGTACGGGCCGATCTTCTCCACGGGGATGGGCTGGAAGCCCAGCTTGAAGGCAGGGGAGCCGCTCCGGAGTCGGTAGTCGTCCTTGTCGGCGTCGACGAAGAGCGGGTCGGCCACCAGCGAGCGGCGGTCCATGCCCAGCGCCTGCCACGAGGCCCACTCGTCCAGCATCTCGACTTCCTTGAGCGACACGTCATCCACCAAGAGGGCGCCAGCGTCGTTACGGAAGTCCACCCGCACGCGAAAGGTCTTCATACGCTCGTGGTAGCCCCGGTCGCCGGGACCGGGCACCTTGAAGGTGAACGCGTAGTCTTTCCAGTCGGTGGAGGCGCGGACTTCGCTCGGCTGGCTTGCCCAGAAGTAGACGTCGGCCACGTAGGACTGGAGCATCAGGTTGGCCCTGGCGTCGGGCACGGTGGCCATCAGCTTGGCGGACAGGCGGTACCCGTGCCCCGGCTCCAGCGTCAGTTCCTTGCTCACCAGGATGGGGAAGTTGTCGCGGGGCTTGTCCTTCGCCAGCGCCGCGTCGATGCGCAGCGCCTGCCGGCCGCCGGCCGCCTTCTCATTCACGACGCCCGCCGACGCCGTGCCGGTGGGCCGGACCTGCCACTGCCAGTCCGGCGGCAGGGCGCCGGGCGCCCCCTGCTCGAAGCCCGGGTTCGGCGCCAGGTTGTCGGAAAGGTCGCGGCCGGGGACCGCCTGGCCGGTCAGCAGCGGCAGGCCGAAGTGCCACACCAGGTTCTCGTCGCACTGGTTGTGGTCGAAGGGGAAGGTGCGGAAGCTCACGTACTTCGCCCCGGGGTCGCGGTAGTAGACGATGTTCCGCAGGAACCGGTTGCCGGACATGATCATGCCGCTGAGCAGCACGGCGTCCTTCGGATGGACGTCCATGTTGCGCATCTGCTTCCAGGCAGGCTGGTCCTTCACCGACTCGTAGCCCTTGATCATGGTCGGCAGGTGGCTGGTCCAGTAGGAGTGCGCCGAGGTCCACCCGTTGCACTCCATCTGCTGGAGTCTGCCATCCACGAAGATATTGTTCTCGATGTGATTGTCGCGGCCGTTGTGCAGGTGGACCAGCCCCCGGACGCAGCGCGCCACGATGTTGCCGATGACGTCCACGCCGCCCGTGTTGTCATCGAGGTAGACGCCCCAGGCATAGTGCGGCGAGACCCACCGGCCGTTCTCCTGGCCGTAGCCGAGGATGTCGTGGAAGTAGTTGTAGCGGATCACCGTGCCGCGGGAGCCCAGCCAATCGCGCCCGCCCGTGTACACGGCGCCCGTGTCGGCCGTCTCAAGGTTGACGTGCCGGATGTGGTTGTACTCGATGAGCAGGTTGTTGCCGCTGAAGCCGATGCCCCACCGGGGACCGTCGTGGATGAGGTTGTGCGAGGCGCGGTTGCCGCAGCCGTTCAGCGAGACCCCCACGCCCTGCTTGTAGAAGACCCCGACGTGGTGAATGTAGTTGTTGTCGGCGTAGTTGCCGGCCGCCGTCAGGGTGATCCGGTCGCCGCCGCTGAGGGAGACCCCGTTGCTGCCGATTTCGTAGATGTCGTTGCCCACTACGCCGTTGCGGCTCCCCCCGTTGACGGCCACCCCGGAGCCGTTATAGTCGCCCACGTTGCGGATCGTGTTGCCCGCCACGAGGCAGCCCTCGGTGTTGTTGAGCACGATCGCCGTGCCATCGCAACATTCGAAGGTGAAGCCGCGGAAGGCGACGTGGCGGGCGCCCGGGCCGAGCTCGAGGATCGTCCGCAGGGTCGGCGCATACACGGTCATCCGGGCCGGATCGGCGCCCTCCGGCGGCCAGAAGTAGAGGGCGCCGGTCCGCCGGTCGAGGTACCATTCGCCCGGGGCGTCGAGTTCCTCGAAGAGGTTGCGCACGTAGTAGCGGTCGGTGGGGCGAATCGCATAGGAACAGTCCCGGGCCAGCGTGATGAGCCGCGTCCGGCCGTCGATGGACCGGATGGGCACGATGTTGTTCCACCAGTTGTAGCGGGGGAAGACGAAGACCTCGCCTTCCTGCGGCCGCGACCACGTCCGGGCATCCTGGGCCTTGTAGAAGAGCGTGTGCTTGTCCTCGTCCGGCACCTCCTTGTACATCGGCACCGGGTCGCCGTCGGCATACGCCCAGCCGCCGCCGTAGGGATTGCCGGGATCGAAGTTCGGATACCTCGCCAAGTGCTGCCGCCGGCCGTTGCAGAAAAGCTGCCGGAAGTAGACGCCCTGGAACCCCTGCCCCGCCACGTTCGCCTGGAGGATCTTGCCCTTGTACGGCGCGAAGCCGGCGATCTGCCGACCCCCGATGACGATCGGGCGCTCCCCCGCGTAGGCCCCGTAGACGACCGGGAAGTCCGCCGTGCCGGAGTCCTCCGGACCCAACTTGAGGGTCTGGCCCAGGGAATACGTGCCACCGTGCACCCGCACGGTGACGGCCTCCCGCAGCGGACCCGCCTGCTTGAGCCTGCGAATCTCGTCGCGCGCCTTCGCCAGGGTGGCGAACGGCTTCGCCTCCGTGCCGGGGTTGGCGTCGTCGCCGTTGGTGGCAACGTAAAGCTCGGCGGCAGGGAGCGAAGGCACCCAGAAAAGGATGCTCAGCAGCAGAATGGAATATCGTGAGGACATCGAGGTCATTGTCGGCTCCGGTTCGCCCGCCTTCCTGTTCAGGGGCTACGCCACTCCCGTTCCATTGATCCACTTGACGACGTCGCACCGCCGTGTCACGTCGCATTCGACGGTGAAGAGGTCTGTGCGCCGCACGCCGGGCTTCTTCGCGGCCTCTTCAGCGGCAACCTCGGTTTTCATTCGGATCGCCACTCGCATCGGCAACGACGGCTGGTACGGCGCCGGCTTGGCGGCGCGCAGCTTCTTGATCGCCTCGGCCACTTTCTCGGCGGTCAGCCGGCGGGCGGCCGGGGCATCGGGCCCGGTGCAGCGATCATGGCTCTCGGCATGCTTCACGCCCGCCGTCACGGCGGCGGGGAACTGCGCCTCGACTTCCTTGCACATCGTCTCCTCGCCCTGCGCCAGGATCAGCGGAACGCCCCAATGACCCGCAAAGCAGCTCTCGATGCCGATCTCCCCCACGCTCTGCCCGTTGATGCAGAAATCGGCCCACTCCAGCGTCCAGGTATGGGGCAGAAAGGCGCCCGGGGCGCCTGCCTTGGCGTGATGCCCCATGAGCATCAGCCCACCCACGGTCGCATCCAGGCCCGGCATCCAGCGGAGCGACTGGCCCTCGTAGCCGCGGCTCTTGACAAGATATGTGATGCGGGTGTCAGTGAACATCTCCGGCAGCCGGATATTCCCGCCGCCGTGGTGCGTGTCGCAGACGATCAGTTGATCCACCCCGGCCTTCAGCGCCGCCTCGGCCGCGCTGTTGATGTCGGCGACGAGAAGCTTGCGCCCCTCTTCGGCGACCTCCGGCCTCACGCCCTCCTCCCAGAACCAGACCTGCTGGCGAGTGAACAGTCCGCTCACTCCCTCCATGTCCCAGTGCATGAAGATCTTCAGCTTGGGTTTGCTCTCGTCGGCTCCACCACTCTGCCCGGTGAGACAGTGCGGCAGGATGATGCCGGCAGCGGCGGCGGCAGTGGAACGAGAAAACTCGCGGCGGGTGGACGTGAAACGCGGCATGGCAGGTTCCTCATAGTGCTCAGGGACGCCGGAAAACCGCACGATCCTGACTCCCGCAAGCACCGTTCGCCTGGATACGCCCCAAGCCGTGAACATTCCCATTTTCGGCCTAACTCACTACTACAGCGCGTCCTGACCCCGTGCGCGGTGGGTCTCTCGCCACGCCATGTGGCGCCGCTACTGAGATTGTACCGGGGCCCCGGGCTGTAACAAGACCTCTCCCACGCCGACAACAGCCAGGAAAGCAGCCTGCCGCCAGTGCCGTTGCACGCCAAGCCGGCTGGGGATAGCACACCGAGGATGAGCCGTCGGTCCCGCCGCCAGTCGCGTCGCCGCTACGCCAATCCCAGGGCCCGTCGGAGTTCGGCTCGCACCAGACGGTCTCCGAAGAGCGCCGCGTGGCCGCAGAGCGTGGGGAGAGGCCGGTTCACGCCCGCGTAGGCCCACCGGGCGCTGGCGGCGGCCACGGTCCCGTCGCCGGGCACGCGACTGCGGACGGTGAAGCGGTACCAACGAGTTTGGGGCGGCAGCGCCACGTCTTGACGCCTGACCGTCGCGCTGACAGCCCAAGGGGTGGTATTCCGCACCGGCTCGGTGTAGATATTGGTCACCGTAACATCGGCCGGCGGAGGCAGGTCGAGCGGCACGAAGGTACTCTCCAGCAGGGAGCAGCCCTTTGACGCCCCGGGCAGAAAGACCACCTCACTGCGGGGCACGAGGAACCCGCCGACCGTGGTCGCGACCAGGGTATCGACCTGAGCCCTGTTGAAGCCGCTCGTCGCCAGGTAGGCGTCGCTCAAGCCGTTGTTGGGGCAGGCGACCATGATGAGTTCCCTCACCTTGGGCGCCGGCGTGGTGGCGAGGTAGTAGCGCGACACGAGGCCGCCGGTGGAGTGGGTGATCAGGTTGACTCGCGAGGCGTATGTGCCTTGCAGCGCCTGCGTGATCGTGTCCTGAAGGCGCTGGCGGACTTCCGCCGGGGTCCCGAAGAGGTCGTCGTACCGATCGAACAGGTACGTGCGGTAGGGCGCTCTGGCCTCGGCCGAGTACGGGGTCTGAAAGGGCCGATGGTTCGTCTCGCCCGCGAGGAATCTCGAGAGCTGCGCGTTCTGCGCTTGGATCGCCAGGTTGAAAACCGGGCTGAGCAACATCCGCCTCAACGTGGGCGGTCCAGTATAGCCATGGACAAAGACGATGGGCAGCGGCACGCGGACGTTCGGTGCGGTGAAGGCGCCGGGCTTGACGTCGGGATTGGAGCTGGAGACCGTGGCCGTCAGGGCGAAGGTCAGGTCCTCCTCGAACCTCGGAAGGGCGTCCGCCGGACTGCCGTCGCCGTTTGGATCGGCGAAGTTGATCGACCATTTCGCGTCGCCCGCGCGGCCCGCACTGTCGGGCAGGCCGTTGAGCGTGACCGTCTTGCCGGGCTTGACGTAGCTGGTGATATCGATTCGCGTCTGGAGGGGGCGCCCGTTGATAACGCCCTGAAGGTCCAGCCAGGTGAACTGCGCGCTGTAGTAGGCGGGAGCCCGGAACGAGAGGCGGACGCCCAGCGTGGAGGCGCCGGTCATCCGCGCGTCCGAGAGGCTCACTTTGAATCGGTTGCGGAAAAGCTCGGCCTTGGACGTCCCCCGACAGACGAACGGGAGGTCGTAGGCGTACCCCGTCGCCAAGCCCCAGCCCGTCAGGCGAATCGTCTCGTCGTCTTCGCTGTAGATGCCCGTGATGGTGCACGTGTTGCTGGTGAATACCACATCCCCCGCCAGCGGCGCAGCAAAGATGCCGGTCAAGGTCACCCGGGTGCCCTGGATCGTCCCTTCTCTTCGCGCCGGCTGATTTGATCCCGGCAACTCCCTGTCATACCAGACGTGGGACCCTGCCTGGTAAATGGTGACGGTGTCTGTACCCGAGTAGGTCTGCCTCACCACCTGGCCGCCCCCGCTCAGGGTGGCAATGACCGTTTCGGTCGCTTTCCACTCGCCGGAGATATCCGGGCAAGCGGAGGCGCTGAGGAAGACTCGCGGCTCCAACTGCTCCAGCAGCGGCGCGGTCATGACGAATACCCCCTCCCGTTTCATCGAGCGGCAGGCCGGCCGTCGAGCCGCCTCACGCGGTTGACCTCGGCCGAGCCCGCGCGTCGATTGTGCCCGCCTCGTCCAGGCCGGGATTTCCCTTATGACTGACTGCCCACGACCGCCGTGGGCAGTTCGTGCATGAGTGTGAGTGTGGCCTCCCTCCACCTCGCCGTGCTTCCGCTCTCCGACGAACTATACGCACCGGAGGCGGGCGTCCTGCGCGGGTTCCACGCGAGAACCGCTGTCGCCGGTCGTTTCATGGCTATCGTCGCCCACGGCAGCACGAACAGCTATTCGATGGCCTTGATCGCCACGGGTATCAACGTCTTCATCAGGTCGTGCAGCGCTTCCTCCAGGGCTGAACGATACTCGCCGCCCGAAGCCACCCAAGCCAACGGCGACTTGTCGGCGGAGAAGACTTGATTGTTTACCACCAGCGAACCCTCGCGCGTGATGGAGACCAGGACCTTGATCCTGGTCCCGATGGTCATATGCAGGTCGGCATAGATGTCAAGGACCTTGCCCGTGATCACCACCTTCTCGCCCGTCGGGGGGGTGTCCGCCTCTCGGACCTCGAAGCCCGCCTGCCGCAACTCCTCGGCCAATGCCTTCGACACCCAGGCGCCGATATCCTGCCCTTTCTCCTGGTTGCCATCCAGGTCCATGGCCAGAACCTTGGCCGTCTTCATGCCGTACCCGTTGCGCACACACCCCACTTCAGGGGAGTCCCGGCCATCCTCGAACTTGACGATGTTCACGCAACAGGGGGCGGTCGTCTTGAGGGTACCCGCTGGTTTGTAGTCCAGCCTGATCTTCCGATCGCCAAAGGCGCACCCCAGGCTGGTTGCACAGACCACGGCAGCCGGCAGAATCCAAGCGGCATGCTTCGCGATTCTCCACATGGCTTGCCCTCCGATCTCGAAAAGCGACCCATGGCACCTGTGTTCACATCCCCTACGAGGGGTCCCCGTTTGACCTTCGGCCACGACCGCCGTGGACGAGACTCGGGGCATGCACTTGAGGAAATCGGTGTGGGCACGGCGGCGGGAGCCATGCCTGATATGAGCTCGGTTGGTCGCGGCCATGGCTTCAGCCTCCGTCCCGCCTCGCCGTGCTTCCGCTCTCCGACGGACTATACGCATCCCAGGCAGGAATCCTGCGCACCTCGGCGTGGATTGCTTCTCGGGCCTCTGCGGGGGCAGGACGCCTGCTCCGCGGCCCGGCCCCGCCATTTCGAGCAATGGCGATTTGGCTCGCACTGGCGCACCGCGAAATGTACAATGCCCTCCGGGGCACAGGAAAGGAATCTGCAAATGGCAAAAGCATCTGCGTTGAGGAACCTGGCGGACGGTTTCGGTCTTCTTTCCGACGCGACGCGGCTGGGCATCCTGAAGATGCTCGCGGCCGGGCCGAAGAACGTCACGGCGCTGTGCGCCGGCCTCGGTCGGAGGCAATCGCTCGTCAGCCATCATCTTGGCCTTCTGCGGATGGGCCGCCTGGTCGAGGGGACCCGCCGGGGCAAGTCGGTGATGTACGTGGCCGACGCCGACAGCCTGAAGGAGCTGGCCGCGGGGATCGTGAAACTGTCGCCGCGGAAGTAGAGATGACCATGCGGACCAGAGCCTCGGGATGGGTGCTGCCGGTGCTCCTCTCGGCCGCCGGGATGGCTCTCGCCCAGGGCCAGACCTTCGACGAGGACTTCGAGAACGGGCTGGGCAGGTTCTCGGTTGAGTCGTGGCGCGGGACCCCGCCGGGGCAGGTGACCGACGCCGTCACGCATGCGGGCAAGAAGGCCGTGCGACTCACCGGCGGGGCGGGCGCCGACGACGTCACCGCGCTGTGGATGAAGAACCCCCCGCTGAAGCTCCTCCCCGGCGAGCGGTACACCGTCTCCATCTGGGTCCGCACGGAGAACGCCGGGCGCGTGGAGCTGAAGGTAGCCGTCCCCGACGGCGTCGAAGTCCAGGGCCTGAAGGGCGAGGCCCTGACCGGCACCCGCGATTGGACGCGCCTCGAGCAAACCTTCACCGTGGCGAGGAAAGTCCAGCCGAAGTCCATCGGCCTCTGGATGACCGGGCCGGGCAAGCTCTGGGCCGACGACTTCCAGTTCAAGGGCAAGACGGGCCTGGAGTGGCAGAAGCGGATCGAGATCGACCCCGCCGGCGTGACCACCGAGAAGGAGTTCCAGTCGCTCCTGGCCGCCAACGGCCTGAAGGAAAACGGCTACGTCAACTGGTTCACGGGCCGCTGGCCCTACATCTCCTTTATCGGCGGCATGGCCATGGGCAACCGCAGCGAGGACCTGGAGTTCTTCTACGAGAAACCGTTCCGGTGGTGGACCGAAGTGCTCGACTACGTGATGGAGGACGGCGGCAACCGGTACGGCATCCGCGCCCACGTCCGCCGCTACAAGGAGAAGGAGCCGGCGGCCCTGCGGAGCTTCCTGCTGACGGTCCGCACCGACACGCTGCTGCCTCAATACCATCCGAGTTATATCTATGCGAATGGCCGGAGGGTCTGGGACGCCAGGAAGCACCCGCTCCAGAAGGGGAAGCTCCTCGTGCCCTTCTCGCTGGAAGAAGGCGCCGAGGTGGTCATCGATTTCGTGGTCGATAAGCCCTATGCGCCCGACACCAAGGGCCTGGCGTTCCGCATGTTCTTCGTCACGTACCTGGGCGAGCCGGGCGTGAAGGTGGACCTGAAGGACGCCGCCGAAGAGGCGGAGGGGTCGCCGGCGGACAAGCTGGAGAAGTTCGCCTTCGGCGTGTTTCCCTCCGGCTACGAATTCTGGACCGAGAGCGGCCCGACGTTCGCCGAAATCGCGAAGAGCTGGAAGCCCAACTTCCGCCCGGATTACCCGGTGGACAAGGTCTACCTCTCCCCGGTGATCGGCGGCGGGTCGGGCAAGGGCAGGTACCACGATTTCATGGTGACCTACGGCGGATGCAATCTCCTGGCCGCCGGCGCGGACCCGGACCTGGCCCGGAAGAACGCCTCGCACCTTCTCGGCGGCATGGCCGAGATCAAGGACCCCGCGACGGGCAAGGCCGTCCTGGCGCTGGACCCGAAGTTCGACGTGGTCTGGTTCACCGGCGAAGGCGACAACGGTCCGGGCAACGTCAAGGTGGTCGCCGACGCGAAGAAGGCCGTCGGCGCGCCGGAGAGGTGCGTCTCGGTCCACGAGCCGTTCCCGCCGGCGCTCTCGCGTGCCCACGAGTACGAGAACGGCACCGACCTCGTGGTCCTCAAGAACGAGGAGGACCCGCAGTACAACATCATGATGGCCATGTGCCGCGGGGCCGGCCGCTCCTTCGGCAAGCCCTTCGGCTATTACTGGGAGCAGACGCACTACCCGTACCCGAGCCTCGACGAGAAGCTGCACGCCTGCCTGCTGTACTACCTCAGCGGCGGCTCCTGGATCGGCGCCGAGGCCGAGAACGCCGCGTGCTTCGAGAAGGGGATCGTGGCCGACTGGGTCCTGCCCTACGTGCAGGCCCTGCGGTTCGCGATGGTGCATCCCGCGCGCGGCAGGCCGGTCGTGCCGGTGGGGATCCTGTGGGGCCAGGGCGACAAGTGGTGGGCGCCTTACAACCCCTTCGGACAAATGGACACATTCTTGCGCCACATCGAGTACGAGCACGCGACAAAGACGTTCACGTGCGAGCCGGCGTTCACCCACCCGTTCCCCTGGACGCCGCCGGACCGCGCCCGGTGGAACTTCCAGACCACCGGCCACCTGGGCTGGTTCCTCGACGCCCTCCCGGAACTCCAGGGCTACGACATGATGGACGTGTTCTTTCCGAAGTTCGGCGACGCCTGCACGGCCCACATCACGCGCCTCCTGACGGGCACGCCCTGCGGGCCGGTCGACTTCCTCTACCTCGACAAGACGCCCGTCGAGACGCTCAAGACCTGCGGCCTGCTGGCCATCCTCGGCCACGCCAACCTCACCAGGGATCTTGAGGGCAAGCTCACGCAGTGCCTGGAGGCGGGCGTGCCGGTGTTCGTCGGCGCCCAGCACTTCCGGAGCAAGGGGAGCGCCTTCGGCCTGAGCCTGGCGGGAAGCCAGCCCGCCAAGGGCCCCGTCGCCGGCAAGGGCGAGTTCGACGGGAAGATGGGCGGCGGCTATGAAGGCAAGGTCTGGGCCCTCAAGGGCGAGGGCTGGGAGACGGTCGCCGCGGCGGGCGACAGGCCGCTCATTGTCGCCAGGACCATCGGCAAGGCGGCCGCCTACGTTTACCTCGGCGAGCTGGTCCGCGACGGCGGGGCGGCCATCCGGCCGGTGCTCGCGCGGATGGGCGAGAGCGCGGCCCCGCTGAAGCTCGCCCCCGAGGACGATTACCTGGAGTACGTGGCCTATCGCAAGGGCGCGGGGGCGTGGGTGGCCCTGTTCAACCATGGAAACATCGTCATCGGATGCGACCGCCTGAAGGAACTGCGGGCCGTCCCGCCCGAGCCGCTCAACACCAAGCCCCGCGGCCCCTGGCAAGGCGAGGTCCAGTTTCGGTTGGAGAGACTCGGCCTGAATCCCGCGGGCGATTTTGCCCTCTACGAGGTTGAGGGCATCGACGGCACGGCCTTCGATGAGATCATCGCGGGCCGCAAGACGTTTACGGTCAAGGAGATCCGGAGCCAGCCGAAGGACGGAGTGATCGCGGCCAGGATCGCGATGAACAAGCGGGCCCAGTACGTCATCGCCCCCAAAGGCCGGGGCGAGGCGGTCTTCTTCGGCAAGCCGGACTGACCTCCTCGGTTCTACGGAAAAGAATGGAAACCCGCTCAGGGTCGGCTGTAGAGATGGGGCCAGCCTGATGCTACAATGTCATCTTGCGCGGCGGGTCTCCTGACCCGCCGCGCACATGCGTTACCTCGCCGCTGGGGGGCAATTGCCGCGCGGTGGGTCAGGAGACCCACCGCGCACGAGGTTTGGCGGCGTTGTAGCACTGAGGCGGATCGGAGGTCGGGCCATGGCCGTCACCCGGAGCGCCCCGAGGGTCACCATCGTCGGCGGGGGGATGATCACCCGCATCCAGCTCTTGCCGACGATCTACCATCTTCAGCGCGAGGGCCTCGTCGGCGACATCCATATCTGCGCCCTGAACGCGGCGCCCCTGGCGGAGATCCGCAGCGATGTCACGCTAAGCCGCGGCTTTCCGGGCCAGTCGTTCACGCCGCATCCGGACCCGGCCAGGGCGCCGGCCGACAAGCCGTTCCCGGGCCTCTACAAGGAGGTGCTGGCGGCGGCCCCGCGCGGCAGCCTGGCGGTCATCGCCGTGCCGGATCACCTGCACTTCCCGGCCGTCATGGAGGCCATCGCCAATGATCTGCACGTCTGCTCGGTCAAGCCGCTGGTGCTGAAGCACGCGCAGGCGGAGGAGATCGCCCGGGCGGCGTACGAGCGCGGCCTCCTCGTGGGCGTGGAATACCACAAGCGGTTCGACCATCGCAGCCTGATGGCCCGGCGGAGCTACCGGGCCGGGCGGCTGGGGCAGTTCCGCCTCGGCCAGGCCCACCTGCACGAGAAATGGTACTACCGCGACTCGAACTTCCAGAACTGGTGCACCTGCGAAAATAGCGACATGTTCACGTACATCGGATGCCACTACGTGGACCTGGTGGCGTTCATCACGGGCCTCCGGCCGGTGAGCGTGAGCCTCTACGGCCTGCGCGACCGGTACCCCAACGGCAAGGAAGGCTTCCTGTGGACCGACGCCCGCCTCCTCTGGGAGAACGGGGCCTGCCTCAGCGTGGCCAACGCCATCGGGTACCCCAACGCGGGGGCCGGCGGAAACTCGCAGGGCATGACCCTGTGGTGCCAGGGCGCCCGGGACGCCTGCCTGGTCTTCCACAGCGACCAGTTCCGAGGCGTGAAGTACGGCTTCACCGAGCCCGGCGGCGACCCGGGCGACACCGCCTACGCCGAGCCGAACCCCGACTACTTCCAGCTGCTGGACCAGGGCGGCGGCGTCCTGACGCCGGTCGGATATGGACATCGCAGCGTGGAGTACATCCTCAACGCCTGCCGCCGGGTGGCGGCGGTCAGGCCGATCCGGAAGCGCCGGGAGATGATCCGCCGGTACGACCGCGAGGGCATCCTGGCGACGCCCGCCAACAGCCGCTATAACGAGTTGGTGATCGAGGCCGGCCGCCAGTCCATCCTCGCCGGCGGCAGGGAAGTGCTGATCGACTACGGCCCGCCGGCCGGCGTGAAGTTCCGCGAGTACTGAGCGAGGTAAACACCCGTGGCCACGAAGGAATTCCCCCTGGTGCCCGAGAAGGTGCCGCCGGTGCGGACGAAGTACCGCACCATCGCCACCGAGATCCCCGTCCCGGCCTCCGTGCCGCTGCTGGAGAAGCTGCGGGCCCTGGAGCCGCGGTCCATGGGCGGCCAGCCGCCGGTCATCTGGCACCACGGCGACGGCTTCTCGATCTGCGACGCCTACGGCAATCGCTGGCTCGACTTTTCGAGCGGCGTGCTGGTCACCGCCTGCGGGCACGGCCACCCGGAGATCGTCCGGGCCATCCGCGACATGGCCGGCCAGGGGCTCTATCATGCCTACTGCTTCCCCACCGACATCCGCCTGCAACTGGTGGAGGAACTGACGTCCTGGCTGCCGGCGCCGCTGAAGCGCGTCTTCCTGCTGACCACCGGCTCCGAGGCGTGCGAATGCGCCATCAAGCTGGCGATGACCCGCGGCCTGGCCCTGGGCGGCAAGAGAAAGAGCGTCTTCGTGACGTTCGACCACGCCTTCCACGGGCGGACGATGGGATCGCAACTGGCGGGCGGGGCGCCCGCCCTGAAGAGCTGGCTGGGCGACGGCGACCGGCGGTTCGTCCAGGTGCCCTACCCCGACGGCTTCCGCCAGAAGGACACCCGCTTTACGGCCTTCGAGGCCGCCTTGGCCGCCAAGGGCGTCGATCCCG
>Ga0315281_10007248_pt1 | contig 15651 bp, 8 predicted proteins | sample YL17G07_0_MG_FD_204540 | JGI IMG/M metagenome (GOLD analysis project Ga0315281, IMG submission 204540) | Sediment microbial communities from Yellowstone Lake, YNP, Wyoming, USA - YL17G07_0 | ecosystem: Environmental > Aquatic > Freshwater > Lake > Sediment | place: USA: Wyoming | collected...
TGCTGGCCCATCATCGGCGGCCTCCTCATTGCTCGGAGGCCACGCGCCCATGTCGATCATATCACCGATGCGATCCGAATGCGATCAGTTCGGCAACAGCCCCCCGCCATCGTGTGAGCGACTAATGAATCTGCTCAATCGGTGACGCTTTGCTCAACCCCCTCTTTGATCTCCTTGATCGGTTCGAGCACCGGAAACGCCGACGCGAGACTGCCCATGAGGACGTCCGCCCAGCCGAGCATCTTGCGAAATGGAGCCTTCAGTAGCCCGACGGCTCCGCCCACCTGTTTCCGAGCGTCATCCAGTCGGCGCCACGCCGTCTGAAAGCCGGTCAGTTTCCACTCCAGCGAGAAGCCTGTCATACCGATTGCCGCGAGCACATCCTGATCAGCGTTCACGATCTGCGCACGGGCCTCGTCGATGCGCCACCGCTGCTCCGTCCAGGCCTGGGTAAGCAGTTCCGTTAGTTCTTCATCGATGAGCCCGCGCCGGTGTTCGACAACCCAGTCGAGCTCCCCGCGAAGGACTCCGAGGAAGTCGCCAAGCCGGCCGGCGGCGACGGAATCTGGCATGGTCATCGCTTCGGACCTCCTCGGCTTTCGCCGCAGCGGGCGCTCCCTTGGTCGAGTCCCGCCCTAACCCGGCGATCGCCGCCGCTATCGCGTATAGGCGGAACGCGCCAGTCGACTCGCCGCCGATCGCTGCGTCCCTGGATTCTCAACAACGACACTGGCCCGTTCGACGATCTTCCTGATGTCCCCAATCGCGTAGGCCCAGTTGTGGCACTTGAAGCTGCGCAGATCCTTGATCGGTGTCTTGCACTTGAAGCAATGGAGGTCGGCGATCGCGCGCGGGGCCTCGACATTCACAAACTTCGCGTCGCCCAAGATCACGTTGGCGATCATCTCTCGCGCGTGCACCGATGACAACGCCGACGAGACGATGTCCAACCAGTTCGTCTCGCGCCCACACTTCGGACAGGCTCGGCGGTCTCCGCTGACCCAAAGGGGCGCGCCAATGGTACGCGCGGGCATCCCGAGCAGCTCCTCGACCTTGCGGACGTCTCCGTCCGATGTTAGCCATCGATGACGGCCGGGCAGCGACTTGGGTGAGTCGTACACGCGCTGGAACAGCTCATTGCTTACCCTCTTCGTCGACGTAGCCTTCATGCTGCCACTCCTTCATGTTGGTGCGCGCGCCACTCGCGCGAGGACACCCAGCCTGAGCCAAGCGGCTCTAGCCTTGGGGGTGAGGCCGGTCCTGCCCGTCGGGCTTCTCCGGCACGATGTAGATGTCCGTACCTGATGACGGCAGACCGAGCGTGCCAAACTTCCGCCGAATGGTGAAGATGAAGTAAGGCCCTGGCGGGACGATGTTGTTGTTGGGCGGCATGATCACGAGGAGGTCGTCATCAACCGGGTTGGTGAATTGCAACTCGATCATCCGCTGATCGGGGTTGAAGGAGTGCGTGCTCGTTCCACAGCGCACGAGCACGACCCGCTCGATTTCCCTGGCGTATGTGCTTTTCACGAGGATCGTAGTGCTCGGATACGCCAGGCTCGGCGCTGCCGTTATGTAGGGCCGTCCGGGATCACCGACATACCAGGGCTCGTAGATCTCGATGTCGAGATTCCTGACATCTGGGTTGCCCGGCGGGTTGTTGGACGGTGGCGGTCCGGCGCCGCGCCCGCCGTTACGATCCGACCCCGCTGTCCAAACTCGGCCATCCGGCATGAGTAGAGCCACGGAGTGGTAGTTCCGTGGGCTTGATGCCGGCTCGCCCGTAACGGTCCACGAGTTCGTGTACGGGTTGTAGATCTCCGGCATCATGACGGCCCGATTGTCGGGCGTAGGATCACCCAGCCCCGCGTCGATCCCACCGCAGACAAAGACCTCCCCGGTCGGCAAGATCACCGAGTTGGCGTGCACGCGGTGCTCTGTCATCCGTCGCCCGCCGGTTGCGTGCCACCCCCAGCTCCCAGTGCCGCTGAGAGACGGGTGCCAGCCGCCCAGATCGAGGATGTACGGTGAATCGGCGAAGCTTCCGCAGATCATGGCACGCGCGCGAAAGCCTTCGTCGTGGCGGAGCGGCAGAAGAACGGACGTCCCGCCATACCCCGCGAAGGCAGGGATCGCGGAAGGCGGAAACCCGCAGATGTTGTAGAAGGTGCCGCCATGCGGGCCCACCCCAGGAGTGAAGCTGATAGTCCGTTCCGCGACGGGGTTCGTGCACAGGATGTCACCGGTGGGGAGCAAATGCATCCGCGGATAGTAGGTTGTCGCGTGGCCCTCGTAGTACATTCGGTCGGCATCGTTGGAGTAGCTCGCCAGACGGCGCCACTTTCCCTTCGGCTGCGGGTCCCGGGAGAAGATCTCCGGGATGCAATTGTTATGGTCGGCTCCCAGGCTATTGGAGCCATCGCTCGAACCCGGGTGACCAGAAAACGCGATCACCTCTCCGGTCGGGAGGGTCGTCAGCGTGGGGTACCACCGGCCGCCGGTAAGCTTCGGATTCGGCTTGGGTACCTGCGACGCCGCCGCTAATATGCCCGGGTTCATCGGAGCAGCCGGCGTCCAGTCCCAGCCGCCCGCTGAAGGCGAAATGAAGTCCGGCGAGCTGAACACCGACGCGTCCTTCAACCCTGGAAAATGTGGATGATGTACGCCCGGCGCGTGCTGGTCGAATTGTTCAGTGCCACCCGCCACGAGGAGCTTCACAACATTGGAAGCACCGAGAAATGCGTGGCCTGAACAAAACGCATCGAAGTGTGGTGATGGTGGCTCCGTGACACCGTTGGACCAGCAGTCGAAACGTCGCGTGGACTTGAAGGCGTGCTGTTCGCTCCAGACCGGATCGTGCTGGTCGCCTCCGAAGTAGAGGATCTGACCGAATCCCATGTATGCCGCGTGAACGGCGAGGACCTCTGCGTGATTTGAGAGCAGCTGCCAGGGCATGATGGCCTCCAGTGGACAAGCATGACAACGCCGGTACCGTGACCGGGCGCGGTCAATAGACACCTACTGCCGAGAATGCAGAGCATACGCTTCGGTATAACTGTTGTCAACAGGGGAGCGGCTACGAGATCTGCGAACGGCGCGGACGGTGAACCACCCAACGCTACGAGTCGGGCCAGAAGGGGCCCGCCGAGCCGGGCACCAGCCGTGAGGCGGGTGGCATCGCGCCGGACACCCGAGCGATGTGACGCTTCCGGCTATGCGAGTGTCTCAGCTACGCGTACAATCGATGCCATGCCATTCGAGTTGCGCCGTCCGCTGACGTTCATCGACATGGAGAGCATCGGCACGTCGCCGGAGCGTAACGACTAGGCGCTGTCCTTACCGCTGCTCCAGGACAGGAGTGTGCGCAGAGGGCTTGATGACGACATCAGCCTATGCTAGCCGATTCGATGAGTCGGCGGGAGCGCGCAGCAGGCGAACAGGCGCGGGGCGTCTGCTCTCCGATCTGAGCGTTAGCGCAAGGCTGCAAGTCGCGCCAGGTCGAAAATACTGACCGGTGGGAAAATAAAGGCTTGCCGCACCCATTCAACCCCTTGACAACGTCGAGAGCGACCGGCTAGTATTGCGCCCTCACGCGACGTACTGACCGGATTGTCAACCCCTACAACCGTCGCGCACTGGCATCCATCTCTGTTCGCCACACGCTGCAACTCGGAACCGAGGTATCCGTTCGCCTCGCCACGCGCCGCGTTCCGGCAGGTCTCGTCGCGCTGAAGTCTCTTTCAGGCTCTGCGATCGCGCCGCCGAACGAAGCCAGACAGCCACTCACAAGCCAGTCCGACAGCAAGGAGGATCAGCTATGCGGTCATGGTCACGAACGAAGCTTCTCTACCTAGCCGCCATGCTCGCGGTGCTGCTCCTCGCGGTCCCGGCTCAGCGCGCCCACGCCACGCCGGCCCCGATCAAGGTCGCGGTCGACTGCGATCGGATTACGGCGGGCATCCAATCGGCGTGCAGCGTCACGTCAGCGGCGCCGAGTTTCAGCGTGGACGTCGTGCTCGTCAACCAGATGTCAGCGGACGCCACGGTGGTCGCATTCAACTTCGACCTCCTCACGGACCGAGCGAAGTTCGTTCCGCCGCTGGGCGACGGTTCTGACCTCAACTCAAACCCTGACTTCCAGGTCTCTCCCGGCACGTGGACGTGCTCTCCGCCCGGCCCCATCAACGACGTGGACCCCGCCAGCTCGGTCGTCGACTCGCTCCTATCATGTTACGACGTCGGGACGGGCGTCGTCGTACCGGCCGGTTCCACGCTCGTCCTCGCGACCGTGAGCTACAACGTCGTCACCCATTCATCGTCGACGGCGAACATCGACCTCAGTACCGTGTCGGTCGCGGACGACAACCTGGCCGAACTCGGCAGCTGTAACGTGGTCGGGACCGTGGCGGCCGACTGCACGGGAGCCGCCGAGTCGTTCGTCTGTCCGAGCGACGCCGACTGCGACGGCGTCACGGACTCCGCAGACAACTGCGTCTCCGCCTATAACCCGGATCAGCTGAACACGGACCGGAACTTCATCGACCTGCACGTCTTCGGAAAGACGTTTGACGATCTGACGGCGGCGAACTCCGACCAGGTCGGTGACGCCTGTGATTCTGACAAAGACAACGACGGGCTTACCAACAGCGATGAACTGAACCTGGGGCCGGGCGGCTCCGCACACTCGCTGTGCCCGGCAGCAACAGCAGCGACCGATCCGCTCAAGGCAGACACCGACGGTGATCGCGTGCTTGACCGGGCCGAGTGCGCGCTTGGTTTCGATCCGGCGAACGCCGCGTCGAAGCCTCCCGCCTCGCCCTCTGGCGACACCGACCACGATGGCCTGACTGACGCGTTCGAGGCGACGATCGGCACGAACCCGACGAAGGCCGACACCGATGGCGACTTCATCCTGGACGGTGTCGAGTACAAGGCCTACAACACGAGTCCGCTCCTGGTCAACACCGATGGCGATACGTGCAGCGACGCCAAAGAGATCGGCAGCGTCAACGCCGACCTGACCGTGGACACGGTGGACCAATCGCTGGTGTCTTCAGCGCAGGGTACGGCGCCCGGCCCGCCGTACATCCTGGACTTCGATCTGAACAAGGACGGGGTCATCAATTCGACCGACCTCTTGCTCCAGGGCAAGGTGCTGGGGGCCTGCTAGCCGTGCGATTCTCTGAACCTCACCCGTCAGAACCGAGCGCTGTTCGCCCAGCGCTGGACAGGAAGCGGAGGTACCCGTTGGCACTGCCACGCATCGCGCTACTCGTTGGGACCTTCGTCGCGCTCGCCGTCGCATTCTCGGTGCGCTCGACCGGCGGTGCCGACGCGAGCGTCCAGCAATTCCTCCCCGCCACGGTGGACTGGCACGCATGTTACGTCCCCGCTGGCGCACCGAGCCCGGTGGTGCCGGACGCGCTGACCTGCACATCCGGGACAGAAGGCTCCAATCTCCAGCCAAGCGCTATCTACACCACCTACGACGTCCTCAGTGTCGCGACGGGTGGTCGCTTGACGATGCCCACGATCTACACGGGCGGCGCGGCTGACGGCTCCGCCTGGGGTTGGAACGCCTCTGCGCCAGTGGCCAACGTGACGCTTCAGGCGGACCTTTTCTGCGACGGCGTCACCGATACGATCGCCGGTGGCCCCGGAGGGGTCGCGGGAGACCCGGGACCCAGCGGTCTGGAAGGTGCGAATCAGCCGTGGCCGAATCCCGCCGTCTGGAACCCGTATCCGTTCGCGCATGTCTCAACGCCCTTGAGCATAGACGACGCGTACCTCGCAACGGTCCGGACGACGCCACTGACATTTGACGCTCTCTCGTACGACCGGGCCAAGCTGAACGTCGCCTGGCTGGGCGGAGCGGTCCCCCTACTGATCACCGCGATGCAGTCCGGCGATCCACTGGAGCTGGACTCGGTTCTGGCGCGGTCGGCCTATCAACCCAACCAACGAGTGCTGCAGTTGATCCTCGGCAGCGATCCGGTGCCGCCGAACAACGGCTACCTCTGCTCCGACACGCCTGAGCGCATGGTCTGGCAGAGCAACGGATTCACAACCCCGACGACGACTCGGGGCTATTCGCGCTGGGCGGTTCTCGAGTCGGCTCCCGACCTTATCGACGGTGCCGTGAGTCGCGTCCTGGTCGTGCAATGCGTCACCGTCGGTGTCGGCACATGCGACATGTCCGACACCGATGGTGACCTGGTTCCAGCAGCCGTCGAGAGCGAAATGGCCACGGACCCGCTCGTGCCCGACGCCGACACTGACGGTGCCCCGGATTACGACGAGCTGTTCCAGTTCACGGACCCGGCCGTCGCGGACACCGACGGCGACGGCTCCATGGACAAACAGGACGACCTCGCAGGTTTCAACTGCGTAGCGGTCAACGGCGTCTGCACGGTTGCTAACCTGGGCGACACCAACGCCGACGACAATTGTCCGGCCGTCGCCAATCCGACGCAGGACAACACCGACTCGCAGCCGGACTTCACGAACAGCCCGAACACGCCGGCCGGTGGCATCTACCGCGGCGACGCCACCAATCCTCACCAAGACCACCAGGGTGACGCCTGCGACGCGGACATGGATAACGACGGGCTCAGCAACCTCGTCGAAGCGAGCTTCCTGCATCCAAACGTGCAGCCTGGTTGTATCGCGGTAGGGAACCCGGCCGGTTGCACCGGCGCCGGTCCCGCGGCAGGCACGCTCTACTGCCTGCGCGCGGTTAGCCCCCCGCCGCAGGGCTGGGCTAACGTGAACACCTCCCCGACGAATCCGGACTTCGACTCTGACGGTGGCTTGGACGGCCGTGAGTGCCTCTTCGGCTCCGATCCGACGAGCGCCGGCACCAACTCCTGCCAACCCGCATGCCTGGGCAGGAACCGGTTCCCGCCACTGGTCGCGCCGGTAACCGACACCGACGGCGATCAACTGTTTCCCGATGCCGCAGAAGTCTTCTATCGGACGTCGTCCATCAGCCAGCCGCCTCCCTCGTTGGGATCGTTCTTGGACCTCGAACAGACTTCCGGCCCCTGTCTCGGCGCCGGCATCCCCGCGGGAGCAGCGCCACCCTGCACCGGCGTTGGCACACCCGTCGCGGTGGTGTACCCCATCCCAGATATGAAGATCGCCAGCGCCGACAACGACGCTGATGGCGACCTGATCAACGACGGCGTGGAAGTGAAGTGGTCCGCCACCTCACCCTCCAACTTCGACAGCGACGGCGACGGTTGCTCCGACGGCCGTGAGATGGCGGACACGAACGGCGACCACAAGGTCAACGCGACCGACCTGTTGTCCGTGGCGCAGCACGGTGCGACCGGCTCACTGGCTCCGGGCAAGGTCGGCGTTCCGCTGCCGCTCGGCTCGCCAGCACCCGCCTACCTAGTCGCCGGAGTCCGCCGGGCCGAAGTGGCGACGTACGACGTGAACAAGGACGGGGCGATCAACTCGACGGACCTGCTGACCGTCGCCAAGCTCAGCGGCAACTGCGCCTTCGGCACGGGTGCTCAGACGGCGCAAGCGATCGTCAACTGGATGAAGACGCCGACGCCGTAAGAAAGACGTACGCTGATGACTACGAGACTGATCGCCCTGGCCGCAATCGTGGTAGTAAGCCTCCTTGGGTTTCCGTTCGTGAACGGACCCGAGGAGGGGATGTACGCGAAGCTCGTCGATGCGCAGGCGGCACTCACCGCCGTGCCGCTGACGGTGACGAGCACCGTGTTCCCGCTTGTGCCGACGCCGACGGCAACAGTGGCGGTCGCGGTGGTGGCAAGCCCGGTTGCGCCGAGCGCCTCACTGACGCCTGGCGCTAATCCGACGTCCGTTCCGGTCGCGACCGTGGGTAATGGCGCGACTCCGTTCGCCACCGGCACGGCCTTCGTGATCGTCGGAACCGCGACGCCGGCGCCCGTGACGACGACCACGGATACCGCAATACCAACACCAACCTTCACACCGACGCCGAGCGCCACGCCCTTCACCGAGGTCATCGTCGACGCCGCCGGCGGCCAGGTGTCCAGTCCCGACGGGAACGTGCAGATCAGCTTCCCGGCCGGAGCGACAACAGAGCGCCTCCAGGTCGACATCAGCGCCAGGCCCTTTAACGAGCTGCAGCCGCTGCCGAACGCCTCGCACCGGCTCAGTGCCTGGACGTTCGACGCCAAGGCGATCGACCGCGGCTACACCTCGGTGCATCAGTTCGCGCAGAGCTACACGCTTACCCTCCGCTACAGCGCGCAGGAGATGTTCGGGCTCGACGAGACCAACATCCATTACTGGACGTTCGATGAGGTCACCAGCACCTGGATCGAATCGCCGGCCACATTGGTCGGCGACCACGAGTGGACGGCCTCCCTCGATCACTTCACGACCGGGTCGTCGAGCGCGGACGGAACGATAGTGCTGCCGCCCAACCTCGACGCAGCCGAGGTCAGCCGAAACACCGGCGCCATCAGCTACGGCATCCCGATTAAGGTGGCACCCGGGCTTGGCGGGCTGCAGCCGAATCTCGGTCTCTCGTACAACTCGGGCGTGGTGGAGTCATCCGGGCAGATCGGCGCGGCATCTTGGGCGGGCGCCGGCTGGAACCTCTCCATGCCCTCGATCACGCGCCAGATCGGCAACTCCAGCCGCTACTTCATCAATCTGAACGGCGTCGGCGACGAGCTGATCAAGCAGACGCCGTCGCAACCGTCAGAGGACCTCTGGGTGACGCGCCACCAGTCGTTCATCGAGGTCCGACACGTCAAGGACGCCACGTGCGATGACAAGGACATCAACAATTCAACGGACGTCAGCAACTTCCTATCGACCGACTGCCGCTGGACAGTGCGGGATCAATCGGGGCGCGTCTACGTATTCGGCGGGGACCAGCAGAGTCGCCGATATTACTGGTCCGGCGTCAATGGCACGCCGAACTGCACGACGCTCCAGCCTTGCAAGTTCCGCCACTACCAATGGGACCTAACGTCCGTGACGAACGCCAGAGGTCAGCACGCAGACTACGCGTACCAGCAGGTCCTGGGCGGCTTCTCCGCACCGGGGCCAGCCACGTACTGGAACCGCTGGGTGCTCGCCTCGTACCCGACCACCATCACCTATCCCGGCGGGCAGGTCACGTTTGGCACGGCTGACGACGCCACCTCGTTGTTTGGGATGTACACGCAGAACAACGTGAAGGTCCGCGCGGACGCGTCTTACTGCGCGCCTGGTGGTACGGTGGCCCGCGTGTCGGAGCTGCGATCGCTCACGCAGGTACGGAGCTATACGCAGACCAGTCTGGTAAACAGCGTGCCGCAGTACAGCCTGACCGCGGGGTACGACATCCACGGAAGCAACCACAACGATGGGCCCAACTCTTGCGCGTCCGGGAACTACCGTCTCGACCGTGTCGACATCCTCGGCGACGACCACAGCGGCCCGTCGCCGCTGCTCCAGAGGTATTCGTTCACGTACGAATCGCACTACAATACTCAGCAGGCGTCGGACGGAACTCCTCTTCTACCCGACGACATACATCCACTGCGCCCACCCCCGATCTCCAAGTACTGGCTGCGCACGATCGACAACGGCCTCGGCGGAAGCGTCACGTTTGACCTCGCCACAACGGGCGGCTTCGCGCCCGCCTCTACGACCGTCTCCTACTACTCGCGCATGTACGTGACGAAGCGCACGGCCCACGGCGGGTTCGATGCCGGGACCGATGGCAGCAACCCCGACCGCGTGACGACGTACAACTTCGGGGACAGCGCTCCCGGTTCCGACGGCAAGCCCTACTACTCATCACAGGGCGTGTTCGGCGGGTTCCGCTATTCGAACTCATCGAGCAGCACGGGTTTCATCCTGCCAAGCAGCCGCGAAGAAGCAATCGGCGATCTGTACACGTTCCACGTCGGCGATCCCAACGAAAGCAACCCTTCGCCGGAGTTCGTCGGGCGGGTGCTCACGTTTCGTCGTGGGGGTGGCAGCTTTGAGTCAGACACGATCCTCTCCACGTACAGTTATCAACACACACCGGTAACTGGCGCAACCGGCGCGTACTTCGACAAGCTCATGTCGGTCACAACTGTACTCACCACCGACACGCAATTTCCGCTGACTAAACTTCCAGTTCCGGGTCCAACGGTCACGAGTCAGGTCTCGTACACGTACAACGACACGTACGGCTTCGTCACATCGACGACGGAAGACGGCGATACGACGGTCACCAGCAACAGCGACTGCCGAGTCACGAGCACTGATGACTACACGTACGATCCCGCCATCGCAGGGACGACGCACTTCGTCGTGCCGAAGTCGGTGACCATCAAGACATGCGACGATGCCGCTGTGCAAGCAGAGACGATGTTCGGCTACGACGGTGGCGGACTCGTCGCGCCGACCTCGTTCGCCGACCGCACGTTGACGCGACGACGGGGCGATCTCAATGCCGTGCTTCCGGCGCTACCGTATGTCTATCAGCTGGCCAGCTATGACGCGACGACGGGGCAGCCGACAGCCGCCTCGGTCCCGATCGGCGGCGATGCCACCACGATACCCACCCTTGCGGGTAAGGGGCGCACCGAATTTGTATATGACGCCAACTCCGGCGGCCGCTTCCCCGACCACGACACAACGTACATCTACGCGCCGGACGGGACGTCGACGGCGCAAACCACGATGTTCACCTATAACCTGGCCCAGGGGTTGCCAGAGCGCGTCACACCCCCGGACCAGAACCTCACCGAGACCCGCTACGACGCGTTTGGGCGAGTTGTGAAGCAATGGCAATCGCCGGACAACGTCGACTTTCCGACGACGCAATACCGGTACGACTGGAACGGCGCCACGTCCTCACCGGCCGGCGTGAACTCGACGACGGTCACACACATCACCGACGCCGTAACACACTCATCAATCGCGGAGGTACATTGCTACGACGGACTCGGTCGGGAGACACAGGTGAACCGCCCGAATTACCAGGGCCCGGTGGGCTACCTGCAGGTCCAGCGTGTGCAGACGCTCTACAACTCGGCGGGCCTCGTCCACAACACGCGGATGTTCGACCCCTACGCGGACAACCCGTCTCTGAGCACGGTGGATCCGGTCCTGGGTTCGGTCGATCCGCTGCGCTGCACGCCGGCGCGACGAGGCGACACGGGCGTCCCGAATCACATTCAGAGCTACAACGAGCTAGGGCAGGTCAGCGTCGTCACAGAGAATGACGGGGGTTCGCCGGCTGGACACGTATCGACAGTCCAGACGCAGCTCGACGGCCGGTCGACGTACACATACGACCAGCTCGGCCACCGCACGCGAGTGACGACGGACGGCTTGGGGCGCCCGATTTCATCCACGAGCTACACCGGCACGTACGTCTCGTTCACGCAGCCGGGCGTGTTCACGGCATACGCTACCTCCACGACGGCATACGACGTCCTCGGCGACGTCACGCAGATGACAGAGAACGCTGGGACCACAGCCGTGCACTCGACCGCGATGACGTACGACATGCTCGGTCGCGAGAAGTCGATGACGGACAGCGACCTGTCGTGTTGCACGACGCCCGGCCCTCGCCAGGCATGGACGTACACGTACGACGCCGCGGGCAACGTGCTGACGCAGACCGACGCTCGGTCGGCGACGACGACGATGACGTACGACTCCGCGAACCGCGTGCGGCAGAAGAGCTACTCCGGCGGGGCCACAGCCGCGGTGAACTTCACCTATGACGTATACGACGCCGCGCTCACCCCAGCCTGTGCCGGCAGCACCACGACGGCGGTCGGTCGGCTGACGCGGATGACCGACGGTACCGGCTCGACCAGCTGGTGCTACGACCAGCGCGGCCGCGAAGCGCGGAAGCATCATGAGATTAAGCAGCAGGCCGGCGGGAGCACCGACACCGACCCGTTCGACGTCTACGAGACCTACGACTCCGCGAACCGGCCCCTCACGATCCAGTACCCGGACGGCGAGCTGCTGACCTACGCGTACGACGACGCGAGCGGCGGTAAGCTGGCGACGCTGACCGGCGCGGCCACCTACGTCAGCGGCACGCAGTACAACCACCCGACCGGGGCGCTGACGGAGCTTGACCTCGGCGGCGCGACGGTCGGGCTCAAGACGAACTACACCTACGACCCGCTCTACCGCCTGCAGTCAATCGTCAGCACGGTCGGCGCGTCGACACCCCAGAGCCTGACCTACGACTACTGGGCAAACGGCAACATCATGCGTGTCACAGATGCGGCGCTCGCGCCGGTCGACGACCTCTTCTTCCATTATGATGACCTGAACCGGATCGACACCGTGCGCACGTACCAGTCTGGCGTCGCGCCAGCGCAACAGGCTGGCCAGGTCCAAGCCTCATACACGTACGGTTCGGGCGCCGAACTGGGTAAACTAACCGTCATGGCCGAAGGCAACACCACGACGACCCTGGCGTACGGCGACTCGGACCACCCCCACGCCGTGACGAGCCGCATGGGGTCGACGACAGCGTCACCCACGTCGCAGCCGGACAGCTACACGTACGACCGCGACGGCAACATCGCCGCGCGCACCGGCGGCGAGAAGTACACGTTCGACGCCGAGAACCGGCTCAGCACCGTCGCGTCGTACCCGACGCAGACCAGCTACTGGTACGACGGCCTCGGCAACATGGACTGCCGCTGGACGACGACGTCGCCCGGCTTGCCGAGCGCGGCGGACGTGCGCGACCGCTACATCGACGGCCTCTACGAGGAGCACAGCGTCTTCGGGCAGAAGCAGTACACCATCAAGGACTACTACGCCTTCGGGCGGATCATCGCCCAGCGCAAGACGACGACCGGCACGAACCCCACGAGCAGCGTGACGTACCTGCTGGCCGACCATCTCGGCAGCACCGTCGGCACCGTGAGCGAGGCCGGCGTGACGGAGCACATGCAGTACAACCCGTTCGGCAGCGTGCGCTCGGGTCACGTCTCGACGGACCGCGGCTTCACCGGCCAGCGGCGGGAGGGCGGCTCGCGCCTCGGCGCCTACTTCTACAACGCCCGCTTCTACGCGACGGGCCTCGGCCACTTCCTGTCGGCGGATACGGTGTCGACGGACGGGCTGGACCGGTATGCCTACGTGCGCTTCAACCCGCTACGGTATAACGATCCGAGTGGACACGTGATCCCGTCCGACGGTGGAGGGAGTTGCGACACCATTTGCCAGTGGCAGGCAGCATGGGCGGCGTTCCACCCCGAGCAGGCAGCGAGCGGCGGTAGTGGTGGCTGCGACGATCTCTGCCGCTGCGCATCAGACGCAGCAGCGTGCAGCGCTCTGGCGGGGGAGCCAGTTGCCACTGGGACGCCGACGCCGGGGAGTTCCGACGCGGCGCCTCTCACCAGTGTTTGCAACGACTGCGGGAGCGCGCCGAGGGAGTCGCACGGCGGCGGAGGGGTAGATCTCGGCGATGTTGCGGGAGCGGTGGTGAACGTTCATCGCTTCGTCAGAAATGCTCCAGAAACGGCTCTCGCCGTTACGTGGGCCCTCCGCCACGGCGGAAGCTGCCAGATCGACGGAAACCTGTTCATCGCCTGCACCGGCATGTCTGACGGCTTCGGGAGCCGCGGGGGCATGACGGTCGGGAACGTGTTCCTGACCGGCGACTCCAGGCAAGACTTAGCCCAGAACCCGGCGCTAGTCCGTCACGAGAACCGCCACGCCACACAATGGGCGACACTTGGGCCTCTGCGATTCCTCATCGCATACGGCATAAGTGAGGTCGTGGGGCGCGGGCCTTGCGGAAACGTGTTTGAGCAGGACGCGGGCCTGGCCGCAGGCGGGTACCAATGTTAGGCCGAGCATTCCGGAAGGTCATCCATGGGCGCAGGTCGTTACTGGCGGTAGCCTGTACGACGGCCATGCTGCTCATCGGATGCCTACCCAGCGATCCGGGGCTCAGGGGAGCGACAGGCGTGAGGCTATCGAATGGGGAGATTGTCGTGCGAGTGCGCGTGTGCGGCGAGCCGAGACTTGTCTCGAGCGTGCAGGTTGCGTCAGCGAGCGACGTTGACGTCGTCCTCTGGCGCATCGAGTCACAAGCGGGTTCGCTCCGCGACGAGTTCACGGTTGGTGAAACACCGACAGACTTCGAGCAGACCACCACCTTGTCGGAGGCGCTAAGACCAGGAACCAACTACTACGCTACTGCCATCGAGCCGAACCGAGCCTTGACCTTGCCGGGCGTAACATTCGACCCTGCCGAATTGGCGTCCGACGTCTGGCTCACGAGCAAGGGACGTAAGCTATCTGATGAAGAATTCAGGCGACTCGATCCGTGCTAATGACGCGATGTCTTGGCGGCCATGCCCGCGTTGATGCTCCGCCTCGTCTGATGGGCTGGACCGGTATGCCTACGTGCGCTTCAATCCGATGCGGTACAACGATCCCACAGGACACACCTGCGCACCCGCCATGCCAGGATTGGGCGACGGGAGGGGCGATCCCGGCGACTGTCCCGGAACTGGCAATGGGAGCGGTGGCGGATGCGACACGGCGTGTTGGCAGGGTCTCTACAATCTGGTCCAGTGCTCTCAGCATCCCGACGCTTGTAACGCGCTCGGTGGTTCGGGAAGCTCAGGGGAGCCGCCATCCGCGTCGGGTACCCCCGTGCCAGCATCGCCCCTTGCGACCCCGCTTTGCGGCACCGGTTCCGGTGGCTGCCCGGCGCCACAGGCCGCAGGGGGAGGAGGCCCCAGCTGCGGGCCGCTCAGCCACTTGTGTCACGACATACGGCACGCGGTGACCGGGTGTGTGCACGGAAACCTCAACGACTGCGTGACTTTGCCCCAACTCGTGGATCTACTTCCGATTGACGAGGCTTGTGGAGTTGGCGGCACCCTTGTAGGCGGACCTCCTGGTGGTCTTGCCGGGGTTGCTGTATGCGCCCCGGTTTCCCAAGCGATAAGCCAAGTAGCTGGCGCCGCGGGATTGGTCCAAATCGCATTTAGCGGTTGCCCCTTGCCCAACATGAGGGTCGCAGTGAATTACGCCTTCGTCAACGCCGTGACGGACTTCCCGGGAAGCTTTCCCGTCGAGGCTGCCGAGTACGAAGGTCAGCAAAGGGCGTTGGATTGCTGATTCAATGACTATGGCGCATCAGCTACGTTCTCTACTACTCTGGATCGAGGGGACTTCAACTCCGGCACTCCGAGCGGATGAAGTTCTGACTCACAGGTTGCGCGGGGCGCGGTTCGCGAACTGGATTACGCCGGGGGTCGTGATCTTGTCGAACCAACGCGTGATCTTCCTGCCAACCCGCGTTGGGCTTTTTAGACTCCTATTCTCTCGCGGCGTTAGCATTGAACTCTCGCAGGTGGCGGACGTTTACGACAATCCTGATCGATCGTGGCCACCGTTCATGTCGCTTCGCCCGTGGGGGATCAAGACTACGGACGGCCGGGAATTCTTGTTTGGCGCAGGCGAACGCGAAGCGATCGTTACCGAGTTGCGGGAACTGGTCGCGATAAGGCAACGTGCGTGATAGCCGGCAAGCGGATCATCGCCCAGCGCAAGACGACGACCGGCACGAACCCCACGAGCAGCGTGACGTACCTGCTGGCCGACCATCTCGGCAGCACCGTCGGCACCGTGAGCGAGGCCGGCGTGACGGAGCACATG
>Ga0315281_10007250_pt1 | contig 15651 bp, 12 predicted proteins | sample YL17G07_0_MG_FD_204540 | JGI IMG/M metagenome (GOLD analysis project Ga0315281, IMG submission 204540) | Sediment microbial communities from Yellowstone Lake, YNP, Wyoming, USA - YL17G07_0 | ecosystem: Environmental > Aquatic > Freshwater > Lake > Sediment | place: USA: Wyoming | collected...
GTGCGCCAGCCGTCGTCGCGCTCGATAAGTCCCATGAGAACCTCCTGATGAGTGGTTCGTCACGCTCCTCACCAGCGGATTCGAGGTAGCTCAGTCAGTTCCTACAGGGATAGGTCCTTAGGCTCAGGTTCAGCTAGTACCCCGTCCGAGCGTGGAGGAGGAAGCCTCATGAGGATCGCCGTCATCGGCGCCGGCGCCATGGGCCGCTGGGCCGTCAAGGAGCTCGCCATCAGCCCCGAGGTCGACGACATCGTGGTCGGCGACTACCACGAGGAGCAGGCGCGGGCGGTCGCGGCCGCGCAGGGCGGCGGCAAGGCCAAGGCGGTCTTCGTCGACGCGCGCGACGCGCAGAGCGTGAGGAAAGCCATCGCCGGCTGCGACGCCCTGGTCAACGCCACGCAGCACTTCTGGAACATCACTGTGATGCACGCCGCGGCGGCCGCCGGGGTGCACTACACCGACATGGGCGGCCTCTTTCACGTGACCAAGCAGCAGGTCGAGCTGGCCGGCGAGTTCGACAAGGCCGGCGTCACCGCCGTGATCGCTATGGGTGGCGCCCCCGGCGTCACCAACATCCTCGCCAAGTACGGGGCCGAGCAGCTGGACGTGGTGGAAGAGGCGCACGCCCTGTGCGGCAACGTCGACGACACCGACTGGAGCACCTACGACGGCTGGGTCGTCCCGTACTCCCTCGAGACCCTGTGCGACGAGTTCAGCGTCACGGCGCCGGAGTTCGTCGGCGGCCGCTGGAACACGGACATCACCGGCGGCGAGGGGCAGGAGGATCTCGACTTCGGCGCGCCGGCCGGCATCCTCGAGGCGCACTACACGATCCACTCCGAGCCGTTCACCTTCTGGCACACGTGGAAGGACCAGGGGCTCAGGAGCGCCACCTTCAAGCTGTCGCTGCCGGCGGAGTTCACCGCCCAGATGCGCTTCCTGAACACGCTCGGCATGACCCGCACCGACGAGGTCGAGGTGAAAGGCGGCCACGTGCGCCCGCGCGACGTGCTGCTCAAGGTCGTGAGCGAGATCGCGAGGCCCACCGTCGTGGTGCTCGACGACGTCGACTACCTGCTCGGCGTGGTGAGGGGCCTCAAAGACGGGCGCCGGGTAGAGTGGCGCGTGCGCGCCACCGTCCCGGCGCACAAGGAGTTCGGCGCCGGCGGCGGCGACGTCGACACCGGCATCCCGCCGGCGATCGTCGCCAAGATGATGGCTCGGGGCGAGATCGCCGGCCCCGGCGTGTTCGTGCCCGAGCAGATCGTGCCCTGCGAGCGCTTCTTCAGCGAGTTTGCGCGCTGGGGCGTCACCGTCGACGCGCAGATGCGCGAGATCCTCGCGGCGCCGGAGGGCTGAGCGCGGCCCGCGCCGGCGCCTTGCGCCCGGCCGACGCCGCGCCTCAGAGGTCCAGCGCAGCCTGCGCGGGCCCCGACTCCATACCGAGCAGCTGCGCCATGCGCCGCGCGTTGCGCATGCCCCAGTCCTCGTAGTTGTTGTTGAAGAGGACGTGGACGGCCCGGGTCTGCCGGGCCAGTTCGCGCACCTGCGGGACCCACTCGCGGAGCTCGTCGTCGCGGTAGAGGTACTTGAAGCGGTCCGCGGCGACCTTGGTCTTCGCGTCCCAGGTGCTCGCGTTACGCCCGTGGAGCCGCACGATCGCCAAGGGCGCGGTGGCGGCGACGGTCGCCGGCGTGCTCGAACGGAAGCCTTGCGGCTCGTCGACGCTCACGTAGACGAGCCCGGCGTCCTCCAGCAGGCGGAGCGTGCCGGCGGCGACCTGCTGGTCCATCCAGCCGCCGCCGCGGAACTCCACGGCGAGCGTCCAGCCCGGCAGCCGCAGCGGCAGCTCGCGCACGTAGGCGGCGTTGGCCTCTGAGCTCACGAACCAGGGCGGGAACTGGAAGAGCACGGCGCCGAGCTTGCCGGCGTCGGCCAGAGGCGCCAGAGCGCGCCGATGCAGCTCCCAGAGCTTCTCCACGGCGTCCTCGGCGACGTCCTTGCGGTAAACGTTCTTCTTGGCGAGCGCTTCGGCGGGCAGTGTCTCGCGAAGCCACGCCGGCAGGCGCTCGGCGCGCGCCGGGTGCCCCGTGAGCAGGGCGTAGGCTTTCACGTTGAAGACGAAGCCTTCGGGGGTGCGCGCCGCCCAGAGAGCGCTGTTGCGCTCAGATGGCGGCGCGTAGTAGGTCGAGTCGACCTCGACGATGGGGAACTGCTCGGCGTAGTACCGCAGCCGCGCTTCGGCGCTGGTCACGCCCGCCGGGTAGAAGCGCCCGCTGGCGATCAGCGTGGGGTCGGTCCACGAGCAGCTGCCCACAAGGATGCGCGCGCTCATCTCGGCCTCCGACGATCCTCTGTTCCGACGATCCTCTGTTTTACCGCGCAACCAACGTTGTTCCACCAACGGGCCCGCTCTATACTCCGGGCGACTGAAGAGTAGTCGGCGCCATGGTCTCTGCAGGCCACAGCCTCGAGAACGAAGGGGCACCGAAGGGGGCGCCGCCGATGGGCGGGATCTGCGCAGTAGGCACCCGCCCATCGTCATGAGCGGCGCCCGTGGGGCGGGCCGCCTCGCGTTGAAGTCTGCCCGCGACTTTCCTATACTCTGCTTCCCTCAGTGTCGGAATGGCGGAATTGGTAGACGCGCTAGGTTGAGGGCCTAGTGAGGGTTTAACCTCATGGGGGTTCAAGTCCCCCTTCCGACACCACTTTCTCCTCTTCTTCCCGCCCTGCTCTGCAGCATCGCCTCGCGCGTGCGCCGCCGCGTCAGAGCCCGCGCCAGAGCGGCAGGCCGGTGACCTCGTCGTAGCCGCGCTCGAGCGGTTCGCCGACCAGCTCCTGGAGGATGAGCTCGCAGGCGAAGATGCGGCAGCCGGGGACGACGTGGCCGCCGACGCAGGCGCCGTCGTGGCCGGCGAGCGTCGCGTGGGCGTGCACGGCTGTGGCGCCGTCGCGCCGCGAGACGTTGCCGAGCAGGCCCAGCAGCTCCACGGCGCCGTCCACGTCGAACTCGCCGTACGCCTTGGTCTCCTGGTCGTAGAAGGCCAGGCGAGCCTCGCTGAGAGCGCCGATGGCGCGCAGCTCGGCGGTCGCCATGCCGTGCTCGTCGGCCACGGCGGCGATCTCCGCCAGCAGGTCGCCGCCGTGCGGCAGGCGCGCCACGACGCGCCGCCCGCGTGCAAACTCCCGTGAACCCATGACGCCTCCTCGTGCCGATACCGCCGCCCTCTGGGCGGCTCCGTCGGCCCGCAGTCTACCCTGCCGGCGGCGACGATCGGGCGGTTGTGAAGCCGGAAGGCTGGGTATGAGCCGAGAGGAGCGGTATCACGAATCCGGAGGACCGATGAGCGAGACCCGCAACCTGCGAAACCCCGGGCCCGGCGACGTCGACGCGTGGCGCACCGAGTTCGACGAGCTCGAGCTGCGCACGGACGCGCTGCGCCAGGCCTTCCTCGACGGCGTACGCTCGTTCACCATGACGGACGAAGCGGTGGAACGCATCCACGCACGGTTCGATGACCTCGGTGAGCAGCTGCACAAGATGCACTGCACCTACCCGTTCGGCGGCTGGCCGGGGCAGGAGGACTGCCGCTTCGAGCCGCCGGTGACCTACGACAGCGACGCGCGCAAGCCGGCGGATGTCTGACGAGGAGCACCGCGCGGAGCGTCACGGCAGTCGCGTCTCGGCGGAGTTCCGCGGCGGAGTGTGCGTGGTGCGGTGGGGCCGCGGCTCCGACGGCGATCTCGCCGACGATCTGCGCGTTGAGCTTGAGTTCTGCCGAGAGTCCGGAGCCACCGACATCGTCCTCGACGTGGATCCCGGCTCCACGCTCGGCTGCGAGGAGTTGAGCCTTCTCCAGGCGGCCGCGGAGAGCGTCCACCGCGAGGGCGGGGAGTTCGTGGTCGCCGTCGAAGAGCTCGAGGCCAGGGCGGCACTTGCGGAAGCGGGCCTCGTGCGGCCGCCGCTGCCGCATCCGTCAGCGGAGGTAGCCCCCGGCGACGAGCGTGTGGCGCTGCCGGCCATGCCGCTGTGGGAGCACGAGTTCACCTTCGCGGCGAGCGCGGAAGCGCTGCCTGTCGCGCGGCGCCGCGTCACGGCCTTCGCGGAGGTGGCCGGGCTTGGCGGCGCCGACCTGTTCGAGTTCAGCGTCGCGGTGGCCGAGGCCCTCACCAACGCTCTTGTGCACGGATCACCTCACAGCGCCGACGACGACATCCGCGTGCGGTTCTTCTGCTACGACGACGAGGTGGCCGTGGAGGTCGCGGACGGCGGCGGCGGCCTCGACGCCACGCCCATCTGCGTACCCGAGGCGTTGGAGAGCAGCGGCCGCGGCATCCACTTCATGCGCGCCTTGTGCGATGCGGTGCAATTCACCTGCGGCCCTCTGGGCACTCATGTCCTGCTGGTGAAGCGTCGCGGGTAGAGGAGCGCGGGCCGCCGGCGCCGAAGCGCCTGCGACCAGGGCGCCCGCTGACGGAGAGGGGCGTCTCGATGGCGCAGGCGGTCCTGGGAGTAGAATCGTCACAGTGGCCGACCCATCCCTCGAGAACCGCCTCTTCCTGCTCGACGGCAGCAGTCTCGCCTACCGGGCCTTTTTCGCGCTGCCCGAGAGCATCACCACGCGCGACGGGTTTCCCACCAACGCCATCTACGGGCTCAGCCAGATGCTGCTCAAGATCGTCACCGAGTATCACCCGGCAAGCATCGTCGTCGCTTGGGACGCGCGCGAGAAGACCTTCCGCCACGAGGAGTTTGAGGAGTACAAGGCGCAGCGGCCGCACATGCCGGAGCCGCTGTCGCAGCAGTGGAGCCGCTTTCCCGAGCTCGTTGAGGCATTCGGCATCGTCAATCTGGTGAAGCCCGGCTTCGAGGCCGACGACATCCTCGGTACGCTCGCCGAGGTGGCCAAGCGGCAGGGCGTGGGCTCCATCGTCGTCACCGGCGACCGCGACGCGATGCAGGTCGTCGACGACGACATCTGGGTGATGAGCACCGGGCGCGGCATCACCGATGTCATGATCTACACGCCGGCGGCCGTGCTGGAGCGCTTCGGCGTGACGCCCGCCGCCATCCCCGACTACATCGGGCTCAAGGGCGACACCAGCGACAACATCCCCGGCGTGCCCGGCGTCGGCGAGAAGACGGCGGCGGCGCTGCTGCAGCAATTCGGCAGCATCGACGCGCTGTACGAGCGTCTGGATGAGGTCAAGAGCGACAAGCGGCGCGCGCTGCTGGCCGAGCACGAAGGTAGCGCGCGGCTCTCCAAACGCCTGGCGACGATGGTGCTCGACGTGCCGCTCGAGGAGGACCTCGTCGAGCTGGTGGCGCGCGGCGGTTACGTGCTGCCCGTGGAGAGCGTCGACGCCGTCTTCGAGAAGTACGAGTTCCGCGCCCTGCGGCGCCGGCTGCGGGAGGTGGCTGGCGGCGAAGCGTCCGCGCGGCCCGCCGGCGTTCAAGCCGGCGCGGCTGCGGGTGCGCAGACGGGCCCCGGCGCGCGCCTTGTGCACGAGCCCGACCTGGGCCCGCTGGCGGCGGCGCTCGAGCGCGCGGAGACGGCTGTGGCGTTCGCGCCGCGTGAGGACGGCGAAGACGGCTTTGCCGTCGCCGTCCATTCCGGCGGCGAGGCCGTGCAGGTGGCCGCCGCCGGCTCCGACCGGCTGGCCGCGCTGTGGCTCCTCGCCGCGCACGCGGTGGTGCACGACGCCAAAGCGCAGCCGGGCTACACGGCGGCGCCGTGCGGGCCGGCGTTCGACACGGCCGTGGCCGCGTACCTGCTCGCGCCGGAACTGCCCGAGAAGGAGCGCGGCCTGTTCACCCTGGCCGGCGCCGACGACGCCGCCGTGCTGGTCGAAGGCCCGCACGCGGAGGCGGCCGCAGCCACGCGCGCCGTGCTCACGTGGCGCGTGGCCGCGGCCCAGCGCCCGCGCCTCGTCGAGCACGGCCTCGAACGACTCTTCCGCGAGATCGAGTTGCCGCTCGTGCACGTGCTCGCGCGCATGGAGGCCGCCGGCGTCAAGATGGACCCGTACCGGCTCGGCGAGATCACCGCTCGCCTGCGCGACCGCGTGGACGAGCTGCACGACGAGATCATCCGTCTGGCCGGCGAGGACTTCACCGTGGCCTCGCCGCAGCAGCTCGCCGAGATCCTCTTCGTGCGCCTCGGCCTGTTGCCCGGCAAGAAGGGCAAGACCGGGTACTCCACCGACGCGCGCGTGCTCCGCGGCTTGCGCGGCCAGCATTCCATCGTCCCGGCCGTCGAGGAGTGGCGCGAGCTCACCAAGCTGCTCAACACGTACCTCGAGCCGCTGCCGGAGCACATCGACCCGCGCACGGGGCGCGTGCATAGCACCTTCAAGCAGACGGTCGCCGCGACCGGGCGTCTCTCCAGCGTCGATCCCAACCTGCAGAACATCCCCGTGCGCACCGACCTGGGGGCTGAGATCCGCGCCTGTTTCGTGGCCGAAGACGGCTGCAGGCTCGTGGTGGCCGACTACTCGCAGATCGAGCTGCGCCTCATGGCGCTGCTCTCGCAGGAGCCGGCGCTGCTCGACGCCTACCACCGCGGCGAGGACGTCCACCGCGTCACCGCGGCGGCCGTCGCCGGCATCCCGCCGGAAGAGGTCACCAAGCGCCAGCGCGAGCACGCCAAAGCCACCAACTTCGGCATCATGTACGGCCTCTCCGCGTTCGGCCTGTCGGAACAAGTCGACATCCCGGTGGAGGAGGCCAAGGCGTTCATCGACGCCTATTTCGCCAAGTACCCCAAGGTCCGCGAGTTCCGCGAACGCGTGATCGCCCAGGCGACGCGGGACGGCTACGTCACCACGCTGTTCGGGCGGCGCAGGGCCGTGCCGGAGCTGCGCTCCGGCAACTTCCGCTTGCGCTCGCTGGGCGAGCGCCTGGCGGTCAACACCGTGCTGCAGGGCACGGCCGCCGACATCATCAAGGTGGCCATGGTGACGGTGAGCCGCGAGCTCGCCCGGCGCAAGCTGGGCTCGCGGCTCGTCCTCCAGGTGCACGACGAGCTCGTCCTCGAGTGCCCCGCGGCCGAGGTCAACGAGTGCGTGCCCCTGCTGCGCGACGCCATGTGCGACGCCTACGAGATGGATCCGGCGCTCGAGGTCGAGGTGGGCGTGGGCGCCGACTGGGTGGCGGCCAAGGGCTAGGTGAACGGCCGCGGCCCTCGCGGCCACCCTCAGGCCCGTGCTATACTCCCAGGGTTTCGGCCCGCTGCGGTCCGCGGGCCTTCTACTATCCTGTAAACGACGGACCGCATCCTTGACCGGGAGGCAACGACACCACATGGCAGACAAACCTATCGACACACAACTCGCGGCGGCCAACGACCCCAGGATCGTGGAGGGCAGCGAAGGCTACCTCATCGAGGTCGACGGCGAGATCGTCCCCAACTACGACATCACCATGACGGTGTTCGGCGAGGGCGACATCGTCACCGGCAACGTCGTGCGCATCGACAAGGACGAGGTCCTCGTCGACATCGGCTACAAGTCCGAAGGCGTCATCCCGGTCAACGAGCTGAGCATCCGCAAGAACGTCAACACCTCCGAAGAGGTCACGCTGGGCGAGGAGATCGACGCCCTCGTGATGACCAAGGAAGACGCCGACGGGCGCCTCATCCTCAGCAAGAAGCGCGCCCGCTTCGAGAAGGCGTGGAAGCGCATCGAGGGCGCCTTCGAGAGCGGCGAGCCGGTCACCGGCACCGTCATCGAGGTCGTCAAGGGCGGCCTCATCCTCGACCTCGGCGTGCGCGGTTTCCTGCCGGCCTCGCTGGTCGACATCCGCCGCGTGCAGGACCTCCAGGAGTACGTGGGCCAGGAGCTCAACTGCCGCGTCATCGAGATGAACCGCAACCGCAACAACGTGGTGCTCAGCCGGCGCGCCGTCCTCGAAGAGGAGCGCAAGGAAGTGCGCCAGCAGATCATCGACGAGCTCAACGTGGGCAACGTCGTCGAGGGCACGATCAGCAACATCGTCGACTTCGGCGCCTTCGTCGACCTCGACGGCATCGACGGCCTCATCCACATCTCGGAGCTCAGTTGGACGCACATCAACCACCCGTCCGAGGTGCTGCAGGTCAACCAGAAGGTCAAGGTCAAGGTGCTCGACATCGACCGCGACCGCCAGCGCATCAGCCTCGGTCTCAAGCAAACCCAGGAAGACCCGTGGCAGAAGATCGTGGCTCAGCACCAGGTCGGCGACGTCGTCGAGGGTCGCGTCACCAAGATCGTCGCCTTCGGCGCCTTCGTCGAGATCTACGAGGGCATCGAGGGACTCGTCCATATCAGCGAGCTGGCCAACCGCCACGTCGAGCGCCCGGACGAGGTCGTCTCCGTAGGCCAGATCGTGCAGGTCAAGATCATCGAAGTCGACTCCGAGCGCCGCCGCCTGAGCCTCAGCATCAAGCGTGTCGACGGCGACAACGTCAAGCCCCTGCGGCCCATCGCGCCGCCGGAGTCCGAGGTCGCCGCGGACGAGGCTGAGGCTGAGGCCGAGGCCGAGGAGATCGTCGAGGCCATCGAGACTCTCGCAGAGGCCGATGAGATCGTCGAGGCGGCTGAAGCGGTCGAAGTCGCCGCCGAGATCGTCGCCGCCGAGATAGAGTCGGCCGAGACCGTCGAAGAGCTCGTCGAGGCCCTCGAGGACGCGGCGGTCGTCGAAGTCGCCGCCGAGATCGTCGAAGAGGCCGCCGAGGAGTTCGTCGCGGAGCACGAGCCCGAGCTGGGCCTGAGCGACGACGTCTTCCCGGCGGGCGGTAAGGTCGACGACGAGGCCGAGGTCGAGGCGGCCGACGAGGCCCCCGAGGCCAGGACCGGCGACGAGGCGGCCCCCGAGGCCGAGGTCGAAGCGACCGACGAGGCGGCCCCCGAGGCCTGACACGAGTCACGCGGGGGGCGAACGCGGCACCGGCCGGCGCCGCGTCCGCCCTCTGATTGTGTCTGACTCCAGATGACCGGCACCCGACACCGCATACCACGCCTCGGCCTCACCGGAGGCATAGGCTCCGGCAAGTCCACGGCGCTCGCCTACCTGCACGAGTGCGGCGCCGCCGTGGTCTCGAGCGACGACATCGTGCACGGGCTCTACGACCGCCCCGCGATCATCGCCGCCATCCAGGGGCGCTACGGGCAGAAGGCCATGACCGGCGCCCACGTCAACCGCCAGGCGCTGGCGGGCATCGTCTTCCGCGACCAGGACGAGCTGCAGTGGCTCGAACAGCTGCTGCACCCACACGTGCACGCAGCCGTGGAGGAGTGGGCAGCCGCTCAGCAGGAGGTCAGGCCGCGGCCGGCCGTCATCGCGGTGGAGATCCCGCTGCTCTTCGAGACCGGCATGGAGACCGCGTTCGACTTCGTCATGCTCATCACGGCGCCGACCGAAGTACGTCGCCGGCGCCTCACGGAGAAGCTCACCGACAGCGAGTTCGAGAGCCGCCTGGCGCGGCAGATGCCCGAGGATGAGAAGATCGCGCGCAGCGACTTCGTGTTCCACAACACCGCGGAGCGCAAGGCCCTCCGGGCGTTCGTGGGGCAGACCGTGGCGCAGATCATCGCCGGCGACGGCACGGCCGCGGGGGGCGGCGCCGGCGAGAGCAAGCCGTGAGGCGCCTCGTTCTGTTCGGTTTCGCTCTGGCCGTCCTGGCCGGCCTCGTCGGCGTCGTGCTGTGGGTGTCGTCGGGTGCCGGCGGCGTGCACGCTCCGGGCTGGTACGCGCGCACCGTGTACCCGCTCGAGTACGAGGGCGCCATCAGGACTTCCGCTCGCCGCAACGACCTCGACCCCTCGCTGGTGGCGGCCGTCATCTACGCCGAGAGCCGCTTCGACGCGCAAGCTCGTTCGTCGTACGGCGCCGTGGGGCTGATGCAGCTTCTGCCCGAGACGGCCGCGCAGATCGCGCGGGAGACGGGCGGCGTGGCCTTCGTGCCCGCCGACCTCGACGACCCGCGCGTCAACATCCGCTACGGCTGCTACTACCTGCGCACCGTCCTCGACAGGTTCGGCGGCGACCGCGTCGCGGCCATCGCCGCCTACAACGCCGGCGCCGGCGCGGTGGCGGAGTGGGAGGTGGCGGCGCGCGCCGAGGGTCATCCTCTACGCCTCGCCGACATCCCCTATGCCGAGACGCGCGCCTACGTGCGCAGCGTGCTCGAGGCGCGCAAGATCTACCGGGAGACCTACGGCGACCGGCTGCGCCGCGCCTCGTGAGCCGCGCGGCGCCTGCTTGCGAACGTGTGTTCGTGTTGGTAGAGTCACGGCGATGAGCGAGTTCAGGATCCAGGCTGGGTTCGGACTCACCGGCGACCAGCCCGAGGCCGTCGCCGCGCTGAGCGACGGCGTCCTGCGCGGCGACCGCTACCAGACCCTCCTCGGCGCCACCGGCTCGGGCAAGACCTTCACGATGGCCAACGTCATCGAGAAGGTGCAGAAGCCCACGCTCGTCATGGTCCACAACAAGACGCTCGCGGCGCAGCTCTGCAACGAGTTCCGCGAGTTTCTGCCCGGCAACGCCGTCGAGTACTTCGTGAGCTACTACGACTACTACCAGCCCGAGGCCTACGTGCCGGCGCAGGACCTGTACATCGAGAAAGACTCCTCCGTCAACGACGAGATCGACCGCCTGCGCCACTCGGCCACCACCTCGCTGTTCCTGCGCCGCGACGTGGTCATCATCGCCAGCGTCAGCTGCATCTACGGCCTGGGGTCGCCGGAGGACTATCTCGAGAAGATGGTGCTCCTCAGCGTCGGCGACACCGTCGACCGCGACGAGATGCTGCGCAAGCTGGTCGACATCCAGTACGCGCGCAACGACTTCGAGCCCGCCCGCGGCAAGTTCCGCGTGCGCGGCGACTCGGTCGAGATCTGGCCGGCCGCACAGGACACCGCCATCCGCCTGCAGTTCTGGGGCGACGAGGTCGAGCAGATCGTCAGTTTCGACCCCATCGGCGGCGAGGTCATCGACAAGCCGCCCCATGTAGCCATCTATCCGGCCACCCACTTCGTCACCAACAGCCCCGCGGTGGAACGCGCCCTCGTCGAGATCAAGCGTGAGATGGAGGAGCGCTGCGCCTGGTTCGAGGACAACGGCAAGATCCTCGAGGCGCATCGGCTGCGTCAGCGCACGCTCTACGATATGGAGATGCTGCGCGAGATGGGCTTCTGCAACGGTATCGAGAACTACTCGCGCATCCTGCTCGGCAAGGAGCCCGGCGCCACGCCCAACTGCCTGCTGGACTACTTCCCCGACGACTTCCTCTGCTTCATGGATGAGTCGCACATGTCCCTCCCACAAGTGCGCGCCATGTCCGAGGGCGACAAGTCGCGCAAGACCATGCTCGTCGACTACGGCTTCCGTCTGCCGAGCGCCCTGGACAACCGCCCGCTGCGCATCGACGAGTTCCTCGAGAAGGTCCCCCAGATCGTCTTCGTGAGCGCCACGCCGGGGCAGTTCGAACTGGCCAACAGCGTCAACATCGCCGAGCAGATCATCCGGCCTACCGGGCTCATCGACCCGCAGGTCGAGGTGCGGCCCACCGACGGCCAGATCGACGACCTCATGAACGAGATCCGCCGGCGCGTGGACCTCGACCAGCGCGTGCTCGTGACCACGCTCACCAAGAGGATGTCCGAGGACCTCACCGACTACCTGCTCGAGAACGGCTTCAAGGTGCGCTACCTGCACAGCGAGGTCGACACGCTCGAGCGTATCCAGATCATCCGCGACCTGCGCCTCGGCGAGTTCGACGTGCTCGTGGGCATCAATCTGCTACGCGAGGGGCTCGACCTGCCGGAGGTCACGCTGGTCGCCATCCTCGACGCCGACAAGGAGGGCTTCCTGCGCGGGCAGACGGCCCTCATCCAGACGATCGGCCGAGCCGCGCGCCACGTGGACGGCAAGGTCATCATGTACGCCGACCGTATGACGGCAGCCATGGACTTCGCCCTCGGCGAGACCGACCGCCGGCGCGCCAAGCAGGTGGCGTTCAACGAAGCGCACGGCATCACGCCGAGGAGTATCGTGAAGTCGGTCAGCGACATCGCGCAGATGGTCAGCGACGCGGCGGCGGTGCCCACCAGGGGCCGCCGCGCCGCCAAGGCGGTGGCCAAGAAGATGGCCCTGCCGAGCGCCGACCTCGAAAAGCTGCTGGCCAGCCTCGAGGCCGAGATGTTCGAGGCCGCCGACCAGCTCAAGTTCGAGTACGCCGCCAAACTGCGCGACGAGATCAAGGAGCTCGGCAAGGAGCTCGACCGGAGGGGGAGCAAGGTTGGCTGATGCCCTGCACATCCAGCAGATGGTGGCGAGGGCGCGGGCGCTCGGCGCCGGCAGCGCGGCGCCGCTGCCCGCCCGCGCCGTCGTCGTCGACGAACGCGTCAACCTCAAGTGCCGGGTGCCGCTGTGCGCCAGCTACGGCGTCAATCTCATGTGCCCGCCCAACACGCCCACGGCCGCCGAGACGCGCACGGCGCTGGCCCGGTACTCCGACACCCTGGTGGTGCAGCTGGACATCCCGCTCACGCAAGCGGCCGTCGACGAGGTGCTCGAGGGCATGGGCTACGCCGAGTCTCAGGCGCCGGCTGCGATGGCGGCCCCGACGGGCGCCGCCGCCGCCGGCCACAACGGCGGCAGCGCCCAGACCGCCGCCTACGAGGCGCGGCTGCGCGACAGCCAGAACGAGTTCGCCCGCCTCATGACCGCCCTCGAGGCCGAGGCCTTCAAGATGGGCTACCGCTTCGCGGCCGCGTTCGCCGGCGGCGACTGCGTGCTCTGCGACGTCTGCGCCGGCGTGAACGGCCAGCCCTGCAACCATCCGTTCGAGGCGCGGCCGTCGATGGAGGCCGTGGGCATCGACGTGGTCGCCACGGCCGCGGCGGCCGGCCTGGCTGTCGAGCTGCCGGCTGTCGAGCACCCGCGCTGGACCGGCCTGCTACTCATCGACTGAGAGCGCGGCGCCCTCACGACCCGCCGCAGGCGATGCCCAGCAGCCACAGCGAGCCCGGGAGCACCACCAAGGCGATGAATGCAGCGAGAAGCATGATCACGAGGCATGACGTGGACGCCACCGGGCCGCGCGTCGGCCCCGCACCCGAAGGCTCGATCTTCGCCCCGCTGCCGGTCAGCCGCATCTCGCCCACAAGAACAGCGTACTCCACCGCGCAACGGCTTTCGCGCCCTCGCCGTCAGGCCTGCTCCCGCCGGCCGGAAGTCGCTCTTCCCGCCTGTTTGCCGCCCGGCCCCCCGACTGTCACACTCCTTCCGTGAGCCACGACCTCGTCATCAGCGGCGCCCGCGAGCACAACCTCAAGGACATCACCCTGAGGCTGCCGCGCGACCGCTTCATCGTCATCACGGGCCTCTCGGGCTCCGGCAAGTCGTCGCTGGCCTTCGACACCATCTACGCGGAGGGGCAGCGGCGCTACGTCGAGTCGCTGTCGGCCTACGCGCGCCAGTTCCTCGGGCAGATGGACAAGCCCGATGTCGACAGCATCGAGGGCCTCTCCCCGGCCATCTCCATCGACCAGAAGACCACGTCGCGCAACCCGCGCTCCACGGTCGGCACGGTCACCGAGATCTACGACTACCTGCGCCTCCTGTACGCCCGCGTCGGCCACCCGCACTGCCCGAGCTGCGGGCGCCCCATCTCGGGGCAGAGCATCCAGCAGATCGTCGACCGCGTCTGCGACCTCGACGGCGGCACGAGGTTCAGCGTCGTCGCGCCGGTGGTGCGCGGCCGCAAGGGCGAGTACGGCAAGCTCTTCGCGCAGTTTCGCGCCGACGGCTTCACGCGCGTCAAGGTGGACGGCGAAGTGCGCGAGCTCGAGGAGGACATCGACCTCGACAAGAAGTTCAAGCACGATGTGGCCGTGGTCGTCGACCGGCTGGTGATGAAAGAAGGCCTGAGGCGGCGGCTCACCGACTCCGTCGAGACCGCCGCCCAGCTCGCCGACGGCCTCGTCGAGATCGAGACCGCCGACGGCGAGACCCTCACCTTCTCCGAGAAGTTCGCCTGCGTGCACTGTGGCATCTCGCTGCCCGAGATCCAGCCGCGCATCTTCAGCTTCAACAGCCCGCACGGCGCCTGCCCCACCTGTCACGGCCTGGGGTCCACGCAGGAGATCGACCCGACGCTTGTCGTCCCCGACGGGTCGGTGAGCATCGACAAGGGCGCGCTGCTGCCGTACGGGCAGCTCTCGTTCGGCTGGCTCGAACAGGCGTTCGAGGCCATCGCCACCACGTTCGGCGTCGACACCGACGTGCCGTGGGACGAGCTGCCCGAGGAGCAGCGCGACCTCTTCCTGTACGGCACCGGCAAGGAGCGCATCCCTCTCAGCTATCGTAACTACCAGGGCCGCATGCGCCACTACACGGCGAGCTTTCAGGGCATCCTCAAGCACCTGCAGCGGCGCTTCGCCGAGACCGAGTCGGAGCAGGTGCGCCAGAAGATCGAGGAGTACATGGCCGACCGGCCGTGCCCGGACTGCAAAGGGGCACGGCTCAAGCCCACGAGCCTCGCCGTGACGCTGGGCGAGCGCAACATCAACGACTTCACGCTGATGAGCGTGCGCGAGGCGCTCGGTTTCTTGCATGCGCTGCGCCTCAGCGACACCGAGCGCCTCATCGGCGGGCGCGTCATCAGGGAGATCAGCGAGCGCCTCACCTTTCTCAACGATGTCGGCGTCGGCTACCTCACCCTGCAGCGCGCCTCGGCTACGCTCTCGGGCGGCGAGGGGCAGCGCATCCGTCTGGCCACGCAGATCGGCTCGGCGCTGGTCGGCGTGCTCTACATCCTCGACGAGCCCAGCATCGGCCTGCACCAGCGCGACAACCGGCGCCTCATCGACACGCTGCTGCGCCTGCGCGACCTGGGCAACACCGTCATCGTCGTCGAGCACGACGAGGAGACGATGCGTTCGGCCGACCACATCGTCGACATGGGGCCGGGGGCCGGCGAGCACGGCGGCAGCGTGGTCGCCGAAGGCACGCCGCGCCAGATCATGGACGAGCCGGCTTCGCTGACCGGCGACTTCCTGGCCGGGCGCAGGAGCATCGCCCTGCCCGGCCAGCGCCGCCTGCCCCTCGAATGGTTCACGGTGCGCGGCGCCCGCATGCACAACCTGCGCGGCATCGACGTCGCCTTCCCGGTGTCGGCCTTCACCTGCGTCACCGGCGTCTCGGGCTCCGGCAAGTCCACGCTGGTCAACGAGATCCTCTACAAGGGCATGGCCGGCCGGCTCAACCGCGGCTCCAAGCTGCGCGCCGGCGACCACGAGGGCATCGACGGCGTGCGCCTCCTCGACAAGGTCATCGACATCGACCAGTCGCCCATCGGCCGCACGCCGCGCAGCAACCCGGCCACGTACACGGGCGTCTTCGACCACATCCGCCAGCTCTTCTCGCAGACCCCCGAGAGCAAGCTCCGGGGCTACAAGCCCGGCCGTTTCAGCTTCAACGTCAAAGGCGGCCGCTGCGAGACCTGCAAGGGCGACGGCCAGATCAAGATCGAGATGCACTTCCTGCCCGACGTGTACGTGCCCTGCGAGGCCTGCCGCGGCAAGCGCTACAACCGCGACACCCTCGAGGTCTGGTACAAGGGCAGGAACATCGCCGAGGTGCTCGAGATGAGCGTCGAGGACGCG
>Ga0315281_10007251_pt1 | contig 15650 bp, 5 predicted proteins | sample YL17G07_0_MG_FD_204540 | JGI IMG/M metagenome (GOLD analysis project Ga0315281, IMG submission 204540) | Sediment microbial communities from Yellowstone Lake, YNP, Wyoming, USA - YL17G07_0 | ecosystem: Environmental > Aquatic > Freshwater > Lake > Sediment | place: USA: Wyoming | collected...
CGCCGACGATCAAGTCACTCAACCCATCGCCGTTAATGTCGCCAGCAGCGGAGACGCATTTGCCGCTCTGGTCACCCGTGTTTTCGCCGTTGATGACGAAGCCGCCGCTGCCATTGGCGACGGCGGAGAGGTCGATGGCGGTGGTTGCAGTCTGGCCGAACACCACATAGCTGCGCCCGGCAGCGGATCCGGTGGCGGGACTGCTCCAAGCCGCTCCGATGATCAGGTCACTCAAGCCGTCGCCGTTGATGTCGCCGGCTGAGGCGACGCTCCAACCGCTGTTGTCACCCGCGCACTCGCCATTGATGACGAAGCCGCCGCCCGTGCCAGCGGCAATGGCGAAGAGGTCGATGGCGCTGGCCGCCGTCTGGCCGAACACCACATAGCTGCGCCCGGCTGATGAATTGTTATTATAAGCCCCGACGATCAGGTCACTCAAACCGTCGCCGTTGACATCCCCGGCGCTGGCAACACTGCTACCGCTGTAGTCACCCCAATACTCACCATTGATGACGAAGCCGCCAGTACCTGCGGCGATGTTGTTGAGGTTGATGGCGGTGGTGCCGGTCTGGCCGAACACTACATAGCTGCGCCCAGCGTAGCTATAGTTGTAATCGCTGCGATTGGCTCCGATGATCAGGTCACTCAAGCCGTCGCCATTGACATCGCCAGCACTGGCTACACTCCCGCCATTCTTATCACCCGAATACTCGCCGTTGATAACGAAGCCGCCGATGCCGTTGGCTACGGCGGAGAGGTCGATGGCGCTGGTGCTAGCACCTGTTTGGCCAAACACCACATAGCTGCGCCCGGCATTAGTCCCTGCATAACCAGTGTAACTGTTGGGTGCCCCGATGATCAGGTCGCCCAATCCATCGCCATTGACATCGCCAGCGGAGGCAACGCTGAAGGCGCTGTTGTCACCCGAATACTCACCGTTGATGATAAAGCCACCGTTGCCAGTAGCGATGGCGGAGAGGTCGATGGAGTTGGTATCGGCTTTGCCGAACACCACATAGCTGCGCCCGGTATAATTGTTGTAGCCGATTGCCCCGACGATAAGGTCACTCAATCCGTCACCGTTGATGTCTCCGGCAGCAGAGACACTGTGGCCGCTGTAGTCATATGAATTCTGGCCGTTGATGACGAAACCGCCCGTGCCTGCCGCGATGGCGGAGAGATTGATGGCTATCGTATCACTGGCTTTGCCGAACACTACATAGCTACGTCCTGCATAATCCCCTACATTACCGCTGTAACTATTGGGTGCCCCGATAATGAGGTCATCAAAGCCGTCGCCGTTGACATCACCGGCGCTGGCAACGCTAAAGCCGCTATGGTCATACGAATATTCGCCATTAATGACAAAGCCGCCGTCACCATTGGCGATGGCGGAGAGTTTAATGGAAAGGTCTACGGGTGGGGTAAAAGTGTTAATCAGGGATATTGATGAGCCGTTCGTGGCCAGTTGGTTGGGCAGAATTCCATTGATAACGAAGGCGGTTTGGGTAACACCCGCCGTCGGATCCCCGTCATAGACAATCATTGTGTCAACGCCAGTAGAGATATTTATCGTGAAGGTGTCTCCCGCAAGGTCGCCCCGCACCATGAAGTAACTCTGATCGACGACCGTTCCATTAAACACATTAAAATCCATCAACGACATATACTGCCCACGGCTCTGCAGATTGATTGTGTCACCCGCCGTCGTAAAGCCGCCGCTGATGCGTTCCGCCACACCGCCGGTAAAGGTGAAGCTGCCCTCGCCGGAGTTGAGCAGCGGCGAATCGCCCTGCATGAAACTGAAGCGGTCTGCGCCAGCCCCTCCATCCAGAATATCCGCTCCGCTACCGCCCTCAATCTCGTCCGCGTAGGCCGAGCCGATGAGGGTGTCGTTGCCCGCATTGCCGGCCAGATACAAGCCTGCTGCCCCGTAGCCGCTCAAATCCATGGTGTTGTCGCCGGTGCCGCCAAATGCCGCCGTCATACCTGCGGTCATAGACAGGTTGCCGGAAGTATCTGCAATGTCACTGCCGAGGCTCATCAGCAGCCAGTCCGTGTCTGCGAGTGAGGTTGTCGTGCTTACCGTAAACAAGTTGTCGACGACGCTCCCTCCGGTCGCAATATTCGAACCGCTGCCATTCAGGAGTATCGAGCCGTGATTCGCGGCACCCGCGTTGAAATTCACATTTTCCAAAAAGCTGAAATTGATCGAGCCGTTCACGCCGGTGCTGGTGAAACTTACATCGTTTATGTCCGGTGCCGTGGTATCGACCAGTCTTATTTGGCCTGCTCCAGGCGAACCCGTCGTCAGCGACGTTACCAGAGTGTTATTCAGAAAAGCGGTGATATTCCCATTGTTAAAATTGCCGCCGCTATATTGCTGGAACACGACCGTTGAGTTAGGGGTGCTGCCGGTGCCGCTGTCATACACGAAGGCCACTGTCTGGCCTGCGCCGGTGATGTTCGCGTCGAGATAGGCCAGCGCATCGGCCAGGTTATTCGCGTTGATTTGTACGGGTGAGTAGTCCGTGTCAGCGAAGGTGATCATGCCGCCGCTGGCAATGCTGTGCCGCCACAATGCCCCCACATCAATACCGTCGGCATCGGTCACAATGCCGGCGATGGTGTTGGAAGGCAGGTTCAGCTTATCGTTGCTGACAGTGGCTTCGACATGGCTGCTGAAGCTGTCAAAAAACCCGTTGAAGTTGGTCACCCTGCCGGATTCAGAACCCAGCCCGGAGTTGCCCCAGGCGGCAACCGTGGTGTTCAAGCCCGCGCCGTTAACGTCGTTGTAGCTGTTGACATGCACCTCGCCTGCCGTACCCCAGTTGGCACCATAAACCGAGTCGATGGTGTAAGTGCCGCCGGTCACACCGGCAATGACCGGGGTTACTCCGACATTGTAAGTGTCCGCAGCGGCGATAACGTAACCGTAGTAGGTGTCGCCGCCGGTGTAGGTATAGTGGAAGTAGATTTGCTCCAGGGTGGCGGTAGCACCGGTCGGCACGTCCGCTTCGTTGTAGCTGGAGAAACTGTCGGCAAAACTGTTGTAGTTATACACCGTGCCGGATTCCGTGCCCAACCCGGATTGGCCGAAGCCGGAAACACTGGTATTCCAGCCCGCGCCGTCAGCGTCGTTGTAGCTGTTGACATACACCTGGCCGGAAATGCCCGATCCGGTGCCATACACCGAGTCGATGGTGTAGGTGCCGGAAAACCCCGTACTGTTGTAGTAGCCGGTAAGCTGCTGTCCGACGACATAGGTTACGCCGGTGATCGCGCTGTCGTTATAGCCATAGCCATAATAGGTATCGCCATTGTTGCCGTAGTTATAGTGGAAATAATACTGCTGCAAGGCGACTACGCCGGAGGTCGGCACATCTGCTTCGTTGTAGCTGCTGAAGCTGTCCGCAAAACTGTTGTAGTTGTACACCGTGCCCGATTCCGTGCCCAGCCCGGATTGTCCGAAGCCGGAAACTGAAGTGTTCCAGCCCGCGCCGTCGCTGTCATAATAGCTGTTGACATACACTTCGCCGACAATGCCGAAAGTTGTGCCGTAGACCGATTCAATCGTGTAGGTGCCGGTGCCCAGTTCGTTGGTTACCGTCCATGAGTCCGTAGCGTTATAAGTGCTGAGAGCAGCAAGGCCGTTGCCATAGTAGAAATCGCCATTGCCATAGTCGTAGTGAAAAATGTATACCTGCTTGGTAGCGACGGCATCGAGCGGCACATCGGCTTCGTTGTAGCTGCCAAAGGAATCCGCGAAACCATTGTAGTTGCTGACCCCGCCGCCTTCGCTGCCCAGTCCGAACCGTCCGCTCCCGTCGATGATAGTGGTGTTCCAGCCCGCGCCATCGCTGTCATAGTAGCTGTTGACATGCACTTCACCCACATTGCCCCAATTGGAACCATACACCGAATCAATGGTGTAGGTGCCGCCCGCGCCGCCCAGTTCGTTGGCTATACCCGTTAATGTCTGCCCCGCAGTATAGGTGCTCGCGTTGGCATAGCCGTAGCCGTAGTAGGTGTCGCCGTTGCCGTAGTCGTAGTGGAAGGTGTACTGCTGCAAGGAAGTGCTACCACCCAAAGTGGCTTCATTGTAGTTGCTGAAGTTGTCGGCCTGACCGTTGTAATCGTAAACGGTGCCGGATTCGCTGCCGAGACCCCGGTTGCTGTAACCGCTGACACTGGTGTCATCGCCCGCGCCGTCATCGTCGTGGTAGCTATAGACATAGACCTGCCCGGCCGTGCCGTAATTGACTTCATAGACGGAATCAATGTAGTAAGCGCCCCCAAAGGCGTTGGTTTCACCCCAGCTACCCTCTCCACCATCACCGTAAATTTCGCCGGCATCGTAAGTATTGGCAGCGGCATAGCCGTAGCCGGAGTAGGTGTCGAGGCTGTCGTAGTCACCGTAATAGTCGTAGGAGTAGGTAAAGTAATACAACTGCAACGCAGCAGCGACGGTGAAATCAGCTTCGATGACGTTGTTAAACGCCTGTCCAGAGCCGTTGTAGTCATAGACCGTGCCGGAAATTGCACCCGTCAAGCCGGTGTTTGTGTTGTTGGTATCAGAGCCAGAAGTCGATGAGATATTCCAACCCACACCGTCGGCATCGTAGTAGGAATACACATTGACATCACCGTGAACACCGCCATAGGTGGTGTAAATCGAGTCGATATAATAAGTCCCATTCGCAGTATCCACTGATGAGACATTGCCAGCGCCACTATTGAATCCATAGGTAACGGCACCACCAGCAGTGGTATCGTTATAGCCATACCCGTAAAAAGTATCTCCACTGTCATACAAGTAGTGGAAATAATAGAGTTGCAACGCCCCTCCACCCCCTACAACCAGGTCTGCACCCGCACTTGCCGAGAAAGTATCGGAGATGCCGTTGTAATCATAGACTGTGCCGGATTCGCTGCCGAGTCCGCCCGTGCCCGAGCCGGAGACGCTGGTGCCCCATCCCGGTCCTCCCGCCGCCGCATCGTAATAGTTGGTGACCTGTACTTCACCGTTAATGCCGTAGCTGGTGCTGTAGGCGCTGTAGATCGAATAAGTGCCAGTATTGTTGGCTGCTGCGACCGTGTCGCCAGAAGCATAAGTCTTCCCGCTCAGCAGCGAGTTGTTGTAGCCATAGCCGTAGTAGGTGTCGGCATTAGCACCGGTATAGGTGTAGCTGAAGTAATAAAGCTGAATGTTGCCGGCCAATGTGGTCGGGACATCCGCTTCGGTGCTGCTGGTAAAATTGTCAGCACCTCCGTCATAGTTGTACACCGTACCGGATTCTGTGCCCAAACCGCTCTGGCCAAAACCGGAAACACTGGTATCCCAGCCCGCACCGTTGCCGTCGTAGTAGCTGTCCACATACACTTCACCCGCCACGCCGTAGCCGGTGTCGTAGAAGGAATCGATGGTGTAAGTGCCATTCGCGCCGCTGGCGTTCGTGGCCATCGTGTTCAGGTTGGTACCGGTAGCGGCAAAACCGTAACCGTAGTAGATGTCGCTGCTGCCGCCGTCATATTGGTAGTGGAAAACGTACACCTGCAAGGTAACGACAGCGGTGAGCGGCACATCGGCTTCGTTGTAACTGTTAAAGGCATCGGCGAAACCATTGTAGTTGCTGACCCCGCCGCCTTCGCTGCCCAGGCCTAGCCGACTGCTCCCCTGGATGACACTGGTATTCCAGCCCGCGCCGTCGCTGTCATAGTAGCTGTTGATGTAGACCTCGCCGGACACGCCCCAACTGGTGGCATACGCCGAGTCGATGGTGTAAGTGCCGGTGCCGGTGCCGCCATTCAGCTCGTTGGTGACGGTGAAGGATGACACTACGCCTGCACCGGCAGTGGCGCTATAAATTATGTCGCTGAGCAAGCTGTCGTTGTAGCCGTAGCCGTAGTAGGTGTCGCCGTTGCCGTAGTCGTAGTGGAAGGTGTACTGCTGCAAGGTGCCCGCAACAGCGCCGGTCAGCAGGGTGGCCTCGTTGTAGTTGCTGAAGCTGTCGGCGAAACCTTTGTAGTTATACACGGTGCCGGATTCGCTGCCGAGCCCCAAATCGCTGTAGGCGTTGACACTGGTATTCCAGCCCGCGCCATTGGCGGTCGCGTCGTAGTAGTTGTAGACATAAACTTGCCCGGCAGTGCCGTAATTGACACTATAGACGGAGTCGATGGTGTAATGGCCGGGGCTGTGCGCCGTCTCGTTGGTAAACCCTGTCAGCTGTTGCGCGGCAAAGTAGGTGCCGGCAGCGGCATAACCGTAGCCGGAGTAGGAATCCTCCCCTGTGCCGTAAGTGTAGGTGAAGTAATACTGCTGCAACGCCGCAGCGACGGTGAAGTCAGCTTCGGTGACGTTGGTAAACGCCTTGCCAACCCCAATGTAGTCATAGACTGTTCCGGAAATTGCACCTGTCAAGCCAGTGTTTGCGTTGTTGGTATCCGAACCAGAGGTTGATGAGATATTCCAACCCACACCGTTGGCATCGTAGTAGGAATACACATTGACATCACCGTGAACACCGCCGGAGGTGGTGTAAACCGAGTCGATATAATAAGTCCCATACGCAGTATCCACCGATGAGACATTGCCAGCGTCACTATTGAATCCATAGGTAACGGCACCACCAGCATTGGTATCGTTATAGCCATACCCGTAAAAAGTATCTCCACTGTCATACAAGTAATGGAAATAATAGAGCTGCAACGCGCCACCCGCAGCCAGATCCGCACCGGCACTCGCCGAAAAAGTATCGGAGATGCTGTTGTAATCATAGACCGTACCAGATTCACTGCCGAGCCCGTCAGTGCCTGAGCCGGAAACGCTGGTGCTCCAGCCCGGCCCATTCGCCACCGCATCGTAATAGTTGGTGACCTGCACTTCACCGTTGATACCGTAGCTGGTGCTGTAGGCGCTGTAGATCGAATAAGTGCCGCTGGCTGTTGTGACCGTATCAGTCTCGCCCGCAGCCGCATTGAAGCCGTAAGTCACCCCGCTCAATAGCGAGTTGTTGTAGCCGTAGCCGTAGTAGGTGTCGGCAGCAGCGCCGCTATAGGTGTAGCTGAAGTAATAAATTTGAATCAGCCCACCGACAGCGGTCGGTACGTCCGATTCGTTGTAGGCGCTGAAGCTGTCGGCTACATCGTTGTAGTTGTACACCGTGCCGGATTCGGTGCCCAAGCCTCTGCTGCTCGACCCGGATACGCTGGTGTTCCAGCCTGCGCCGCCCGCGTCGCCGTCGTAGTAGCTGCTGACGTAGACTTCGCCGGAAGTGCCGAAGGTGGTGGCGTACACGCCGTCGATGGTGTAGGTGCCGGTGCCCAGCTCGTTGGTGACGGTCTTGGTGTTGCCGTACGCATAGGTTACGCCGGTCAGCGCGGTGTCGTTGTAGCCGTAGCCGTAGTAGGTGTCGTTATTGCCGTTGTTATAGGTATAGTGAAAGTAATACAGCTGCAACGCTCCGCCCGACACATCGGCTTCGTTGTAGCTGCTGAATTTATCGGCACTGGAACCGGAGTAGTTCGAGACCGAGCCATTTTCGCTACCGAGACCACGCTGTCCAACCCCGTTTACATAAGTGTTCCAACCCGCGCCATCGGAGTCGTAGTAGCTGGTGACATTGACTTCGCCGGAAATACCAAATGTGGTTGAGAAGACACTGTCGATGGTGTAAGTGCCGCCCGCCCCACCCAGTTCGTTGGTGACTGTTTTGGTGCTGCCGGAGGCGTAGGTTATGCCGGTGAGATCGCTGTCGTTGTAGCCGTAGCCGTAGTAGGTGTCGATGCCGTTGCCGTAGTCGTAATGGAAGTAGTACATCTGCATGGTGCTGTCACCAGCAGCAGCGACATTGGCGCTGTAGTAATTGCTGAAGGTGTCGGCAGCATTGCCGACAAGAGAGTTGTAGACGGTGCCGGATTCCGAGCCGAGCCCCGTGGTGCCGGAACCGACGATAGTGGTGTTCCAGCCTGCGCCGTCGCTGGCAGTAGTATCGATCTTGCCATCAAAGTAGTAGCTGACAAATACTTCGCCAACCTTGCCGATGTCGGAGGTATAAACAGCGTCAATATAGTAACTGCCCGTCAGCCCCAATTCGTTCGTCAACGTCTTGACCGCCGTGGCACTCACGGTATAGGTGTTCGCGGCGGCATAACCGTAGCCGAAGTAAACGTCGCCTTGATAACCCGCAACCCCGCTGGTATCGCCGTAGTTATAGTGGAAATAATAAAGCTGCAGGGTAGCTGTTTGTGCTGTTACCGGTATGGTCGCCGACGTAAAGGCATCAAACGCATCGGCTCCGGCGGTGGTGGTGGAAAACACGTTGCCGCGCTCGCTGCCCAAGCCCACGGTGCCGGAGGCATTGGCGGTCGTATTGGAAAGCGACCCGTTCGCATCGTAGTAGGACGTGACGTAAACCTGCCCGGTGGAAATATTATCGGTGGGGGAATCCTGAATGCTGAAAACATTTTCGATGTAATACTTGCCGGGCAAGTTTGTTATACCTGCGCCTGCGATACTGCCTCCTGCTGCATGGGCAATTTCCGTATCGTTGACCACATCACCCGCTACATATTTCCCGGCCGTCGTATAGCCGTAGCCGGTATAGAAGTCGCCGCCCGGAGTGTATTCATAGGTGTAGGTGTAATACTGGATTAGGCTAGCCGGGTTAACGATGTTGAGATCGGGTTCGAAAAAATAGTTGGCGTAGTCATAGACCCAGGTGCCAGCGCCCGTGAGCGTTCCATCGGCAGCCACCGCGCCTTTTTCGGAGCCAAGACCGGCTAAACCTCTTACGTAGGGAGTGGCGAAACCCACGGGCGTATCGGCATCGTAGTAGCTGGTGACGCGAACCAGGCCGACAACGCCGACCTGCCCAGCTGTAACGCTGTCGATGGAGTAATATCCGATGCCTGAAGCAGCTTCCGTCATCAGGGTGTCATAGGTGGTTCCCGCAGTGAAGCTCCCATTTGCGGCATAAACATAGCCTTCGTAATAGTCACCTCCACCTTGATGACCGGACGTGACCAAGTCTGTATCTGCGATGTAGTGGTAAGTGAAAGTGACCCGATCGGCTGCGCCCAGCGTGCCTACCGAATCAACAGCGACAGTGAAATTTGCCACCTGCCCATTGCTCAAGGTATAGGCAAAATTGTCGGTCGCAAGCTCTCCCACCGCCAGTGCGGTGACTTTGGTGGGGTCGAGGGTATATTCGTATGTCCCGGATGGATTGAGAAGGAGTGTTCCGTATAGCCCGGTGACGGCGTTACCCGCCGTGATGCTGCCGCCGCCAACCGTGTTGAAACTCTCTACAACAATAGTCGCGTCATACGCGCCCGAGCCCACAAACGTTGATGCGCTCAAGATGTCGCCCGATGCGGCCGTGAAGCTGTCCGTGCCGACCGCGATTACTGCGGACGAAAATGCGTTGGCTCTAAATCCGGCATCCATATCCGAAATGCTGAACGAAACAGTGGAACTTCCACTCGCTGCGCCGTCTGTGATCGAGTAGCTGAAGACATCATCAACGGAAGTTGCGCCATTGAAGTTGTAAGCCTGAGCTTTGCCGGTATTCAAAATATAGCTGTAGCTGCCATCGGCGGCGATGCTGAGCGACCCGAACTGGCCTGCGACCAGACCTCCCGCAGAGCCGGGCGCACCCGGTGTGTTGACACTCGTATAGGCGAGCACCTGCAAGGGATTCGGTTGAGCGTCGGGGTCAGTATCGTTCGCCAACAGCGACCCGACACCCGTACCGGTAACCGGCACCAGGTCGGTTTCATTCAGACCAGGACCTTGGTCCGCCGTGGCCGATGGGGGAATGTTGAGCGCCAGGGCAACATAAGACGGCGCAACGAAAGTGACTTCTTGCCCGCCGATATTCTGCACGACGGTGGTAGGCGCGAAACTATACAAGGCCCGGTTGGCGAGAAGATCCGCTATGCTCTGATTGCGTACCGCATCGAGCTGGGCCGTTTGCTGCTGGATGGCCATTGCGTTGGCGGCATCAAATTCGGTGCGGTCACCTGTCGCTCTGGCTGTCTGGGTGTTGTTCTGGTGGTTCGGGTCGAGCTGCAAATCGCTTGATCCTTTTCCCTTGCCCTCTTTTGGCGCGTTGTCCCCGGCCTTTTCTCCCGCCGGGGCGGGAGGCGGCAACTGGTAGGTTTGCTGGTTCACCGGTGGTGGCAACCCCATTTGCTGGCTGACTTGTACCATGACCGGAAATATCTGCGCGTAAGTTTGGGCAAGCTGCGCGGGCGGAGCGATGAAAGGTACGCTGGGAGGCGTGAAGTAGCTGCCGACGTGAACGCTCTGGTTGGGCTGGGTGAGCGTGGTGATGCCCCCGGCATTTTCGATTTGCGCAAAGCTCTTGGCGCCATCGGGATTGGGCAGCAGGCTGAATGTGCTCTCTGATCCATCGGTACGAATGTCGCCCGCGACCTGGGTGCCGCGAATGCCGATGGTGGCGGAGGATGTGCGCACTTTCATGCGGGTAGCGTCGCCGGAAAGATGCGCGATCTGCCCGGTCACAAACATGAAGGTGCCTTTGATGACCGAAACAGTCATCGTCCCGGATTTTTCAGACCCCGGTTTTTCAGCGGGATTGAACGCGACTTGATCGAGCTTCATGCTGGCTTTTTCGCCGAGCGAGAAGCGCGTCTGATCCACCATGGAAAGCCCGACTTTGCCGTTGCCCCCGGTAGTCACCAGATCGCCTTGACGGAGCTCTGTACCCGCGCTCGCAGGAATAATTTTTCCGTCGCGCTGGATGAACACCGCGCCGCTTGCAACCTCAATCTTGCCAATCACATCCTGAGCTGATGCCATGATGCCTCCCGATACAGTAAGATTACCAGTCAACCCGAATTCATGAAATATCCGGGTTAAGTGATGTCAAAAAACGACAGGAATTTTGTAACAAAACCGTAGTCGGGCGGAACACTAGCATTTTTTGACACAAAAAGCTATTCAAATAAGTTGAAATTTAGTGGTAGACTGAAAACGCTGAAAAGTGTCGCTCACCCCCCAGTAAATTTAATCAGTTTGCTCATTATAAATCCAAAGGAGAATATCGCTATGCAAGACACTATCTTCGCCGACGCAATCACCAATATCTATGTCACCGGGCCCTTGGTCAGACTCGAACTCTCCGTGGTGGAAACTGTCGCCAAGCAAACCACCGAAGCCGCAAAGCTGCGGGTTTCCCACTATGTGGTGCTTCCGATGGATGCGTTCGCCAATGCGGTTGCCATGCAACAGGGGCTCGTCAACAAACTGGTAACAGATGGGGTTCTGAAAAAACGCGAGGGTAACGAGACCCCTAAAGTCTTGAGCTGAAAACCGCAAGAGAACACAGTCATTTTTGTTCCGGTTCGCACGGCTTAAGGGGGCAGGAATTTATTAAGCCGGACGGGCCGGAGCCAAAATGTAGGTCGGGCTCTGCCCGACATAGGGTGGGCAAAGCCCACCCTACGGGTGCTATTAATTTAACGGATAAGTGACTAATCAGGGGGATGGACAATCATTTTGTGGGCGGGTTTCAAATTACAAAGAGTTGATATGCATCCAAATCTGGTGCATTATGATGCCATTACAATGAAGCCGAATTACAAAAGCCCGTTCAGCAAGTTTGTAAAGAAGGCGCATAAGCCTTTGCAGCTTGCCATTGAGGATGCTGTAGAGGATGTTTGTGAGAACCCGGAAATCGGGGAGGCCAAGGTGGGTGACTTGGCCGGTATCTGGGTTTACAAGTTTAAATTTAACTGTCAGGAATACTTGATAGCTTATCGTCCGCCATCATTGGAGGCGCGCCGTCAGGGCATCGGTGTAGAGTTGTTGAGGGTCGACTTTTATCAGGTGGGTTCGCATGAAAATTTTTATGATGAACTTAAACGGTATCTAAAATCGGAAGGGTAAAAAAATGGCACATGCAGTGACCGCTGAGGATCTGTTCCGAGATCTCAAGCAAATGCCGACAGCCGAACGGCAGAAATTTTTCGTGATCTTGTCCACGAACGCTTTCCGTGGCGATGATATGAGCCACGAACAATTGTTCGGGCATCTCGCGGGTGATCATTTCACCGCTCAAGAAGCGGCTGAATATTTGGAAGTCTCGATGTCCACCTTCCGGCGGTTTGTCGCCAGTGCTAAATTAAATCCGAGTTCTACGGTTGGACGGAATCAGATGTTTGCTGTTGCCGATTTGAAGTCATTCAAGAAGGCGTTAAAAATAGCGAGGGGTTGAGTCAAGCCACACAATCGCGCGCCGCAAAGAACGCGAACGGGTAAACGATGCCCTGCGGCAAGCGCAAAATATCGCATGCCACCGATGTGGTCAAACCGTAGGGTGGGCTTCGACCACCTTGTCGGGCGGAGCCCGACCTACAAATCCACTTTGTTAATCAGCCTGCACGCGCACGATGAAACGTGGTAACAAAAGCCTCAAACGCATCTGCTTCGATGGCAACGCGCATCTCGCCCATTAACTCCTGATAATAATGCAGGTTGTGGATGGTGTTGAGCCGTGCGCCGAGAATTTCCTTGATGCGGTGCAGATGGTGCAGGTAGGCGCGGCTGAAGTTGCGGCAGGTGTAACAGGTGCACTGTTCGTCCAGCGGGCGGGTGTCCAAGCGGTATTGGGCATTCTTGATCTTGATGTCGCCGTGGCGGGTAAACATCATGCCGTTGCGCGCGTTGCGTGTCGGCATCACGCAATCGAACATGTCGATACCCTGCGCCACTGCGGCCACGAGGTCTTCCGGTGTACCCACCCCCATCAGGTAACGCGGCTTGTCTTGCGGCAACTGCGGCGCGGTGTGCGCGAGGATGCGCAGCATGTCTTCTTTGGGTTCGCCGACCGACAGGCCGCCGATGGCGTAACCGTCGAAGCCGATGCTGGTCAGCCCCGCCAGCGATTCGTCGCGCAGATTCTCGTACATGCCACCCTGCACGATGCCGAACAGCGCGTTAGAGCAAAACTCGCGAAGCGATTCGTTTGCCCCCTCTCCCGCAAGCGGGAGAGGGTTGGGGTGAGGGAAACGGGCATGGCGGGTTTTATCGCTATGCCCGTTTGGATTGCCCTCATGCGCCCGCTTGCTGCGCTCCGCCCAGCGCAACGACAGGCGCATCGAATCAGCCGCTTCACGCTCGCTGGCCGGATAGGGCGTACATTCGTCAAAAACCATCGCGATATCGGCATTCAGTACCTTCTGGATGCGCATGGATTCTTCCGGCGTAAGAAAACATTTATCGCCGTTCACCGGCGACTGAAACTTCACGCCTTCCTCGGTGATCTTGCGCAACTCGCCGAGGCTGAACACCTGAAAACCGCCGGAATCGGTGAGGATCGGCCCATCCCAGCCCATGAAGCGGTGTAATCCGCCATGCGCTTCGATCACCTCCAGGCCGGGGCGCAACCATAAGTGAAAGGTGTTGCCCAGCACGATCTGCGCGCCGATTTCTTTTAATTCAAGCGGCGACATTGCCTTCACCGTGCCGTAGGTGCCGACCGGCATAAAGGCGGGGGTTTCGACGGTGCCATGCGCCAGTTCCAGTGTGCCGCGACGAGCAAGGCCGTCAGTTTTGTGTAAAGTAAAGTTCATAATTTTGTAGGTCGTGCTTTGCCCGACATTGTTATTTGACGGCGGGCGGAGCCCGCCCTACAACACCATCATTCCTCTCAATCAGCATCGCATCTCCGTAGCTGAAAAACCGATATTCGTTGCTTACCGCGTGGCGGTACGCCGCCAACATTTGCTCCATCACGCCGAACGCTCATACCAGCATCAGCAAGGTGGATTTCGACAGTGGTTTTGTAGGTCGGGCTCCGCCCGACATTGTTTAATGACGGCGGGTGGAACCCGCCCTACTCGCCGAATTTGCCATCGCCGAACTCGCTCTCGGTAATTCCCCAATTTTCCGGGTACAAGCCATCTGCCACGAAACGGTGCAAGGTCGAATACGGCCAATCCGCCGCGCATCTTACCAAACCGTGCTTGACCGGGTTCCAATGGATGTAATCGGTGTGCCGCGCAAAGTCATTTTCGTCGCGGATGCAATGTTCCCAATAGCGGGGTTGCCATAACTTTTCTCCGTCCGACATGCCCAGATGATGCATGGTGAGGCGCTTGATCTTCGCCCAGCGCAAGGAGTAATCGGCATCGCCCTCCGGCAAGCGCCATAGGCAATGCAAATGATCGGGGAGCAGCACCCAAGCTTTCGCGACAAAAGGATGTTCCTCGCGTACCGTTTGCACGGCGGCACGCAATGCGTCTCGAACATTTTCATTGATGAGTACCGGGCTGCGATGATGCGTCACGAGCGTGAAAAAATAGCTGCCTCCGGGTATGCGGGTGCGACGATAGTTTGACATTGTGCCACCCCTTCGTAGGTCGGGCTTTGCCCGACATTGTTATTTGACGGCGGGCGGAGCCCGCCCTACAACACCATCACTCCTCTCAATCAGCATCGCATCTCCGTAGCTGAAAAACCGATATTCGTTGTTCACCGCGTGGCGGTACGCCGCCAACATTTGCTCCATCCCGCCGAACGCGCATACCAGCATCAGCAGGGTGGATTTTGACAGTGGTTTTGTAGGTCGGGCTTTGCCCGACATTGTTATTTGACGGCGGGCGGAGCCCGCCTACAACACCATCATTCCTCTCAATCAGCATCGCATCCCCGTAGCTGAAAAACCGATATTCGTTGTTCACCGCGTGGCGGTACGCCGCCAACATTTGCTCCATCCCGCCGAACGCGCATACCAGCATCAGCAGGGTGGATTTGGGCAAGTGAAAATTGGTCAACAGTACGTCCACCACTTTGAAGCGATAACCGGGGGTGATGAAAATTTTTGTCTCGCCCGCGCCTGCTTGCAATTCGCCATCCTGTTCTGCATCCCCTTGGGCCGCGCTTTCCAGCGCGCGCAAGCTGGTCGTGCCCACCGCGATCACCCGCCCCCCTGTCGCGCGCGCCTGAACTATTGCATCCACGGTGGCCTGCGGAATTTCGTAGCGTTCGCTGTGCATGACGTGTTCGTGGATGTGTTCGGCGCGTACTGGCTGGAATGTCCCGGCACCGACATGCAGGGTGATGTGGGCGATTCGTACATTTTTGTCGCGCAAGGCTTGCAGCATGGCATTGTCGAAATGTAGCCCGGCTGTAGGAGCGGCTACCGCACCTGCTTCGCGTGCAAACACAGTCTGGTAGCGTTGTTCGTCTTCAGCATCCGCCGCATGGGTGATGTAGGGCGGCAAAGGTAATTTGCCGTAGCGTTCGAGCAAGGACAGTACCGGTTCGCCGCTGTCAAATCGCAAATGAAAGAATTCGCCTTCGCGCCCCAGCACCTCGACCGTAAGCGCATCAGCCAGCAATAGTTTACTGCCCGCCTTGGGTGATTTACTGGCGCGTACTTGAGCCAATACATCATGATCATTCAGTACACGCTCAATCAGAACTTCGATGCTGCCGCCACTTTGTTTGCTGCCCAATAATCGTGCTTTGATGACGCGCGTGTCGTTTAATACGAGCACATCGCCCGGTTCGACCAGGCGTAGCAAATCTGGAAATTGGCAATTTTCAAGTGTGCCGCCATGCGCATACAGCAAGCGGCTGTTGCCACGATGCTCCGGCGGATGCTGCGCGATCAGTC
>Ga0315281_10007252_pt1 | contig 15650 bp, 10 predicted proteins | sample YL17G07_0_MG_FD_204540 | JGI IMG/M metagenome (GOLD analysis project Ga0315281, IMG submission 204540) | Sediment microbial communities from Yellowstone Lake, YNP, Wyoming, USA - YL17G07_0 | ecosystem: Environmental > Aquatic > Freshwater > Lake > Sediment | place: USA: Wyoming | collected...
ATAAAAGCGGATCTTCAGCATGTCCAGCACGGGGATGCCTTCGGTTATGCATACCACCAGCCTGATCCCCGCATCTATGGCCTCCGCAATGGATTCCGCCGCAAAGGCGGCGGGCACCATGATCATGCTGGCATCAGCCCCCGTCGCCATCACCGCATCATGTACAGTATTGAAGACCGGGAGATCAAGATGCACTTCCCCACCACGACCGGGCGTAACGCCGCCGACGATCCGGGTGCCATATTCCAGCGCCTGCTGCGCATGAAAGGTCCCCTGTTTGCCGGTGAAACCCTGCACGATGACCCTGGTATTTTTATCAACGAGGATGGCCATCAGCAAGTTTTCCTTTGCGCCGTTGCTTCCACCACCATGGATGCAGCCTCGGCAAGATTTTCCGCGGCAATAATCGCGAGTCCGCTGTTTGCCAGCAAGTTTTTTCCTGCATTGACATTCGTGCCCTCGAGCCTGACGATGACCGGCACAGCGACGCCGACCTGTTTTACAGCGGTAATAATGCCTTCCGCGATAAGATCGCAACGGACGATGCCGCCGAAGATATTGACCAGTATGGCCTCAACCTTCGGATCGGACACAATGAGTTTGAAGGCCTCAGATACTTTTTCAACGGTGGCGCCGCCCCCTACGTCCAGAAAATTGGCGGGCTCACCACCGTAGAGCTTGATGATATCCATGGTGGCCATGGCGAGACCCGCGCCGTTGACCATGCAGGCGATATTTCCATCCAGTGTCACATAATTCAGATCGTAACGTTTGGCGATATTCTCCTTTTCATCCTCCTGGGACTGGTCCCGCCATTCTTCCAGATTGGTCTGCCTGAAGAGGGCGTTATCATCAATGGACATCTTTGCATCGAGCGCTTCCAGTGATCCTGCCCCGTTGATAATCAACGGATTTATTTCAATCAGGCTGAGGTCCTTGTCGGTGAACAATTGATGGAGGCGCTTGAGTATCTGGAACAGTTGTTCTTGCTGTTTTTCATCGAGTCCCAGCAGGGCGCCGATCCGCCGTGACTGGAAGTGTTGGATACCCAGGACCGGATCGATGATTGTATTCAGGATATTATCGGGACGTGTCGCTGCAACCTCCTCGATGTCCATGCCTCCGGAGGGAGAGGCGATTATGGCGATCCGCCGTGAGGCACGATCCACCAGCATGCCTAGATAGAATTCCCTGGCAATATCCACTTTCCCCTGGATCAGGACACAGTTGACGGGTTGGCCGGCGGGCAGGGATTGTTTGGTGACGAGCCGTGAACCAAGCATGTTCCGGGCTACCGTTTCCAGTTCATCCATAGTATGGGCGAGCTTCACGCCCCCCGCCTTGCCACGGCCGCCGGCATGCACCTGGGCCTTGACCACCCAGCCTGAGCCCTTGATGTCCGCGGCATTACGCAAGGCCTCCTTGACGGTATGAGCGGGTTTCCCCGGGGGCACAGGGATGCCATACTCTGCAAACAGCTTTTTCGCCTGATATTCGTGGAGATGCATAATTACCTGTGGTAAGGAGTATCTGTTTTTTATTGTTCCCGTAAGATTTTGAAATTAACGGAAATCCCTCAAACTATAGCTAACTATGGGACCCATGTGAACAGATGACGGGTTATTTTTCCCATGCGTACCAAACTAGTATGGAATAAATTATGTGGCTGCGTTTAATTATTCTGTTCCTGGCCATATGGCTGATTGCCAGGTTCATAAGAAAGCTCCTGGCCCGCGACCCTGCTGCGGGGAACGGCGTGATGCCCCGCATGGTGCGTTGTGAGTACTGCGGTTTGTTTCTTCCCGAAAATGAAACGATTGTTTCAGGCAATCATTTTTATTGCTGCAAACAACACGAATCTGCGTCACACAAATAAATCATGTTCAACACTTTGAGCGCGCAAAATACACATTCAGATGCCTCGTGGAAGGCGCTCGGATATTTTAATTTATACAGGTTTCTGATCGCCTTTCTGTTTGTCGCATTAATCTGGATCGGCCAGTTGCCGGATCCACTGGGCATATCCAGCGCGCGGCTTTTTTCGCTGTCTGCGCATGTGGACTTGCTTTTTTCCATCGTCTTTGGATTTTTCATAAATCTGAAATACCCACGTTACACCCTGCAGGTCGCCGGCCAGGTTTTATTTGATATCTGCGTTCTCAGCCTGATGATGTACGCGAGTTCGGGGCTAAACAGCGGATTCGGCATGCTGCTGGTGATTACCGTGGCCGGCGGCAGCATACTCACCGCCGGAAGGATTGCGATATTCTTTGCCGCCATCGCCACCATTTTTGTCTTCAGTCAGGAATTGTATGTCAAGCTGGTGCTCGAATATTCGACCCCTAACTATACACATGTCGCATTTCTGGGGATCACCTTCTTTCTTACCGCGATACTGGGTCATGTCCTGGCGCGGCGCGTGCGTGAAACCGAGGCACTGGCCAACCAGAGGGCCAGCGATCTGGAGAGTCTGTCGAGGCTTAATGAGCACATAGTGCAGCGTATGCAATCCGGAATTATTGTGCTGGATGAAGAATTGCGTGTGCGCCTGGCCAATGCATCGGCGTGCCGGCATCTGGGTCTAGCGGGTGATGTTCACAGCCGGCCCATCGCTGAAATCGCCCCTGTACTGTCCTCGATCCTGCGTAAATGGATGATTGATGACAACCAGAGGAACTTCATCATCAAATCGGGCACATCAGGAATAGACCTGCAGGTTTCAGTGACCAGGCTGAATCCGGGTACCCGGTCCGGGATTCTGGTGTTTCTTGAAGACATTGCGCCGATGAGGCAGAGGGCGCAGCAGATGAAACTCGCTTCGCTGGGCAGGCTTGCGGCAAGCATAGCGCATGAGGTCCGCAATCCATTGGGGGCAATCTGCCATGCCGGGCAGTTGTTGTCGGAATCGGAAACACTGGTTCAGGAAGATACCAGATTGATACAGATTATCATGGAGCACTCACAACGCGTGAATGCAATTATCGAAAACGTCCAGAAGATCAGCAGACGTGAACCTTCCACACCGGCACAGATTGAATTCAAACCACATCTTGAAAAATTTATCAGGAATTTTACAGAACATCAGCAATTACCCGCAACCGCCATCAGTCTGGATATGGAGGCTGATGACACACTTGTTTACATGGATGAAGGCCAGCTTTATCAGGTGTTGTGGAACCTCTGTGAAAATGCATTGCGTTACAGCGTCGGCCAGCCCTTGATAGAACTGTGGGGCGGTTTCAGGGCTGACACACAACGGCCTTTTCTTGATATCATCGATCATGGGCCGGGCATCCCGGAGGACATCGTGGACAATCTGTTCGAGCCGTTTTTTACCACAAACCCGCAGGGGTCCGGGCTGGGATTGTATATTGCCCGGGAATTGTGCGAGGCGAATGAGGCCTCATTGAACCTGCATGCGAATTCCTCCAGTGGGTGCTGTTTTAGAATCTATTTTTCCCACATTCAAAAACAGCTTAACAAGGTAATCACAATCTAGACCCATGAATTCCCCCATTGCCTTGATTATTGATGATGAACCCGATATCAGGGAGCTTTTGCAGATCACGCTTAAACGCATGGATATCAACAGCCAGAGCGTGGAGAGTCTCGGTGCAGCCAGGCAGTTGCTGAAACAACAGAATTTCAATATCTGCCTCACTGACATGCGCCTGCCTGATGGAGATGGTCTGGATTTCGTTTCTTATGTCCAGGAGCATTATCCGAATATGCCGGTTGCCATGATAACGGCGCACGGAAACATGGAGACGGCCATTCAGGCGCTCAAATCCGGTGCATTTGATTTTCTGACCAAACCCGTTGATTTGGGACTGTTGCGTACGCTGGTCAGGAGTGCACTGAAGCTTTCCGAGACACATACACCGGCTAAGCGCAGTCTTGTCGGCGAGGGCCGGCAAATCCAGGAAATCCGCAGCGCGGTGGGGAAACTTGCGCGCAGTCAGGCGCCGATCTATATCAGCGGAGAATCCGGGACCGGCAAGGAACTTGTGGCCAGGATGATCCATGAATCCGGACCCCGCGCATCCGGTCCATTTATCCCTGTCAACTGCGGCGCCATACCCCACGATCTGCTGGAAAGTGAATTTTTTGGTCACAAGAAAGGCAGTTTTACAGGAGCAGTGGCCGACAAGGAGGGACTGTTCAAAGCAGCTGAGGGAGGCACTCTGTTTTTGGATGAGATTGCCGAACTGCCGCAGCATATGCAGGTAAAAATATTACGTGCAATACAGGAAAAAAGCATACGCCCTATTGGTACAACGCGTGAAATACCAGTTGATGCGCGCATACTCAGCGCCACACACGCTGATCTCAAAAGACTGACCGAATCCGGAAAGTTTCGCCAGGATCTTTATTACCGCATTAATGTCATCGAGCTCAAGATACCGCCGTTACGGGAAAGACGGAATGATATCCCCCTGCTGGTTTCTTATCTCCTGGAAAAGCTTGCCAATGTCAGGGAGCATAAACTGCGACTCTCGGATGCCGCGTTGCGGGCGCTCGAGGAATACCACTATCCTGGCAACGTCAGGGAACTGGAAAACATCCTGGAAAGGGCCAGCACCCTGTGTGAGGGCGATGTGATAAAGCCGGAGGATCTGCAATTACCCACCTCCGAGGCAGTCCATCAAGTTACGCAGGGGAAGAAAGCAGTACTGGATGAATATCTGGGCGATATTGAGAAGCAGACCATACTCGAAACACTGGAGAAGACCAAATGGAACAGGACGGCCGCTGCAAAACTTCTCGGTATCAGCCTGCGCGCCTTGCGTTATCGTCTGGAAAAACTGGGACTTGATTAACGTTTTTCCAATACCATAACGGGTATCATCCTGTTACAACCCGGAGGATCGGTCCTTGTGCAGCGAGCTTGCCATCATTATTCCCACCTACAATGAGCGCGACAACGTTCAGGCCATGGTCACATGTCTTGAATCCGCCCTGCAAGGCATCAATTGGGAAATCATATTTGTTGATGATGATTCTCCGGATGGCACAGCAGAATTGGTCAGAAGCTTGAGTCAGGCAGATGGCCGGATCCGTTGCGTGCAGCGGATAAAACGCAAGGGTCTGTCTTCTGCTTGCATAGAAGGCATTTTAGCGAGTTCGGCCCCATATATCGCTGTCATGGATGCGGACATGCAGCATGATGAAAGCATTCTTCCCCGGATGCTGGCTGCACTGAAGGACCAGCCGCTGGATATTATTATAGGCAGCCGTTATATAGAGGGCGGCAGCACGGGTAAGCTATCGCCGACCAGAGTCTGGATTAGCCGTGCTGCAACCTCCTTGTCGCGGCTGGTCCTTAGCCAGACAATCACCGATCCCATGAGTGGGTTTTTCATGCTGCGGCGTTCCTTCTTCGAAGAGATCATGCGCAAACTCTCCGGGCGGGGATTCAAGATACTGCTTGATATCCTCGTCTCTGCGGCAGGTGGCGTTAGATTCAGCGAACAACCTTACAACATGCGCAGCCGCACTCATGGCGAGAGCAAACTGGGGGCGGTGGTTATCTGGGAATACCTCATGCTGCTTTTATACAAAGGCCTGGGCCGGATCATACCCGCCCGGTTTATTTCTTTTGCGGCGGTCGGGTTCAGTGGAATTTTTGTAAACATTTTATTCCTGTGGATACTCCATCGAATATATGCAGCGGATTTTGTATTGTCCCAGACGGTGGCAACACTTATAGCCATGACGAGTAATTATGTATTGAATAATCAGTTTACCTTCAGTGAGCGCAAACACCGCGGCAGGAAATTTTTCTACGGGTTGTTCAGTTTTTATCTGTCCTGTGCCGCGGGCGCAATTATCAATATAGCGGTCGCTGAAATGTTCTACCTCAGGGCGTTCCCGTGGTGGTTGGCGGGTTTGGCCGGGGTCGTTGCGGGTGTCGTCTGGAATTATGCCATGACCTCCACCTTCACCTGGCGCGACCAGGATGAAAATGAAATCCTGAAATAATCAGAATTTCCCAGCCCCCCACAGTATCATCAATGACATTATTGAACCGATATACCAACACCGGCGTTAATGTGCCTGTGGGTAGCGCATGCGGCGCTTCCCAACGCACAAACTTCATCCATTGCATAATCATCGTGCTGGCAACGTTTCTGGTCTATGCCTGGAGCGCCCCCAGGACGGTGGGTCTGGAGGATGATGGATATTTTATCCTGGCGGCGTATTTCAACGGCATTGCACACCCACCCGGCTATCCCCTGTACACTCTGCTCGCGCATCTCGCAACTCTTGTTCCATTTGGGAGTGTTGCATTACGGGTACATCTCTTAAGCGGGTTCCTGGGGGCATTGGCCTGTGCCTGTCTGTGGATCATTACATTCACATTAGTCAAGGACAAGACCGCCGCCTATGTGGCTGCGCTGTCTCTGGCCTTTTCCAGGGTGTTCTGGTCGCAGGCCATCATTGCGAAGGGCATATACACACTCAATGTTTTTCTTATGCTGGCCGCATTCCTGTGTGTGCTGGTCATACGCAAGCGGGAATCTGAACAAGGATCTGCCCACGCCATAAAATTGCTGTTTCTGTGTTATGGCTTGGCATTAAGCAATCACTGGCCTTTAGTTATCCTGACGGCGCCGATGTTCATCGCCGCGCTGTGGCCGGAACGGGAAAGATTTTATCAATATCTCCTGAAAGGACTCCCATATCTCTTGCTGGGGTTGATGCCTTATGTCTGGATGGCAATCAGATCCCAAATGCATACTGGGATAATCTTTTTCGGCCCCATAGAAAATATTACAGATTTCTGGCACTACTTGAGTCGCAAGCCATACACAGGAATTGATCAAAGTCCCAGCGCAGGCTGGATCGACAAGTTGCAGTACTTGCAATATGTCCTGATTCAGACGGGCAAGCAATATGGTCCTTTTGGCTGGCCTTTTGTCCTCGCCGGACTGGTCTGCCAGAAATGGAAAATGCCTGTTGAATTAAGCGCGGCCTTGATCCTGGGCTATCTTGGCTCCACTGTTTGCCTGGTTCTACTGCTCGGGTTTGACTATGAAGAATATGCCAAGGCTTTTTTCAGTGTTTATCTTCTGATCTCTTATGCCATCGCTGCAATCTGGCTGGGCATCGGACTGACATCAATTCTAACTTTGTTGATGAAAAAACTTGCGTTGCAATCATCAGGAAAGCTTCTCCCTGTCGGGTTCGCTGCTTTGGTAGTCATTTCAACTCTGTCAGTCAACGCAGGATGGAATTATCGTCATGATGATGACTGGGCCAGATTATTTGCCGTGACAGTTCTCGATTCCCTTCCGCAGGGCGCCATATTGTTTACTGATGGGTTAGCCGATGGAGCTGTAATGTATATGAATAAAATCGAAGGTTACCGAAATGATATAGACCTGTATTCTGTGAGAAGTGTTTTGCTGGATAATCGGCTTTATAATCCACTGAAAGCTGATAGGTTACAGGTAGCAAAGGCCATTGATGATTTTATAAAATCGCAGGACAGACCAATATATGACATGTCCGATCTCTTGCCTCAATATCATATTGAATATTATGGTCTCTATTCCAGAATTTTGATAAATAATAAAAAAGCTAACGATACTGTATCTATACCGCCAGGTTTTTTGAACTACCTGAGTTTCGTGCTCAAAGAGCAGCCACGATACCCTTGGGAAAAAATCCATCGCACAACCATACTGGAAACAGGTTGCAACCTGCTGACGTTAATAGAAGATTTGCCGGAGAAAAATATAAGAGATTATACGCAAAGACAGGAAATGCACGCCAGACTTTGTGATAATCTTCAGGGGAGCAATATAATGATAATGTCAATCATGGACAAGAAAAATCCCGACTGGAATAAGGTCAGGTTGCTTCTCGCGAAGGCGGATGGACAGTTGAACGATGCTGTTCTGAAAATCGATATCTCGAATCTGGACTATTACAGGGGCATGATGTATCTGAAAACAGGCGACAGAAAAAAAGGAAAATATTTCCTGGAACAGTCTTTGCTAAAATGGAACCATCCTGAGAATAAAGCAAATGATGCATTGAAAAATATAAATAACTGACGCCATACAACTGGCATTAAGCATGCCGGTTGTGCTTTTCCATAACGGAATCGCACTGGATCCAGCCGTTCCTACACCGTAATGAGAGCAGATTATGAACATTAAAGACAGATATAAAATATATGAACTTGTCGCATTCTCGGCGGCAGCGTTATATTTTGAACTCGCCATCATACGGTTTACCGCCTCGGAAGTTTTATACCTGGGATATTTCAGTAATTTTATCCTGATATCATCGTTCGTTGGCCTGGGTCTGGGCTTTCTTTCCGCAGGAAAAAAGGCAAGATACGATCAATTCCTGCCGTTTGCCCTATTATTTCTCTTTGCGTTGGTGCTTGTGTCGAAATTTGATGTTGAGATACTGAAAAACCATTTTGGATTGTTTTTCTTTGGAAACATATCAGGCCGGGCCGGACTTCCTGGCGCGCTTCTCCTCGGTATACTGTTTCTTGCAACCATGATGTTTTTTCTCTGTGTCGGCAGGAGGATTGCGCTTGCTTTCGCCAAATTTATACCACTACAGGCCTATACCTATGATATAGCCGGAAGCCTGCTTGGCATTTTGATTTTTTCACTCCAGAGTTTATATGCCACCGGTCCACGCACCTGGGTAGTAACAGGGGGGCTATTGCTGGTCGTGGCTTACCTTTTTACACGAGATGAGGATGCACATATAAGCGCAATTTATACATTCACTGCGACAGTTTGCATATTGGTTCTTTTATCCAGCGCACAGACCGGAGTTTTTACAATCTGGTCGGCATATCAGAAGCTGGAAGTGATAACAGATAGAGAAAACCCGACTGCTGTTATCATGGCTAATGGTATCGTGCACCAGGTCATACAACCGGCAGCAAAGGCGGGGCAATATTATTATTCTTATCCCTACCGATTGATGCGGGATGCCGGATTGCGCTATGACAGGGTTTTGATCATAGGCGCCGGTTCCGGTACTGATGTTGCGGTTGCCTTGGAATACGGCGCCAAAGAGATTGATGCCGTTGAGATAGATGCAAAGATTCTCGATATCGGGAAAAAACTTCACCCGGACCATCCCTATGCGGATAGCAGGGTCAACCAGTATGTTGCCGACGGCAGGCAATTCCTGGAGACAACGAACAAACAATATGACCTTGTTATCTTCGCGCTGCCGGATTCACTGATGCGCCTATCCGCCATGAACAGTGTGCGCCTTGAATCATTTTTGTTCACACGGGAGGCGTTCGAAGCGGTAAAACAACACCTCAGTGAACATGGTGTTTTCATTATGTACAATCAGTATCGGTGGCCGTGGCTGGTGAATAAAATAGCAGCTACATTGGACGAGTCCTTCGCCAAGGCGCCTTTAATTTACACTGAAGGACGCACAACGGTTTTTGCAACCGGCAAGGATATTAGTGGCGACACATACAACAAAGACGGATTTGAAGGTCTGCCGACTGATGATTGGCCGTTTGTCTACATGCAGAAACCCGGGATCCATTGGTTGTATATCGGCATGATCGCGGTGTTTTTGCTGGTTTCAATTATCGGGATACGCTTTTTTGCGCCATCCGGCACACTAAGCCGGCCTGACTTCCCGTTTTTCTTTATGGGGATGGCGTTTCTGTTGCTGGAGACCAAAAGTCTCGCGTTTTTCTCATTGCTGTTCGGCACCACCTGGGTGGTAAATTCGGCGGCCTTCTCCGGCATACTTCTGTCCGTGTTAATGGCTAACCTTATGGTCCAGCATACAGGTATATATAAGAGGACGCCGCTGTTTGTCTGCCTCCTGCTGAGTCTGTTCGCGGCGTATGCGTTGCCACCGTCACTGTTTCTTAAAATTGACTCCACCTTGCTCAGGTATTGTTGTGGAATATTAATCATGTTTTTGCCGATATTCTTTGCCAATATGATATTCAGCAGGGAATTCAGGGATGTCGAGGAGAGTACCCGTGCCTTCGGCTGGAACCTGCTGGGGGCGGTGGCCGGGGGAGGGCTTGAGTATTTCTCGCTGGTAATCGGTTTCAGAAACCTGCTTTGGATAGTTGCCGGCTGTTACTTATGCACCGCCTGGTTGACAAGCATAAGGTTCAAAAACAACAGGCTTGCACAAGCGACATGAGGAACGTGCGCATATCTCAGCGTTGCCTATGATTCTGGCCAATCGCTATTCCCTGCACAGGGACTGGCCCCATCAGCTCGCGGTTTTTCTCATGATTGCCGCCGTCTATATCTGGAGCATGCCGCGCTCGGTAGTGCTGGAAGATGACGGCTATTTCATTATGGCGGCATATTATAACGCGGTAACTCATCCTCCCGGTTATCCTCTTTTTGTATTAATCAGTCATTTCTTTACCTTCCTGCCTATAGGCAGTGTCGCTTTTCGTGTGCATCTCGCCAGTGCCTGCTTCGGGGCGCTGGCCTGTGTGACGCTGTGGATGGTAATGCGTCATCTGCTGGAAGAGCGCATATATGCGTATCTTGCTGCGTTGGGACTGGGCTTGTCCGCGACCTTCTGGTCACAGGCGATCATCGCTGAAGACTATACCTTGAATGTCTTGTTATTTTTAATCCTGTTCGTTCTGGCATTGCGCTGTAACTCGGCGGGTGAAGGAGAATGCAGCGTATATACGAAATGGATGGCATTTATCTATGGCCTGGCATTAAGCAACCATTGGCCGCTGATAGTCCTTTCTACACCTGCCTTGCTGGTCTTGCTCTGGCCGGTAAGGGGATATTTAATCAGGCACTGGCATGTAATGATTTCCCTTGTCATGCTCGGTTTATTGCCCTATGCATGGCTGGTGTGGCGATCCTATGTGGTCCCGGAAGTCAGTTTTTACGGACCTATCCGCTCCTGGCATGACTTCTGGTTTTTTGTCAGCCGCAAGTTATATGCCGGCATTGATCAAAGTGTCACAGCAGGCTGGAGAGATAAATGGTTGTTTGCGGTCTTTGCGTTGACTGAAACCGCAAGGCAACTCGGATTATCCGGTATCTGCTTTATGCTTGCGGGATTTATATGGCAGTGGTTTAAATGTCCCCGGCGGCTGGCCCTGTCATTGACGCTGGGGTACATGGGCAGTACTTTCCTGCTGATATTGCTGTTGGGATTTGATTATGACGCCCTTCATCAGCATACCTTCGGGAGGTATCCGTTAATCAGTTTTCTCATGGCGGTGGTATGGACGGCCTTGGGCATGAAGTTTTTCAGCGGCTGGATTTCTGTCTGTGCAGGCAATCTGGTGCGTAAGGAATTTATTTTATATGCGTTGTCGACACTGATTATTGGCGGCGCCCTGATCGCCAATATCCCGCATAATCTCAGAAGCAACGATTTTCTGGCCGCAGATTACGCACATGCCGTGTTGGGCTCACTTGAGCCCGATGCAGTATATTTTTCAAATGCAGATAATACCGATGGACCGATTGAATATATGAACAAAATCGAAAAGTTCAGACCCGATGTAACCGTCTTCACGGGCAGATATTTTATTATTGACGATATCCTTTACAGGCCATTTAATTTCAAGGCCCGCGCGTTGAAAGATTTTTTTAACCGGTTCATAAAGCAAACGGACCGGCCTATTTATTATATGAACGATTTCCCCAATGATTTTTCAGGGATCAGATACGGGTTTTATACCAAAATTGATAAAACAAAATCATCAGGCGGGGGGCAACTGGTCATAAGGCCTGATTTCCTGAATCTGCTGAATCAATGGCGGGCCAGATACAGGCTTGAAAATATGTGGGACAGGTGGCATTACAATCTTGTGTTGGCCGACTTCTGTGAATTGATACTGGATACGGAATCTTCCCGGAATGAACCAAACTCCCGGGCCCTTGCGGATGCGGAGAAATTTGCCTGCGCCAACTTTCAGGGCACTCTTAAAAGATTGAAATTTGCATTGAACGGGTCAACGGCTGATGAGGCTTACTTTGACAGCGTGTTCGATCTTGCCGAAAAACAAAAGAACCAGGCCATAACCAAGGAAGATCTTGCCAACCTGTATTATTATCATGGCATGGCAGTCCTGCGCTTCCATAACACACAAGCGGCGCAGACGCATTTCCGGGCATCCTTCGAAATATGGCCTCATCCGGGGAATCCTTCAAAAGACATGCTGCGGAATCTCAATAAATAAAAATATCTGTTATGCTCTTTATAATTCATCGCGTAACTGATTGAATATCGTAAATGGATATCCCAGGATGTGACGTAATGTGTCAGAATCTGACGTTATGGTGGATTGCATCATTGGCTTTAATGTATCTTGCTATATAAAATACACGCTCCAACATTCTGAATGATATAAGAATTAATTTTTCACAGCAAGTTGGCATGGATATTGGATATAACACTACGTTATAGATAATTTATATACTGGTTATCTTGATAGTTCAATCGATTGATTTAACAGAGAAACAGAGGAGTTACAAAAATGAAATATTTACAATCTGGTTTTACCCTGATCGAGTTGATGATCGTGGTGGCCATCATCGGTATCCTGGCGGCCATTGCCATCCCTTCCTATCAGGACTATACCGCCCGCGCCCAGGTGACTGAAATGATAGAACTCACCGGGCAGTACAAGACACCGATTGCCGAATACTATTCCGCAAAAGGCGATCTTTCGAGCCTTGGTACTAATATTGCTTCTCTCGGTGGTACGACGGCAGGCAAGTACGTAGCCACCGTAGATTTATCCTATATTGCCCCCGGGACTGTCATGGTCTACGCCACAATGAGGACTGCGGCCCCGGTTGCTCAGAAACTCCGGGGTTCGCAATTTGGTCTGGAAACCGAGGATGGTGGCGCAACGTGGGCTTGCGGGGATCTCGTTACTAATGACCCCCCTACCCCGGTAGCATTAAAATATATGCCGGCCAGCTGCAAATAACGGTTATCCGGAGTATGTCTTTAAAAGGCCGCATCTTGCGGCCTTTTTTATATCCGCGGCATGAAAGGGTTATCAATTCAGCCAGTTGAGTTTTTCTTTTTGTTCATGCTGGTGGGCATGCTGTGGGTGCTTTATTATCCTGCGCTCCTCGGCAGCCGCTTTCTCGTGGATGATTACGCCAATCTCCAGCAGTTATCCGAAGTAGGAGTTTACGGTTACGCCTCATATATTTTCAGCGGCATCGCCGGTTCTCTGGGGAGGCCGTTGAGCCTCCTGAGTTTTGCCCTGCAGTATCAGTCCTGGCCCCTCAATGCCTTTGCCTTCAAGGCCGTCAATCTTTTCGTACATATGCTTAACGGCATGCTGGTATTTTTTATACTGCGCAAACTGTCCGGCCGCCTGAAATTCAACGGGAATGAAATCACGATCATCAGTTGCAGTGTTACGGTCCTGTGGTTGCTGCACCCCATTCAGCTGACTACCACGCTTTATGTCATACAACGCATGACGGAATTATCGGCATTCTTCACGTTATCCGGCATTCTCTTTTATCTCCATTGCAGGCCGTGTGTTATGCAAGACACATTATCCATCAAGGGGATTATTGCCGGATTGTGTATTTATCTATTTTTGCTGCTGGCCGTATTGTGCAAGGAAAACGGGATCCTGCTCCCGCTCTTTATATTGATAATCGAGATGACGTTATGCGGACATGACAAATACGGACGGGCCGGCAAGATATGGACCTGGGTATTTCTGGGGTTGCCGTTATTTTTATTATGCCTGTATTTTCTCATAAATATTAATACCCTCTTGTTGGCTTATAAATACCGGACATTTACGGTCTCTGAACGGCTGCTGACAGAGTCTGTCATCCTCTTTGATTATTTAGACAAGATTCTGCTGCCCCATCCCGGCGCCTTCACGATCTTTCATGATGATTTTCCAATCTCAACCGGAATTATTCATCCCCCGGTGACATTCTTGTCATTGTGCGGACTGGCCGTTTTATTAGCGGTCGGCGTTGTCAAGCGCAGGGATTGGCCAATAATCAGTTTCGGGATTTTGTGGTTTATCGGCGGGCACCTCCTTGAATCATCATTTCTTGGTCTTGAGCTTTATTTTGAACACCGGAATTACCTGCCGTCCCTGGGTGTGTTATTCATGCTGGTCGGGACACTTATGACTGTTGCCCGGAAGATCGGAAAAAAAAATCATGCATTGTTATTTATAGGGCTATACCAGCTGGCGCTGCTTGCCATAACCGTGATGGAGATCAGGCTGTGGGCATCTCCATTAGAACAGGCCACCGAGTGGGTACGGAACCACCCACACTCCCCAAGGGCCCTGGGTCGGCTTGGAGATTCGTTTATACTAACCGGTGATATCGATGGCGCCATCAGAGAATATAAGCAGATAGCAATGATATACCCGGATGAAGTTTATCCGGAGCTCAAGCAGGTGGCCTTACGCGCCTGCGCCAGAAACGAGATAATCCCTGATGAAGACTGGCAGAAACTTTTTGTAAAGGCGGCCCACGCCTCGGTTGACAGTTTTAGTAATACGGCGGAGTTGTATTTAATCGTTTCCGTAATCCGGGACAATGGTTGTCGCGGCATTAATATCGCGAATCTGGATAGATTGATAGTTATCCTGGCGGAGAACCCGCGGTTTAACAGTGTGAAAAGCCACCTCTATGATCAGGCCAGTCTCCTTGCTCTTTACGTAGGTGATGTCCACAGATCCCTGTATTATGTCCAACAATCGATCAATGTCTCGCCCAGCGTCACACGCAAATTATTCAAGGCGGAGTTGTTGTTCGCCATGGGTGATATGGTCAAGGCCAGGGAAACGATTGCTTCTGTAGAAAATATTATGCAAGGAAATTACAGGGACAGACTGGCCTATCATGAGAGATTGTCAAATCTCAAGAAAGCTATGGAGAAGACCGGGAAATAGCGTGGAAACATTTTCGGCCTGGAACATCTGGTAGCATGGCATGAGATGATATATTTGAATATATCCGGAAGATGTTTAATCATACTCGAATAAGCATGTAACTCTGCAGGAGTGACTGTTGGATAAATACAGCATTATTATCCCCGCGCGCAATGAGGCGCGGACGATAGGTGATCTGTTGCAATCTCTGACCAAGACCCATCCCGACGCAGAGATTATTGTTGTCAATGACGGATCTGAAGATGACACCGCAAGGATTGCAGCAAGCGCCGGTGTCCGGGTCATTTCTTCCCCCTATACCATGGGCAACGGAGCGGCAGTAAAGGCAGGCGCCAGAGAAGCCGGTGGTGATATCTATATATTCATGGATGCCGATGGACAACATATGACGGAGGAGATCGACAAGCTGCTGCAGATCATGGCAGAGGGTTACGATATGGTTGTCGGGGCGCGTACCATCAGGACACATGCGAGCACGGCCAGGTACCTCGCCAATATGCTTTACAACTGGTTTGCAAGCTGGGTTTCCGGCCACCGGGTCCAGGACCTGACCTCGGGTTTCCGTGCAGTCAGGGCAGACAAATTCAGGGAGTTTCTGTATATGTTGCCCAACGGCTTTTCTTATCCTACTACCATCACCATGGCCATGTTCCGCGCAGGATACCGGATCGCCTATGTGCCCGTGAATCTCGGTATACGGGAAGGCAGAAGCCACATCAAACCGCTTGTTGACGGGATCCGT
>Ga0315281_10007253_pt1 | contig 15648 bp, 14 predicted proteins | sample YL17G07_0_MG_FD_204540 | JGI IMG/M metagenome (GOLD analysis project Ga0315281, IMG submission 204540) | Sediment microbial communities from Yellowstone Lake, YNP, Wyoming, USA - YL17G07_0 | ecosystem: Environmental > Aquatic > Freshwater > Lake > Sediment | place: USA: Wyoming | collected...
GAAATACTGGCTGACAGCGTAGCGGTGGATGTCTATGGCTTCATGCTGGAGCGCCTGAAAAACTACCTGCGTGAGCGGGATTTTGCCCCGGACGAAATCGATGCGGTGGTGAGTCAGGATCCGACCCGCATTGATCTGGTGCTGCCGCGTATGGAAGCAGTGCGCGAATTCAGGAAACTGCCGGAAGCGGCTGCGCTTGCTGCGGCCAACAAGCGCATTCAGAACATCCTGAAAAAAACTGAGGCGCCCGCAGGCGCACCCGATCTGGCACTGTTGCAGGATGCGGCGGAAAAATCGTTGTTCGAGGCGGTGAACCGTTTGATGCCGCTGGTGTCTTCATTGGTGAAGAACGAAGACTACACCGATGCGCTGACCACTTTGGCCGGCGTGCGTGGCGAAGTCGATAATTTCTTCGACGAGGTGATGGTAATGACGGACGAACCGCTCATCCGCAACAACCGCTTGGCGCTGCTCAAGTCTCTTGGCGACTTGATGAACCAGGTGGCGGATATTTCCAGGCTGGCGGGTTGAGTCAGTGCAAGGCGTTGAGAACTTAGGACTCATTTTATGAAACTCGTAATCCTCGACCGCGATGGCGTAATCAATTTCGATAGCGCCCAATTCATCAAGAGCCCCGCTGAATGGAAACCCATTCCCGGCAGCCTGGAAGCCATTGCGCGTTTGAATCAGGCGGGTTACCGCGTGGTGCTGGCCACCAATCAATCCGGGGTGGGGCGGGGCTTGTTCGATATGGCGACCCTCAACGCGATCCACGACAAAATGCACAAATTGCTGGCCCAGGCGGGCGGGCGCTTCGATGCTGTATTCTATTGCCCGCACGCTGCCGATTCCAGTTGCCAATGCCGCAAACCCAAGCCGGGCATGATGCAGGAAATTGCCCTGCGTTTTAACGCTGATCTGAAAGGAGTGCCCGCTGTGGGAGACTCGTTACGCGATCTGGAGGCCGCTGTTGCGGTAGGGGCGCAGCCGATTCTGGTGTTGACCGGCAAGGGTACCAAAACCCAGGCTACCGGCGGTCTGCCTGAGAACACCTTGCTGTTCGCCGACCTGGCCGAGGCAGCAAAATATCTGATCGAAAAAGCGCATCCATGATCTGGTTGCGCTCGACGTTGTTCGCGCTGGGCCAGCTCATCGCGACCCCGATTTTTTCCATTATTTCCCTGTTGACCTTTCCTCTGCCACCGCTGGCGCGTTACCGAATTATTTCCCAATGGTCCAAGATGATGCTGTTCTGGGTAAGGGTGACCTGTGGCCTCAAGTATCAGGTTCTGGGGGCGGAAAATATTCCCAAGGGGCCGGCGATCATTCTCTCCAAGCATCAGTCGGCATGGGAGACGATGGCTTTTCAGACCATTTTTCCGCCCCAGGTGTGGGTGCTGAAGCGGGAATTGCTGTATGTGCCGTTTTTCGGTTGGGGTCTGGCCATGACCAGTCCCATCGCTATCGACCGCAGTGCCGGACGAGAAGCTTTGAAACAACTGGTGGCGCAAGGCAAGGAGCGCCTGGCATGGGGGTTCTGGGTGGTAGTGTTCCCGGAAGGCACCCGGATCAAGCCCGGTGAGCGGGGAAAATACGGCATTGGCGGCGCCTGGCTGGCCACGCATACCGGCGCCCCGGTGGTACCTGTCGCGCACAACGCCGGGGAGTTGTGGGGAAAAAATGCTTTCCTCAAACATTCCGGCACCATTATCGTATCCATCGGCAAACCTATTGATTCCACCGGTATCAAGCCGGGCGATTTGAATCAACAGGTTGAGGAGTGGATCGAAACGGAAATGCAGCGCATCAGTGGCCATGCCCGTGAACTGGGCAAGCTTCCCCAAGCCAAGGGATGTTGTTCATGAAGGCAGTGCTGCCACCGGAACTTCACGTCATCAATTTGCATAGCGAAGCTGTCCCTTATGCCTTGAAGCGCAGTTCGAAACGGCGCACGGTGGGGCTGCGCGTGGATCGGAACGGCCTCACGGTGAATGCCCCCAGCCGCGCTTCCAAAGCCTGGCTGGAAAACGTGCTGCAGCAAAAGGCCGGGTGGGTGCTGGACAAATTGCGCGAGGCAGCAGCGCGGGAAGTGCCGCAACAATGCTGGGCAGAAGGTACAGCGCTGCCGTTCCTGGGCGGGGAGATTTGCCTGAATGTCAGCACTGGCCCCAAGCGGTTAGAGCTTGCACAAGATATGCTTCAAGTGTGCATGCCTGCATCGGCCAGCCAGGAGCAACTGCAAGCTCAAGTGATCGCCTGGTACCGGCGTCAGGCAATGATTTGCTTTACCGAGCGGGTTGCGGTTTTTGCTCAGCGCCTGGATGTATCGGTTCCGAAATTGCGGCTTTCCAATGCGCACAGTCGTTGGGGCAGTTGCAGCGCCAAGGGTATGGTTAGTTTAAGTTGGAGGCTGATCAAAGCGCCGCTGCCGGTGATCGATTACGTAGTGGCCCATGAATTGGCGCACCTCAAACACATGAACCATTCCGCAGTTTTTTGGCGCGTGGTCGAGCAGCTCTATCCAGACTACGCCGAGGTGCGCGCCACGCTCCGGGAGCAGGGTTGGCGTTACCACGTGTTTTAGCTCGTGACTGGACGCGAATGTACCCAGACTATCTCTTGCATCAGTAGGAAACAATCATGAACCCAAGCACTTTCGAACCCAAGAACGAGATCGAGCAGAAGCTCCTCTTAGCCATGTCCGGCGAGCTTTCCAGCGATGATTTCATGCGCGAATTGATGGCGGCACAGGTATTCATGCCGGTCAGGGACGACAAGGACAGCGGCATCAAGGGTTTTCAGCTTACTACCCGCGCCACGCCGCTGGTGATTCAGGATGATACCGGCGCCAACATTCTGGTGGTATTTACCAACCCGGAGCGCTCTAAAAGTTTCCTGGCGGATTACCCTGGCTTTGGCGGCGGGCTGCTCACCGAGTTCACCTGGATACTGGAAAGAATGGAGCCAGGCTTTACCATTTCCGTTAATCCCGGCCTTGAGGTGGGTATCGACCTGGAGCCGGATACCATTACCCAGATGCTGCAACTCATGGCAGCAGATGCGGCAAAAAACTGATCATGCGGCAAGCTGAGGTTGCTGCATGAAACTGAACCCGCAAGAGCTGGAAAAAATTTCCACCCTCACTGTGGACTACTACAATCAGCGCGCCGAAGATTTCTTCGAGGGTACGCGCGATCACGACGTCAGCCAGAACATCGCGGCATTATTGCAATTCATCCAGGCTGAGCCGCCCTTCACGATACTGGATTATGGCTGTGGGCCAGGACGTGACCTCAAGGTTTTTGCAGGGCTTGGCCATACTGCCGTAGGTTTGGAGGGCTGTAGTCGCTTCTCTGAAATGGCCCGTGCCTATAGCGGCTGCGAAGTATGGCAGCAGGATTTCCTTAAGCTCGATCTGCCGGATCAGCATTTCGATGGCGTGTTTGCCAACGCTGCGCTGTTTCATGTGCCCAGCCAGGAGTTGCCACGGATTTTGCTGGAGTTGCATGCGACCCTGAAACCGGGGGGTGTCCTGTTCAGCTCGAACCCGCACGGACAGAACGAGGAAGGCTGGAACCGTGAACGCTATGGTGCCTACCATGATTTGGATGCATGGCGCCGCTACATGTCAGCAGCAGGGTTTGTTGAACTCACTCACTATTACCGCCCGCCTCATTTGCCGCCCGAACAGCAGCCTTGGCTGGCGAGCGTATGGCGCCGTATTTGAGGATTGAGGTTTGGAGCAGGGGCCAGCTGGAAATAATGCACCAAAGGAAACGGGCGGCCAAGGCCGCCCGTTTTGCAGTGCACGGAACCCTTACGGTTTCAGGTACACATAGCCTTCTTTAGCTTGCAAATGGGCGATTTCTGCAACGCCAGACGGCACGATCTTGCCTTGTGGAATCACCTTGGCCGGGTCAATCTTGCGGCTGACCAAGGTGTTATTGCAGACACGGAAATCAACACCTTCACTTGCCAGTTTCTCAACATTGATGTTGTAGGGATTGCCGTCCTTGTCGGCAGCAGCATCCAGCAGGAAGTCGATACCCTTGCCGTGAGTTACCACAACGATTTTGGTATCGGGCGAAGCGGCCAAGTGGTTCTGGATATTGCGCAGAGCTGCCGAGGCATTGGTTGAATCGTTAATGTGGTAAACCACTTTTTCAACCTCAGGGGCTTTCGGCGCTTCTTTTGGAGCTTCTTTTTTGGCCGCTTTTTTAGCCACTTTCTTTGGAGCGTCCGCAGCGGTCTTTTTCTCGACGGCAGGTGCGGCTTTTTCTTCGGCTAAAGCGCCGCCCGCCAGGCCCAGCAGGCTTACCATGGATAGGCCTGCAAGCAACTGTTTGATTAAGTGCGTCATTGTGTTAACTCCTCGCTATTATGTGAATACGCTATTTTGGTTAAAAACACACCGCCATTCCGGTAACAAACCCTCATGACTTGAGGAATTATTCTCTTCCAACTCCAGACTGTCCAGCATAATTTTTTGGATATTCCCTATTAATGGAATGGTTATAAGGGCATCCTGAATACGCCTGAGCAACATGCACAGATAGCTGTTGATCGTTGCTTTGGGTATGCTGTTCGGGATTGAATGTTGTTGTTGAGAAAAAGGGGTTTTATGCGCATGCTTCACACTATGATCCGTGTCGGGGATCTGGATAAGTCCATCGACTTCTACACCCAGGTACTCGGTATGAAGCTGCTGCGGCGCAAGGATTATCCAGATGGCCGCTTTACTCTGGCTTTTGTCGGTTATGGGGACGAGGCGGAGCATGCTGTGCTGGAACTCACCCACAACTGGGACACCACTGCTTATGACCTGGGCAATGGCTTCGGTCATATCGCAATCGCCGTGCCCGATGCTTACCGGGCGTGCGAGGAAGTGAAAAAGCGGGGCGGCAAAGTGACGCGCGAAGCGGGGCCAATGAAGCACGGTGCAACGGTGATCGCTTTTGTGGAAGATCCGGATGGTTACAAGATCGAATTCATAGAACGGGATTAACCCACTGTTATTCCAGCTCCACACGGAAGGAGAACAAGGCGGCGAGGATGAGGCGACGAAGGCAGTACGCAAGTACGACAAGGAGCCGAAGACGAAGCCAACGCAGTTATCGTTTCGTGTGGAGTTGGAATTAGTCGCCGAACACGCTCTGGCGGAATGCCGAGCTGGACTGCTCCATGAGTATTTCGCACAGGCCGGCAGGCACCGCGTCGCTGAATAAAAACCCCTGCATCTGGGCCACGCCAAGGCCTTTCAGGTAGTTCGCCGCCTCTAGCGTTTCCACCCCCTCCACTACCATTTCCAGGCGCAGGGCGTCGGCCATTTGCACGATGGCCTGCACGATGCGTCGGCCATCGTCGGTATCCAGGCGGGAAGTGAAAGAGGCATCGATTTTAAGCATGTGGATCGGCATCTGGTGCAGTTGCGACAGAGCCGAATGCCCAGTGCCGAAGTCGTCAATGGCAATAGTGAAGCCGCATTGCGCCAGTTCGTTAAGCCGCTTGGATTCGTAGGTGACGTCGAGTAATGCAACTGTTTCGGTGATCTCCAGGATGATGTCCTGAGGCGTCAGATGGTAAACGGCGAGCTTTTCCTGAAGTTCGCCGACGAAATTCGGCGCGAACAGTTGGGTGCGGGAAATATTGACCGCGAGCTTTACGCCGAAGCCCTTCTCCCGCCATACGCTCAAGCGTTCCAGAGCGTGGTCGAACACCTGCTGCCCCAGTTCGTGGATGATGCCCAGATGCTCGGCCATCGGGATGAACACGTCCGGGGCAATCCAGCCGGCCTGTTCGTCATGCCAGCGCGCCAGGGCCTCGAAGACGACGATCTGGCCGTTGCTGGTGTCGATCACCGGTTGGTAGAACACTTGCAGTAAGCGGTCCTGCACGGCACGGTTAAGGTTGGCTTGCAGCAGCACATTTTTCCGATCCAGCCCTTTGTCGTGGATGTCGCGGAAAAACTGCACGTTGTTGCGGCCTACGTTTTTGGCGTGGAACATGGTGTGGTCGGCCACGCTCATCAAACCTTCTGCGCTGTCCGCATCGTCCGGGTAAATGGCGAAGCCGATGCTCAGGGTAAGCTTGGTGGCGATGCCATCAATGTCGATGCTCTGCCGCGCCGCTTCGCGCAGGCGTTCCGCCACACCGCGGATGTCGTATTCGCTTTCCGCATCGGGCAGCAACACTACGAATTCGTCTCCGCCCCAGCGTGAGAGGGTGTCGATTTCTCGTAAAACTCCTTGCAGGCGCCGGCTCAGGGTCACCAGCACAGTGTCGCCCGCTTTGTGGCCGAGGGTGTCGTTGATGTGCTTGAAGTGGTCGAGGTCGATAAAGCCCAGGGCAACTTTTCCGGCATTGCGTTGGGCGCGGGCGATGGCCTGGTTGAGATGCTCTTCCAGCAAAATGCGGTTGGGCAATTCGGTCAGGGCATCGTGCAGGGCAAGTTGCTTGATGCGTTTTTCTTGCAGATAGCTTTGGGTGATGTCGCGCAGAATGCCGCGCAAGCTGGTGGCGTGGCCGTCCGGTGAACGGTGCGCCAGTAGTCGCGCCTCGATCCAGATGTGGGTGCTGTCCGGTTGCTCCATACGAAACCGAATAGTTTCGGTATTCTTGTTGCTGGATGCCAGCATCGCAATGGCCGAATCCAGCAATGCCGAGTCATCAGAATGAACATAGCGCAGCAGGGGCTGCCCCCGCGGATCATCTCCGCTTCCCAGCAGCTTTTCCCAGGCAGCGCTGACACTGGTCAGGCGCCCATCCAGGGACATATCCACTACCGCCTCATCCAGCAGATCCAGCGTCTCCAGCATGGTTCTCTGCTCCGCCTCTTCCTGCATCAAGTCGGTGGCGTCCCGTACCAGCGCGATCAGGTTGCGTGATGTACCGCTTTCTGCCGGCAGCGATTGCAGCCTTCCCAGGAAATAACGGTCCCCACCCTCGCAGGGCAAGGTGAATTTAATCGTGTCGCGTTGACCGATTCCCAGTACCCGCGTCAGGGCCTGACTGATTGCCTGAGCCATCGGGCCGGGCAGGGCCTGTTCCAGAGATTGCCCGATAATGCTGGTTTTTGAAGGCAACAGACGGGAAGCGCTGTCGGCCCACAGGTTGAGGATGATGCCCTTGCTGTTGAATTCGATCACGATGTCTTCGGTAGCGCCGACCAGTGCCCGCAACCGGGTTTCGCTGGTGCGCAGGGTTTGCTCCATGCGCTTGCGCGCCACCGCCAGTGCGAGTCCATTCGCAATGCCGCACAGCGCATTGATTTCCAGCGGCAGCCACGCACGCTTTTCGTGCTGGCAAAAGAGGCCGATGAAGCCTTCCAGCTCGCCTCCTACCAGCAGGGGCACGCACAGCACGCTGCTGATGTTTTGCCGGCTGAACAGACTGTACTCGGCCGGGGGTAAATCTGTAAGGTCGCGTGCCAGTACCATACCCGCGTGCAGGGTGTCGTTCAGGGTTGGGTAGTCTTCGTAGCGCAGGTCGCGTAGCGGGGAAGAGTCCGCTACCTCGTTCACCGATCCGGGGCGGGGCCATGTTGAGCGCAATCGGGCACAAAGCTGCCCTGACTCGTCGATTTCATTGAGGAACAAGGTGCAATTGCCGGTGCGGGTGATTTCAGCCAGCAGTTGCAGTACCTCGGCCCAATTCTGTTCGCTGGCATTTTCCAGCAACAGGTGGGTGATGTCGGCCAAGGTGGCGAGGTATTGCTTGTAGAGCGTCAGCTCGGAAAGATGGTCGTTCGATCCAGCCATGTCAGAGTCGCTGAACAGGCTGCCAAGGGATATGTCGGCGATTTCTGTCGAACTCATGGGGCATCCTCGGCTGAAGGCGTTGGGCCGCCCGCGGCTTCCACGTAGTTTGCGATTTTGACGAAATCCGCCATGCCAAGATTCTCCGCACGCAACACCGGATCAATTGCCAGAGTGATGAAGTCGTCCGGCTTGAGGTAGAGGGAAAGCGTGTTGCGCAGGGTTTTCCTCCTTTGCGCGAAGGCGGCGCTAACCACCCGTGCGAACAGTTGCTCGTTATGTGCCGGGTGTGGCAGCGCAAGGTACGGGATCATCCGCACCACGGCCGATTCCACTTTGGGTGCCGGGCGAAAAGCGCCAGGCGGGACGGTGAGCAGATTTTCCATCTCGAAGCGGTATTGTAGCATTACGCTCAGCCGTCCATAGTCGGACGAGGAGGGTGCGGCGACCATGCGCTCCACCACTTCTTTTTGCAGCATGAAATGCATATCGATGACGCGGCTGGCGAAGTCGGCCAGGTGGAACAGCAGCGGGGTGGAGATGTTGTAGGGCAGATTGCCTACTACCCGGAACCGTTCGCCCAGGCTGCCAAAATCGAACTTCAGTGCGTCCGCTGCGTGAATGGTGAGTTGCTCGGGAGGGTACTGTTTTTGCAGGGTATGCACGATGTCGCGATCGATCTCCACTACATGCAGGTGCTTGAGGGTATCGAGCAGGGGCCGTGTGAGTGCGCCCAAGCCTGGACCAATCTCCACCATCACATCGTCGGCTATGGGGTGGATGGCGTAGACGATGTCATGGATCACTTGTTGATCGACCAGGAAGTTTTGTCCGAAGCGTTTGCGGGGGGTGTGCATGGGGTATTTTGAATGGACAGGATTAACAGGATTTTTCAGGATTTACAGGATTAGATTCATGATGTGAATCCTTGGAGGCGTTTCGATTGGCAGCACGAAGAAAGACAGCATCGGCAGTCATCCCTATTCGAGATTTATCCTGTAAATCCTGAAAAATCCTGTTAATCCTGTCCATTAGCCTTCGCCATTTTCACCATCCCCAGCGCCAGTTCAATCGCCGCCAGCAGGCTGCCGCAATCGGCTTTTCCCGTGCCGGCCAGTTCCAGTGCCGTGCCATGATCGACTGAAGTGCGAATGATGGGTAGGCCCAGGGTAACATTTACGCCGCTGCCGAAGCTGGCGTATTTGAGCACCGGCAAGCCTTGGTCATGGTACATGGCGAGTACGCAATCGGCTTGCTGTAGCCGTTCCGGGTTGAACAGGGTGTCCGCCGGGAGGGGGCCGGTCAGGCGCAAGCCTGCGCTACGCAGTTGCTGTAACACCGGCGTGATTATTTCAATCTCTTCGGTTCCCAGATGCCCCCCTTCACCAGCATGCGGGTTAAGACCGGCAACCAGAATGTGCGGATCGGCAATGCCGAAGCGCACACGCAAATCATGGTGCAGGATGTGCAAGGTTTGTCGTAGACCATCCTGGGTGATCGCCGCGGCAACATCCTTCAGCGGCAGATGCGTGGTGGCCAGCGCCACCCGCATTCCTCCGCCTACCAGCATCATTACGACGTGTGGGGTGGCAGTTTGTTTTGCCAGGAACTCGGTATGGCCGGTAAAGGGGATGTCGGCGTCGTTGATGACTCCTTTGTGTACCGGGGCGGTGACCAAAGCGTCGAACAGCCCCTGGCTGCAGCCTCGCGCTGCGGCTGACAGGGTTTGCAGTACGTAGCTGCTGTTGGCGGGGTTTAGTTGTCCCGGGATAGCCTCAGCGGCAAGCGCATGATGTTGGACCAGCAGTCGGCCTGCGCTGAATGCGGGAACAGGTGCGGCGGGCGAGAAATCCAGAAGTTCCAGAGGCAGTTGCAGCAAACGTGCACGCTCCAAGAGCAGTTCACGATCGGCCAGTACCACAATGCGCGCAGGCAGATCGCGCTGCGCCAGTTGCACGCACAGATCCGGGCCAATCCCAGTCGGTTCTCCGGCGGTGAGTGCGATGGTGGGAATGATGGGTGCTGAGTTCAAGTTCTGAGTCCTTGTGGACTAGAGGAGGTTCCAGAGTTTTGCTTGGCGACACTCAGGGAGGAGCGTTCAGAGCTTGTCTTCCAGACGGTATTCCACATACGCCCGGTCACGCAGTTGGCGCAGCCACTCCTGGTAGGCTTCGTCGGATTTGCGCTCACGTAGCGATTGGCGTGCCAGGAACCGTTGCCTTTCCTGGGTGACATCCTGGTCGCGTCGCTCCTGAATCTGGATCAAGTGCCAGCCGAACTGGGACTGTACGGGCGCGCTGATCTGTCCGATTTTGAGCAGATTCATGGCGCGCTGGAATTCGGGCACGGTGTCGCCCGGCGACAGCCAGCCCAGGTCGCCCCCCTTGGAAGCGCTGGTGTCTTCTGAATATTGCTTGGCCAATTCCGCGAAGTCTGCACCATTGTCGAGCCGCTCCTTGATTTGCAGCAGCCGATTCTTGGCATCGTTGTCGGACAGTACTTCGTTGGTTTTGATCAGGATGTGGCGGGCATGGGTTTGCTGCACCACCAAGGCGGCGTTTTTACCACGCTTGCCCAATAATTTCACAATATGGAAGCCATTCGGGCTACGTAGAGTCCCTGTGATTTCACCTGGGTTGAGGGTGGCCAGGGCGTCTGTAAATAAACTCGGAAGTTGCCCCACAATTTTCCAACCGAGCAGGCCACCCTGCAAGGCATTTTGAGCATCGGAGAATTCTGCTGAAACCTGACCGAAATCCGCACCCTCTTTGAGTTTTAGTAATGCCTTTTCCACCCGGACTCGCCGTTCCTGAATGTTTTCAGGACTGGACTGCTCAGGTACCGTCACTAAAATATGCGCCAAGTTGTACTCGTCTTCCTGGTCGCTCTGGGCCGCCTTGCTGCTCAGGTAAGATTCGATCTCGGTGTCGGGGATGACGATTTTACTGTCCACTTCACGTTCGCGTAGACGAGACAAGGTGATTTCATTGCGGATTTCTTCCCTGAATTTGGCAAAGACCAGGCCGTCTTTCTCCACGGTCTCGCGGAATTTCTCCATGCTTAGCTTGTTATCCTCGGCGATCCGCTCGATAGTGCGATCAAGCTGGTTGTCGTCGATGCGCAGACCGGTTTGTGCGGCATATTGCAGCTGTGCACGGTCGGAGATCATGCGTTCCAGCACCTGTTTTTCCAGGATGTCCAGGGGAGGAAGGGGTGTGTTGTTTTGGTGGAGTTGTTGCGACACGCGTTTTAGACGTTCTTCCAGTTCGTATTGGGTAATGACTTCATCGTTAACCACCGCGATCACCCGATCGATTTGCATAATGCGCGCGCCGGCCGGATCAGCGGCGCTGGCTGACCCGATATCGATCAGCGTGGTCAGCAGCACCGCAAGCAATGACCAATACTGCGTTTTATTGAACAGGGAGAAATTCATTCGTTTTAGTGTAGCCAGGTATGCTTTGCTTCAAAATATCCAGTGGATTCGGGCCAAGCTGGCTGACACCGTTGAGTTCCAATTGCACGAAGAACGCGTTGGTGACCTCTGCGGTGGCGGTGGTCAGGCGATGCACCACTGCACGTGTTGCCCAGCATCCCGCATTATACTCAAGACCGCCGATCGCCTCCAAAACTTTGCTGTCGGTCAATGAGTAGTTGTAGCGCATGAGCCCATACCAACGCCCGGACAGCGGCCACTGTGAGGATATGTCGATTTGATTGAGTAATTCGCGGTTGTAACGGTAACTCAAATTCAGCGTTTTTCCGGGTTCAGGCAAGTAACGTGCGGAAACGGTGGAATTCTGGATCACTTTCTGGTCAGGATCATATTGCAGCAGGGTGTCCAGCGTTACAGCGGAGTTGAGGCGCCCGCCCAGAGAAAATAGCATGTCTGAAAATTGCCGGTCGCGTGGTGCGGACGCCAGCGTCACTTCCTGATTCTTGAAGTGGTAGCGCTGACCGAACGCGGCACGCAGCCGCTCCGCGCCAGTGTCAGGTTCAAGCAGACGCGAAGTGAGGGAAAGCGTCAGTTGGTTGGCGTCGTTGATGCGGTCGGTTCCGGTAAATATGTTTTCCGAAAAAATCTGCGCGAAATTGAATGATGCCTCGCTTGTATCAAATATGGGGATGTTGCTTTGATTTCTCTGGGGCACATACAGGTAAAACAGACGCGGTTCCAGGGTTTGCAGGTACGTCTTGTCTTTCAAGTCCCAGCTGCGCTCAAAAAACAGCCCGCTGTCGGCGCTCACGATCGGCAAAATGCGGGTTGTGTCGGGTGACGCAGTGGTGGTTTGATCGAGCGCGTAATGGGTGAGGTTCAGTCCGATCTTGGGGGTGAAGTAGCCGTAAATTTCCCGCATTGGGTAGCTTGCGCTGGGATAGAGCATCAGCCGCTTGCCGGTAGCCTGGGTGGGGTGTTGAAAACTGACGAATTCGCTGGAAAAGGTCAGGTCCGCCCCGTGATAGTCTGGTTTGGCTGCGCTCAGCAAAAATTGCGGCATGCGCTGGTAGGGGGGGGTGATCGGCGCGAGCGGATCCTGCAAGGTCTGGTAGCTTTGCACCTTCGCGGTAAAATTCCAGGGGTCCTGGGCATAAGAAACGCTGCCCTCGCGCGGCAGAAACAACTGCGAGGTACTGGTGATGCGGGTGCTGAGGTCGCGGAAGTAATCGTCATCGGATGCCTTTTGAACATTCAAAGCACTGTTCCAGCCGTAGCCCAGTTGCTGGTTATGGCTCAAAGCCAGGAAATAGCGCGACATCCCTGCAACCCGATCATTTGGAAGGACTTCAACATTGGCGATGCCGCTGTAGTTCGGCCGCAAATAGCGGAATTCATTACCCACCTGTAAACCGCGCTTGAGCATCAGGCGCGGCGTGATGGTGTCATCCATGTTGGGTGCGATGTTCCAGTAGTAGGGTGCAGTCAGCTCCAGACCGCTGTTGGCGGTACTGCCGATGCTCGGGGCGAGAAAGCCTGATTTGCGCACGGGGGTCAACGGGAAATCCATCCAGGGTGTATAGAGCAGCGGCACACCCTTGAATTCCACATAGGCGTTACGCGCGGTTCCGATCTGCACGTTGCGGTCGATTTCCAGATCACGCACGCGCAGGAACCAGTCGTCGGAGCCCGGCGCGCAGGTGGTGTAACGTGCGTCCTGCAGGCGGAATTTGTTCTGGCCCTCGAATAACAATTTTATGGCATCGCCACGGCCATGGGTTTCGGTGAGCGTGAAGCTGGGTTGTTCCATGTAGCCGAGGCTTTGCTCCAAATTCAAGTGTAATTCGGGGCCGGTAATGATGCTGCTGGCCTGCTCCAGGCGCACGTTGCCCTTGGCCCACACTTCATTGGTTGTTGTGTCGAAGGTAACGTCGTTCCCAGATAAAATTTGGCCGAGCTGGCGTAATTGCACATCTCCCTGTGCATGCACTTCCTTGTCGGTGTGGCTTTCGAGGCGATCGGCCCGGATGAAAACGGGCGCGCCCTCTCCTTGGGAATGTTGGCGCGTGAGCGCGCCGGATGATTCCAGCCGCAGGCTTTCCTCGCCATGCGCAACGGCGGAAAATAAGCAGAAAAATGAGAAGGCAATCGGGCGGAAAGGGGGATGCATTGTGTTGTAAGCGCGTTGGGTCGCTTGCCGATTCCCATTAATGGCGGCTGGCAACGCAGTACCGCCACGAGTTTGAATTTATAGAGGTGCCCTTAAGGGCTCGTTAATGAATAATTGTGGCATACGTTGCCGGGTATTCGGGCTGGGGCCGCTTTGAGCGCATCCCGGCGTTACAAGCCGCTTGTTGTGAATGACACAACTGCGCGTCTTGCGCCTTGGACTGCGCCCAAAGCGGCCCCAGCGAATGCCGCAATTATTCATTAACGAGCCCTAAGTGCTAAAATCGCACAAATCCGTATACAAGGCAATCAGGTGTCCATTTGAATCGACTTGAATTACTTGAAAACTGGCTGCGACCGCAATTTCCAGGGGAATCCTTCGTGCTCGCCCCTGCGTCGGCTGACGCGAGCTTCCGCAGCTATTTCCGGGCGAGCGTTGGAGACAAAACCTTCATCGTCATGGATGCCCCGCCGGAGCACGAGGATTGCCGGCCTTACATCGAAGTGGCGCACCTTTTCGGGGGGGGCGGCGTACATGTGCCCCGGGTGCTGGCGCAAAATCTGGAACAGGGATTTTTGTTGCTTACCGACCTCGGTAACACAACCTATCTGGCTGCTATCAATGAAACCAACGCTGATGCGCTTTACCTCGACGCAATTGACGCCCTGATCCAGATCCAGCTTGCCAGCCGCCCCGGTGTCCTGCCCGAATACGATGAAGCCTTGCTGACCCGGGAGCTGCGCCTGTTTCCTGATTGGTACGTGAGCAAGCACTTACAAGCCGAACTCACTCCCGCTCAAGCCGAGGTGCTGGAGTCGGTGTTTTCTGCCATCCTGCGCAACAATCTGGCGCAAGGGCGGGTATATGTGCACCGCGATTATCATTCGCGCAACCTGATGGTAAGTGATCCCAACCCCGGTATTCTCGACTTTCAGGACGCGGTGTACGGCCCTGTGACTTACGATCTGGTGTCGTTGTTCAAGGATGCCTACATCGCCTGGGACGAAGAGAGCGTGCTGGATTGGACCATCCGCTACTGGGAGAAAGCCCGCAAGGCAGGGTTGCCGGTAGCCGCCGATTTTGCGGATTTTTACCGGGATTTCGAGTGGATGGGGGCGCAGCGCCACATCAAGGTGCTGGGGATTTTCGCCCGCCTTTACCATCGCGATGGCAAGGATGGCTACCTCAAGGATATGCCGCTGGTGATGACGTACTTGCGCAAGGCTTGCGGGCGTTACAACGCCTTAGCGCCGCTGCTGGGGTTGCTGGATGAACTGGAAGGTAAAGCTCAAACCGGGGTGGGCTTGACCTTTTGATGAAAGCAATGATCCTTGCTGCAGGCCGCGGCGAGCGTATGCGACCGCTGACTGACCATACGCCCAAGCCCCTGTTGCAGGTGGGAGGGAAGCCCCTCATTGTGTGGCACATCGAGCACCTGGTGCGGGCGGGTTTCACCGAGCTGGTCATCAACCATGCTCATTTGGGCGCGATGATAGAAGCCGCATTGGGTAATGGCGACCGATTCGGCGCGAGCATTGGTTATTCCCCTGAATCCGAAGCGCTGGAAACGGCAGGCGGTATCGCCAACGCCCTGCCCTTGTTGGGAGACGCGCCGTTTCTGGTGGTGAACGGCGATATTTTCTGCGATTATGACTTCAGCCGCCTTGTCCCGGTTCTGCAAGGCATGGCGGGAGCGGCTGAAACAACCGCCCATCTGGTGCTGGTGGATAATCCGCCGCAGCACCCAACCGGCGATTTTTCCCTGGCAGCGGGAAGGGTGGGCGAAGAGGCTACGGGGCGGCTTACTTTTAGCGGTATCGGGGCGTATCGGCCCGAACTGTTCGCGGCTATTCCACGCGGCGACAAGGCCAAACTGGCGCCGCTGTTGCGGGCAGCCATTGCGCTGGGTCGAGTGAGTGGAGAGCACCACACGGGCCATTGGGTGGATGTGGGGACGCCGGAGCGGTTGCGGCAACTGGATGAAAATCTGATAGCAGGACAAAACGCATGACCGACATAACGCGTTACCAGGAACGACGTCAGCACCTGGCCGATCTCATGCGCCAGGGGGTGGCGGTGATTCCCACCGCGCCGGAACGGGCGCGCAACCGCGACAGCCATTACCCTTATCGATTCGACAGCTACTTTTATTACCTGACCGGCTTCACCGAGCCGGAAGCGGTGCTGGTGTTGATTGCAGGCGATAAGCCCAAGCGCATCTTGTTCTGCCGCGACAAGCATCCGGAGCGCGAAATCTGGGATGGCTTTCGCTATGGGCCGGAGGCGGC
>Ga0315281_10007254_pt1 | contig 15648 bp, 11 predicted proteins | sample YL17G07_0_MG_FD_204540 | JGI IMG/M metagenome (GOLD analysis project Ga0315281, IMG submission 204540) | Sediment microbial communities from Yellowstone Lake, YNP, Wyoming, USA - YL17G07_0 | ecosystem: Environmental > Aquatic > Freshwater > Lake > Sediment | place: USA: Wyoming | collected...
GGTGACATTGTACCCATATATGGTTTTGAAACTCTGCATCGCCTGGCAAGTCCTGATGTGGACATCCCTGGCAAAAAGATCGACGTAATCGTCATCGTTGCCGAATTTGGGGGCATCCAGGAACATACGGCGCAGCTCTTCATGGCCTTCCCAGTTGTCCCTGAGAGCCTGCAGAAGCTGTGCCATAGTGACCTTCTTCTCCTCAAAGATCAGTTTCTTCATTGCTACTAATGCATTGACTACCGTTGTTTGACCAACTGGCTGTATATTTGTCTTATGCCAGTAATGAAGCTCTCTGACATCCATAGCATTCTCGATGCAGCCGTCGAGCAGGGCAGAGTTGAAAGGCTGAGGCAGCCATTGCTCTTCAATAGCATCGGTAATATTGCTGAAAATCGCTATCTTCTCAGTGAAGAACCTCACCTGGTCAATATACGCCTTGATCATATCGTCAATAGAAGTAAAGGTGAGTGGATCAGGGGTCGAAGTCCCTATCTGCTTACCGTCGAAGAACTTGTAGTCTTTCCCTTGATACAGGGCGTACTCCAGACACTTGGGAAGCATGAACCCTGGACCGGCGATGGCTCTGTGCCCCATAGGCTTGCCTACCACAGTATGTCTCATGCAATCCTCGACAGCCCAATTTCTGGCATCCTCTACTGAAAACCCTTTGCTCATAAGATACGGGACCATATACTCATCGTTAAAAATGCCGTAATGGCCTGAGTCCTCCCTCAGTATATCTGTGAACCGATAAAGAAACTCATCAGGTGTGTTGCGGTGGAGCCTTACCACCATCATGGGCTCAACCAACTTAAGCGACTTAACGCTGTCCATGATTATGTAGGTTAACTCATTGGTAGCATCTCGTCCCAGACGGTCCTGGCCACCGATGGTTATATAGCGCGGGGTTGTATGAGCGCCGCTGGCCATGATTGGCGCGTTGAAATCTGTGAGTTCGGTAATCTTTAGCCAGATATGCTCTATTAGCTCCTGAGCTTCCTCCGGGGTTATCCGCCCCCCTTCCTTGTCTTTTTTGTAGGCGGGATACCAGATATAGTCAACCCTGTCGCCGATTCCCACAGTCTGGATATCGAGTATTCTGACCAGAAGCATAATCAGGAACCAGCACTGCAGGGTCTCAAAGAATGTCCGCGGAGGGTTCCCGGGCACCCATTCACACGCCTCAGCGATCTGCTCCAGTTCCTTTTTCCTATTCTCGTCTTCTTCGACATCGGCCATTGCCCGGGCCAGTTCAGCATACCTTTTCGCCCACCTGATAGCTGCTTCAACGCTTATGATGACCGCTTCCAGGAACGCCTTCTTTTTCAGGAAATCCCTGGGGTTATCGCGGATTAATTCTCTATCGGCCTTGATTTCGTTTAATTTGTCCTGAGTTTCCTTAAGTATGCCGTTCAAACCAACTCTAAATATCTTTTCGTAATTCGGCATCTGCCCGGAATGCGCGCCATGCACCCAGATAAATGTTCCATGATTCATGTAAGACCAATAGGGCTTGTCTTCTTCCTGTACTAGAAAGCGCTCAGTTCCATGTATCGACTTGTTCATCCAGTACTTGTTGATCTCGTGCATCTCCGCTCTATGCTCGTCTGACAACATTTCCCTGTAGCCCATATCTATAGCCTTGTCCACCCATCGGCAGTACAACTCAGGATAGCTGATTGTATGATCGGGAGTTCTAGCAGTGTTGCCCACAATCCGGTCATGCTCGTAAATATATAGGGTCATGTTGGCCAAATGATTTGCCATCGCCTTGGCCCTTCTGATAACAACGGGATCCCCGTCGTTACCCTTGTAGGCCTGCGTAACAAAGCGGGCGCGTTCGATATCGAGCTTCAAGGTTCGCCGAATGTGACTTATCTTGCCCAGCCTTTCTTCTTCTTCGACCCGATAGTCACGTTGTCCCATCATTGTTCTGTAACGGAACTGGTCTGCCAGTCTTTGAGTCAACCTTTTCTCCGAAACTACAGCCATTTCTGCCCCCCTTCCTCCTTGTTCAGAGATAGTGAATAATAGCGCTGGACATTCCAAAAGCTGTATCGAAAGGTATGATTAGTGGTTCGAACGAAGATGTTATCAATCAGTTACCTTAGATTTACCACTAATCATCCGATTTGTCAAAAGGAGTGGTTCGATATAGATTCGGCTACGCAGTTTATGCTCTCACTCCTCAAGCTTAATCTCAAACCGACAGCACGGTTCATCCGGGCTCTTTCTGGGCGGGAGCTTCAGAGGCGTTACTTTAATCTTGGGATTATTGAAATACGCTTCCATGACCAGCGGCTCCAGTTTGTGGCAGAAATACTCTATCCTCTCAGGTGCGGCCTTCTCAAAAAATTCCAATACCGCGCATTTGGTAGTGGTGGTTATAACATGATTTTCGCTTTTGATATCAAGATCACCTGCAAAAAGCTGAGACCCGACATGGCTGTCTGGAGCTAACTGCACTATCTTTAGAGCATCAAGGACGGTCTTCGGCTGGACATTTCCCATCTTGGCGAACTTGGGGACTACTTTCTGACCTACCGTCATCCAGACTTCCATATTGCAGGCGTCAGCGGCCTCCATGCCAAATTTCTCCATCACTTTCTCATACCAGATTGCAGACAGGCGGAGATAGGCCCGCTGCCACTGGGTCATCATGTTTATCAAGAAGTCCTTGGAGAAATCATCAAATTTCAAGTCATGTTTGTAAGGGCCGCTATAATCCTTAAGTTTTGCCATCTGATACCTCCTGTCCATGCCTTCCCATGCTATTCGATTCGGCCTTGCTTCGTGGGGCAATAGTGTACCGCAGGCTTCGTTCTATTCTCCGGTTTCAAAGTGGCGGCGCTCCGTGCCGCTATCATCTTCGAAGCGCTGCTAGCAGGGTCATCGAGGTCGCCGAAGTAGATGGCCTCGGCTTCGCAGCATATCTTACAGAATGGTTCCAGTCCCTTCTCGATCCGATGAACACACAGAGTACACTTCTGAACGACGTTCCGCTTCGCATCGTAGACCAGTGCGTCGTAAGGGCATGCTTCCAGACACGCCTGGCATCCATCGCATTTCTTCTCGTCCACTATCACGATTCCATCGCTTCGCTTGGATATCGCCTCTAATGGACAGGCATCCAGGCATGGCGGCTTATCGCAGTGCATGCACAACACTGGCAGGAAATGCATGCTGACCCTTGGGTATTTCCCCTTGGGGCTATCGCGGTGGGCCCCACCAATGGTCTCGACCCTGATCCACGAGCCTTTCTCCAGACTGTTCTCCAGTTTACATGCTATGATGCAGGTATTGCACCCGATACATCTTTCGAGATCGATAACCAATCCGTAGCGCTTAGCCATCTCGCACCCCTAATCTGCCTTTTTGACTTCTACCAGGTTGTCGTACATCGCCGAGTTTGGCTCAAATACGGCAAGCTGTGCCGGGTTGATGGTAGCGTGGGTCAGCTCCTGATAGCTGCCCGCGGCGAAATGATGATGCCACCATCCCTCATTTATATTCACCACCCCCGGTCTTATTCCCTCGTGAACCTTTACCTTGAGCTTAGCCATCCCGCGGTCATTAAAAGCTACCACCATATCGCCGTCTGCAATATCCCGTGCTGCCGCATCAATGGGGTTCATCTCCAGAAGAGGCTCAGCATCAAGCTCCCTAAGCCATGCGATATTGGCGAGGAAGGAATGATTCCCATATTTAGTATGAGTGGAGAGGTAGCTCAGAGGATACTTCTTTGCCTGAGGCCGTCGAGTACTCTCGATGGGTTCCAAATATATAGGCAGCTCCTGCCCGTGCTCCTTCATTCGCTCGGAGTAGAACTCCAACCTCCCCGATGCAGTATTGAATCCGGTGATAGTATAGGGCCCTACCTCTGCCGGCCCCTGCTGCAGCTTTTCCAGCGTTATCCCCTCCATCGAGGGGTGACCTGACGAAAGCAACCGCTCCACGTATTCCTCGGCGGTGACGGGGAAATCCTTCGGCAGACCCATCCTCAACCCGATTTCATTTACGATGTCTCGGTCCGGCCTGGACTCGTATAGAGGCTCGATCACTTTCGGCTGCAATTGCACATAGGGACTCAAGATGTCAAGGGGCGGCAGCAGGTCGAGGTGCTCGTAAAAGCTGCAGGTGGGGAGCACAACGTCCGCGTACCGGGCGCTGTCAGTCATGAACAGGTCCGCAACTACTATGAATTCCAGATTGGGGATAAGCTCCTTAATGACTCTGTTGTTGTCCGGGTCTTGATTCATGAAATTGTGCCCGGCGACCCACAGCGCCTTGATAGGATAGGGTTGTCCCATAGTGATTGCTTCGTACGCTTTCAACAGTTGCATGGGTCTGGGGAACTTGTCGCCATACAACATGGTTCCGTTGTCGAACAAGAAACGCCGGTAGCCCTCCGAGTAGCCCTCCAGGTTTATGTTTCCCGAGATAGCAGCGAGAGCAGTCACGGCCCGCCACGAGAGATCGCCGTGGAAAGTCCGTTGCAGGCCCATCGACCGGTACGAAGCTACCGGTTTTCGTGTGGTATATTCAATTGCTAGCTTCTCGATTGTCTTAGCTGGAATTTCAGTTATCTCTGAGGTTGTTTTGAGCGGATATTGCTTCGCCAGGTCTGCCAGCAACTGGAAGGCTGTCTTGCATTCCACGCCTGCAAGTTTATACGTACCTTCTAATGCTGGTTTGGTTCCCTCCTGAGTATGAGCAGCCGGCTTTTTCGTCTTAGTGTCCCAGATGATGTAATTGTCCGAATCGACTGAAGAGATGTCCCGCTCCCGCAGAAACAGTCCGTTATCTCCGCGCACCAGGAACGGGCCGACGGTATGCTGACTGATGAAGGCCTTATCATGAAGTCCTTTCCCGAAAATCACGTTCATCATTCCTAATGCCAGAGCCGCATCGGTGCCCGGTCGTATCGATACGTACTGGTCAGCCTTGGATGCGGAGCCAGTGAAACGCGGGTCTATGGCGACCAGTTTGGCTCCACTTTCCTTCGCATCTCTGATCCTTCGCCAGTAGTAAGGGCGAGTTTCGGCTTGATTAGCCCCCCACAATACAACCATCCCGGGGTTCTTAACGTCCATAGTGTACAGGTGCCCGTACTGGGTACCGAAGGTGATCTCATCGGCACATGGCCCGGCTGCATCGCCGAAGCCTATCGGGTTGATCATAGTGGCCTCGAGAGCACTGGCAAGTCTGATGTAAGCCATCACCTCTATGGCCCAGGCCAGTGATTCCGGTCCGTTCTTCTTGCGGATTTCAGTGAGCTTGGTCGCTATGGTGTCCAATGCTTCATCCCAGGATATGCGCTGCCACTTGCCCTCACCCCGTTTCCCCGCTCGCTTAAGCGGATACTTCAGCCTGTCAGGGTGATAGACAAGCTGTGTGCTGCACAGGGCCCGGGCACATATGTGGCGGAATCTGGAATCCGGGAATTCAGCAGGTTCAACTTTGACCAGCACCCCATTTCTGACATGGGCGAGGATTCCGCATCGCACCCCGTCCACGATGCCACATGCAGTCCGGATTACCTTCGTTTCTCCAGATTCTGTCATGGCCACGTCCTCCAAACAAGCCAGTATATCGAAACTATCACTACCATGCAGATCAATTGCTGCACACTTCGTGGGCACTTACCCATTTAAATAGATAAGGAACTTCTTACCTCTATTACGATACAATTCCTAATACTGCGGTCTGCTTATCAGCGGAAGTACAGTGTAAAAAGCGCTGCCGGAGAGGGATCAACTATTACACTGATTATGCCATTCGGTCTAATGAGTGTCAATATCATTGTTCCTGAGAGGTTCATTGACTTTATTCTGGTGAAATGTTTAGAATCAATCTCAATGCCCTGAGCTTCTGAAGCAATCAATTAACCAAGAGGTTTGTGATGAATTTACGTGCAAATAGTGACCTCAAAGCGTTTTTTGAGCCCGGAGCAATAGCTGTAGTAGGTTCCATGAGAGAATGGGGTGGGCTCGGCTATACGGCAATAGAAAATATGCGTCGATTTAATTTTACTGGCAGAGTCTACCCCGTCAATCCGTCATACAAAGAGGTTCTCGGTTTGAGGGTTTATCCGGACGTGGCTGCCGTAGAAGACCCAATCGATCTGGCAATCGTGATTACGCCCAAGCAGACTGTGCCGGATATCATTGACCAATGTGCACGTAAAGGTGTCAAGGCCGCTATTATTGTATCCGATGGTTTTGCCGAGACCGGAGAGAGCGGGGCCGGCCTCCAGCGACAGCTTGTTGAAATAAGTCATCGCACTGGGCTCCGCATCATGGGGCCTAACACCATCGGCACGCTCAACACCGAAAACGGTTTGGTGACTAATCCCTATTTCATTAGCTACGATAAGATTCATAAGGGAAACATAGCTTACTGCAGCCAGAGTGGTATTGTTGGTGCTCAGGGACAACCTCTGAAAGACCAGGCTTATCCTATCAGCAAGATGTGCGACCTGGGCAACAAGTGCGATGTGAATGAAGTCGATCTCCTGAACTACCTATACCAAGATTCTCAGACCAGTGTAATTGCCATGCATATTGAGGATGTTAAAGATGGCCACAAATTCATCGATACCGTCCGGAAAGTAGCAGCGCGCAAGCCGGTGTTGATCCTGAAACCGGGACGGACCGAGCGGGGCGCCAAAGCGTCTGCCTCTCATACGGGCTCGCTTGCCGGAAGCGAAAGAGTCTATGATGCTGCGTTCAGGCAGGCCGGTGCTATCCGTTTAAATACCTGGCGGGAATTCTGGGAAATACCCAGGATGTTTGTTAATCAGCCGCTCCCCCGGGGCAATAGAATCGGCATCATCACTTTTACCGGTGGCGTAGGAGTAGTATCGGTTGATACTGCGGAAGAATGCGGCCTCTCTATTGCCGACTTTTCGCCGGCAACAATCAGCAGGTTATCCAGGTTATCCTCCCAACTTGCCAGAAATCCGGTTGACCTGGGTCCGCTTATACCTGTTTCAGATAATCCATTGCCTGTTCTGGAAGAGACAATCGCTGCAGTGCTGGATGACTCAAATGTAGATTGTGTAGCTGCTACTCTCTATGCTAGCTCGGGCGCAGAAACACCGATATATATGGATATACTTGGCAGATTGATGAAAAATGCTACGAAGCCAGTGAGCTTCTGGATCTATGGAACAGACCTCGCCGCCATGGAAGAACTGCAACGCCAGGTGCAAGAACGTGGGTTGCCAGCTTACTTCGATATCGAACTCGCAATTAAAGCACTCGCTACTGCTGTCTATTACTCTAAGGTCAAATCCAGCTTGAATTCGGAGCTCATCGATATCTCCTAGAGCAGAGGAGATCCAACCTGAAAAATTGACAACGATATTACTGTCAAGTAAGCTGGACGCAGTAATGACCGACACACAATTATTAAAGCCATAAGCACGGGATAGTTGTACCTCCGCTACATGTGGAAGGTCTACTGAGGAGGATGATTGTCTATGGGTTTCAAATGGTTGGATTATTATGATCTGGATGAGCTGTTCTCTGAGGAAGAGAAGATGACGAGGAATGAAGTCAGGGAATTTATGGAACAGGAGATTAAGCCGCATATTGTCGACGCTTTTCATCATGAGAAACCTTTCGATGTCAAGAAGCTGGCTCTCAAAATGGGGAGACTGGGGATTATCGGTGCATTTGTTCCCCATGAATATGGGGCCCCGGGCACGAACTATGTAACATATGGACTTATATGCCAGGAAGCAGAAAGGGTGGATAGTGCGCTCAGGAGTCTAATTGTAGTTGAATCGGCACTGGTAATGTTTCCTATACTGAACTTTGGCTCAGAGGAGCAAAAGCGCAAGTGGCTGCCCTTAATAGCCAGGGGCGAAGTCGTCGGGTGTTTTGGGCTGACCGAGCCAAACCACGGGTCGGACATAGCCTCTATGGAGACTGTGGCCAGGAAGGACGGCAATGGGTGGATTATCAACGGAACAAAGCAGTGGATAAGCGAAGCAGCAGTTGCTGATATAGCGGTTGTTTGGGCTCGCACAGATGAAGGGATTAGAGGTTTCATAGTGGAACGTGGTGCAGAAGGTTTTAGCCAGAGTTTCCAAAGTCGCAAAGGTTCCATGCGGGCGGCGGACGTTGGTGAGCTGGCTTTTTCTGACTGCCGGATACCGGCCGACAATATCTTGCCGAAATCCACAGGGATCGGGTCTGCTTTTTCATGTCTGAACATAGCTCGCTATGGGATATCGTGGGGGGTGGTAGGGGCTGCCATGGATTGTTATGAGACAGCTCTGAACTACACTAAGGAAAGAATACAGTTCAACGCGCCTATCGCATCGTTCCAATTAGTGCAGGAAAAACTTGTGAAAATGTTAATAGAGATTACCAAAGGTCAACTGTTATCTTACAGGCTGGGAAGACTCATGGATGAAGGAAAGGCAAGGCCTCCTCAGATTTCAATGGCCAAGAAAAACAATGTAGCTATAGCACGGAGCTGTGCCATGACTGCACGTGAGCTGCTGGGGGCCAATGGTATATCTCTGGATTATTCCCCGATAAGGCATATGGCAAATCTCGATGCGGTATATACCTATGAAGGAACCGATGATATGCACACGCTGATCGTGGGACGTGACATAACCGGATTTTCTGCATTCGAAGGCACAAAATCTAACAAGACTGGGAATAAAGGGAGCTGAACAACCTGTACTAACCATATTTCTTTACTTTTATAATTACCGGGGAAAGTATAGAGTCCGGGGTTAAATATGAAACAAGTTGTTATTGCGAATGCTGTGAGGACACCTATCGGCTCCTACTGCGGTGCTCTCCGTGAAGTCCCTGTGGAAAAACTTGCTGCAGTAGTTCTAAATGAATCCATCAAGCGGTGCGGAGTTAAGCCAGATGAGGTTGAAGAGGTTGTTTTAGGTCAATCCTATGCCAACGGTGAGGCTGCTAATCTGGCCCGCCTGGCTCTACTTGAGGCGGGATGGCCTGTCGAAATTCCGGGATTTACTCTGGATCGCCGCTGCTGCTCTGGTATCCAATCAGTTTGGTCCGCTTCAATGTTGATCCAAACCGGAGGAGCTGAAATTGTTGTTGCTGCCGGCGCCGAGAGTATGAGCCGTGCCGAATTCTATATCCCGGGCGAATATATCAAATGGGGGCTAGGCGGCAAAACGGATCGAAAATGGGGGTTTTACCCTCGGGGGCACGGTAGTCTCGAGTTATGGGGAATCCCCCTCTACGACAGGATTCTGCGCGGAAGACCGATGCATCAGCCCATTGACAGATTTGGAGAGCTCAATTCAATGATGACATGGGCGGAAACGGCAGCCAAGAGAGAGGACATTAGCCGCGAAGAGGCTGATAGATGGGCGTTACGCTCACATCAAAGAGCAATCGCAGCAGCAGATGCCGGAAAATTTAAGGAGGAAATAGTTGCTGTTGAAATACCGCAACGTAAAGGGAATAAATCGATCGTAGATGCGGATGAAACACCGAGGCGAGACACCTCATTAGAACAGCTTGCCGGCCTCAAGCCCATCTATGAGGGTGGAATTTGCACCGCTGGCAACTCCTCCAGCGAAAATGATGGGGCTGCTGCAGTCGTCTTAATGACACCGGAAAAGGCGAAAGCGCATGGCATCGAGCCCCTGGCATATCTGAGGTCATTCGCTGTTGCAGGTGCAGACCCTGCTTTAACTTATCCATCTGTTCCAGTGGCAGTTAACAAAGCACTTAATAAGTCTGGCCTTAGTATAGATGAAATAGATTTAATTGAAATTCAGGAGGCATTCGCTGCCCAAACGCTGGCAGATATAAAGTTGATGGGAATAAATGCCGGGGACCTGGACAAGAAGGTAAACGTAAATGGTTCCGGTATTTCTCTCGGGCATCCAATTGGTGCGACAGGTGTTATGAGATTGGTAACGCTGGCTCATGAGATGGTGAGACGCAAGAGTAGATACGGCTTAGTTACTATTTGTGGTGGCGGTGGGCTAGGAATCTGTGCAATTATAGAAAGAATTTGATTTCAATATCAAAGTTTAAGTGCTCCGGCCACAATCTCGGCTAAATCCAGCACCCGGACCTTCTCATCAGCTTTTTTATCTTTCAGACCATCTTCAAACATAGTCAGGCAGTAAGGGCAGCATACACAGACCGTATTCGGGTCTTTCTCCAGAGCCTGTTCAACGCGCGTTACATTGATACGTTTACCGGTGCTTTCCTCCATCCACATTCGCCCGCCTCCAGCACCGCAGCAAAAAGATTTGTCGAGGTTACGTTCTATCTCGGTTGGTGCACGGTGGGTCACCGAGGTAATAACCTGACGTGGAGCTTCGTAAATATCATTATAGCGTCCCAGATAGCAGGAATCATGGAATACTACATTGCCCAGGTCTTTGCTCCCGTTCAGGCTCAACTTACCCGACTTGATGAGGTCATTGAGCAGCTCGGTGTGATGGATAACCTCCAGCTCTATCCCGTATTGACGGTAATCGTTCTTCAGAGTGTTGTAGCAGTGCGGGCACTCGGTAATGACCTTCTTGACGCCCTTATCTTTGAAAATTTTGACATTAGCTCTAGCCATGCGGTCGAAAACGAATTCGTTGCCCAGGCGGCGCAAGCTATCGCCGCAGCACAATTCATCCTTTCCCAAGATACCCCAGGAAATGCCGGCAGCGTTCAGGATTTGGGCGATGGACAAGGTTACTCGCCGGCTGCGGGCGTCGAAAGCGCCAAAACAGCCCACATAAAATAAGTATTCGGTCTTGCCTGCCTCAAAAGGCTTGGCATCGGTGTCTGCTGCCCACTTTGTTCGGTCGGAAGGCACGATGCCCCAGGGATTACTGCGCTGCTCAATGTTCTCAAAAAAGGGCAGTAATTCATTGGGGAACTTAGCCTTCATCTCCACCAGATTTCGGCGCATATCTACAATCCGGGGCACATGCTCAATGAACACGGGGCACACTTCCATACAGGCACCGCAGGTGGTACACGCCCAGAGAACCTCATCAGCTACACTGCCCTCTTCGCCTCCACCGATTAAGGGCAGCTTCGTCGCCTTCTTCTGAGTAATGAGGGGGCCATTTTTCAGCAGATTAACCTTAATATCATGGATGACCAATCTTGGATTCAACAGCTTGCCAGTAAAGGTGGCAGGACACATATTCGAACAGCGGCCGCACTCGGTACAAGAATAAGAGTCAAACAAGCCTTTCCAGGAAAACTGGTTTACTTGCTCTACACCGAAGGTATTACCTTTCTTAAACTCCTCAGGGAGCTGGGTGGTAACCTTGGTCATACTTCTGAAAAAGACGTTGGGTATTGACGTAAGGATGTGCATATGTTTGCTATAAGGAAGATAGTTCAGGAAGCTCAGCAGCACTACAGCGTGGAGCCACCAGAAAGCATTGCCCCAGGCTCCCAGGCTTCCTGCCGAAGCGCCCGAGAAAATATGAGAGACCCCATTAGATATAGGCATGTATTTGGCAGCAATTTCGTTCCCTTTGGCTATCTCGCTGCCGTGCAGGCCGAAAAAGGCTATCATCAGCAAAGCAATCAGTCCAAGAATAGTGAAAGCGTCCCGGCTACGTGCCTGAATATAGGATGGCGGGAAAGCCAGGCGTCGAATCATCGCAAGGCAAACAGCCAGAAGAGCAAGGATGGAAACAATATCGAAGATATAGGCCAGCGTGTAGTACGCACCGTGAGGCAGCCTAGAGAAACTGATGACATTGGGAGATAAGCCGTGCAGCAGAAATTCAGTGTTGGCAATCAATAAGATCATGAAGCACCAGAACAGAACAAGATGGTTTAAACCGAACTTGTATCCATGAGAGACAGTACACCGCTGCCCGAAGGCGAAATATACCATGCCTTTGATACGCTTCCCAATCTCCCTGAAGCGGTTGTCGGGCTTGCCCAGAAACACCAGGCGAAAACGCCTGTAACAGCTCCAGCCAAAAAGTGCTGCAGCGATCACTAGAACAGGTATAAATACGGCTACATTAACCGACACGGCTTACTCCTTGTATAATTCTAGGCATCTCGCTATATTTCAAATTACGTTTTGCCACGTGATTCCCTGATACGTTTGATAAGAGCTGGGACTACCTGGAAGACATCGCCCACAATCCCATAGGTAGCAACCTCAAAAATAGGCGCCTGCTTATCTTGATTGATAGCTATGATTACGTCTGAAGTTTGCATGCCAACCAGGTGTTGAATCGCGCCGCTGATGCCGCAGGCGATATAAATCTTGGGTCTGACAGTCTTGCCTGTCTGTCCAACCTGTCGTTCCACAGGCATCCATTTGGCCTCTACCACAGCTCTTGAACAACCTACCACGCCACCCAGTTCGTCTGCCAGCTGCTGCAACATGGCAAAATTTTCCTTGGCTTTCATGCCTCGCCCGCCGGAGACAATTACATCCGCTCCTTCCAAATCTATGCACTCCGCTCCTTTAGCGTCCTCAACCACCTCCAGCACCTTTACAGCAATTTCCTCTTCCTTAATGGGCACGGCTTCGCGGACAATCTCGCCTTTGCGCGATTTGTCATAGCTTGGCATAGTCATAACGTGCGGACGGACTGTTGACATCTGCGGCCTTGTTTGCTCCGTCAAAATCGTAGCCATGATATTGCCGCCGAAGGCTGGACGTGTCTGCAGCAGGAAACCTTTGTCATCTATAGCCAGCCCAGTACAATCAGCAGTCAAGCCGGTACTTAGTTTCGTAGCCACGGCCCCTGCCAAATCCCTTCCCAAACCCGTGGCGCCGATGAGCATAATCTCCGGCTTATACTTGTCCACCAGATAGCAAATGGCTTTATAATAGGCCTCGGTGCGATAGTAATGAAACACAGGACTGTCTATGACATAGACCTTGGAAGCTCCATAGGCAATGGATTCCTGGCAAAGCTTCTCGACTTTATCGCCGATGACCACCGAGCACAACTCAACTCCCAATTTCTTGGTCAGCTCAGCCCCCGCACCCAGCAGTTCCCAGGAAACCACAGCAGGATCGCCTTCGGTATGCTCCACGAAGACCCAGACGCCTTTGTACTCCTTTATCTCGGCTAGAGTAGCGGCTTCCTCAACGCTTATTTCTTTGGCCCCTGTTTTTTTCTCCCTCGCTGCTATCTCAGCCAGGATCTTCTGTTCCTCGGGGGTGTAATACATCTCTATAGCTTCAGCGGGGCAAACCTTGACGCATTTGCGACAGCCAATGCATTTCTCTGTATTGATGATCGGCTCACCCTTTTCATTCATCTCTATTGCGTCTTTGGCGCAGGAAGCCTCACAACGGGCTCCACAGGCGATACATTTACCTGGGATGAGTCGGGCTACGCCGCGGGGTCTTTTAATCTTTTTCTCTTCTTCCATAAATATGTGCCTCTACTAATTTAATTGTTTAAGTTGAAATTCATTTTAAACAGATTATGTTTTTTTCTGTCAGCTTATCTATGAGTAGCTTAGCGGTTTCCTCGGGTTTGTCGACTCCATCGCCCAATATCTCGCCTTTAGTTCTCTGGGGCGAAAAGATTTTGCGTACCTGCGTGGCGGACCCCTTAAGCCCGATAGTCTCCTCTCTCAGTCCCATCACCTTGTTATTCCACAACGCCACCGGGGCATCCTGTGACATCAGTCGCCTCGGCACAATAGGATAGCGTGGGCGATTTGCTCGTCGCAGTATTGAAAGCATCGCCGGCAGTGGTGACTCTACTATCTCGTACCGGCCTTCCAGTCTCCGTCTGACCCTCACCTTTTTGGCCTGCAGGTCTACATTTACGATGAGGTCGATCAGGGTCAATTGTGGATAGCCCAGCCGGGTGGCAATGCCCGGTCCAACCTGAGCCGTGTCTCCATCGATGGTCTGCTTACCACAAATTACGATGGCTATTTCTTCCTGCTGTCCAAGCTTTTTAACGGCTTCTGCCAGGACTGCACTCGTAGCCAGGGTATCTGCTCCACCGAAAGCGCGGTCACTCAAAAGAATAGCCTCATCTGCTCCCAGAGCCAGAGCTTTTCTCAACGTAACCTCAGTGTTAGGGGGGCCCATTGAGAGCACGGCTACGCGGAAGCCGTATTTGTCCTTCAATCTAAGACTTTCTTCCAATGCATGTACATCAAACGGATTCATGATGAAAGGCACGCCTTCTCTAATCAAAGTCCCTGTAACCGGGTCGACTTTGACCTGGGTAGTATCCGGTACCTGTTTGACGCATGTAACTACTAACATATGTCGCTCCGCCTAGTATCAAACTTTACAGAAGATTTGGGGGCAGACTATCTCACATATTAAGCTGTAGAGCACATTGCATAAAACTCTTCTATGTAACATGCTCTACAGCAGTTCGACTTCAAAAATAGACTCTTAAGTCCGCCATCCTCTGAGTACTTATTTCTATACTTCTTAGGCTTTACTCTAATTTCTGGTGATGCCTATTCAGCCTTCAGGCTCCTCAAACAATGCCAAAACTCATACTTAGGAGTAAAAAATTGGTCAGTGAAGGGTAAACAATCATAGTTATTCCTGGGATATGTATACGGGCTGCTGCTATAGGTTATCAGCTCTATTTGAGGTAGCCTGGCACTGAATATGAGGTAATTTAATCCGGAATTTTTCATCTCAGCCGTTGGGTTGGGAAAACCTTCCTTCCTAGTTTTCCCATAGTGATTATGCTTCATCTGCACCTGCGTGTCAAGCCCCTCAGGCAAGCGAAGTTGCAATATTGTTTAAGGTGAAGTATATTGATTTATTAGGGGAATGTCCTTTCTCTTCACGGATAGACACGACAATATGTGAAGAGCAGTAGCCAGCAAGGCTCTTTTAAGAATACAAGAATCACCGAATATGGTAGGAGGAGGATTACAGTGTTTCGTGACTTCGGATGGCCAGAGGCCCTGATAATCTTGGCGGTAGTCCTCATCATCTTTGGCGCGGGGAAACTTCCGCAAATTGGCGGAGCCATAGGTAAGAGCATTCGGGAATTCCGGAAAGCAAAAGACGGCCTTGATGAGGAAGAAGTGGCAGAGGGGAAACCAAAAAGCAAGAAGACCACCGGGAAATTGACCACCCCTAAGACTCGGACAAAGCAAAGCTAATATCAGCCTCAGAAGGCTGTAAGCAAGCGGCGATTGCTATGTCCAGGGTCTAATTGGCACTACGTTATGGCCTGAAAGCAAACCCCAGCAAGAGCGACAGCGATGGATATTTTCGGCCTGGGGCCCATGGAGATACTCCTCATTCTCATCATAGGTCTGCTGATTTTTGGGCCAGAGAAGCTGCCCAAAATAGGCAGAGACCTAGGTAGAGCCTTTCGCGCCTTTCGGAAAGCTTCCTCGGACCTTACAACTGAAGTGACTAAAGAGCTGGAGGCCGAAAAGCCAGAGAAAAAGGATGAATTCAAGCAGGCAGCAGAAAAAGGGGACACTCCTAACAAGGCAACAAAGGTATAAAGACAGCAAGAGCGAGGGATGAGGACAATTTATTTGTGAGCAAGGCTGAGGCGTCTAGTTCGTGAGCAAAGACAAAAAACATACAGTCATGGGGCATCTTCTCGAATTACGACAGCGCTTATTCTGGTCGGCCATCGTATTAGTAATTACCACCATCTTAAGCTTCATATTTACCAAACAAATTCTC
>Ga0315281_10007255_pt1 | contig 15647 bp, 11 predicted proteins | sample YL17G07_0_MG_FD_204540 | JGI IMG/M metagenome (GOLD analysis project Ga0315281, IMG submission 204540) | Sediment microbial communities from Yellowstone Lake, YNP, Wyoming, USA - YL17G07_0 | ecosystem: Environmental > Aquatic > Freshwater > Lake > Sediment | place: USA: Wyoming | collected...
AAGATAGAATAAAGAATACAGAATATAGAATAAGACGAAAAATCAATTCCGCTATAAGAGTGGAAAAACTAAACTTTTTTTAATTAAAAAAATACCCACATCTAAATAAATGTGGGTATTTGACTTCAGAAAAATTTCTCTGATTGCAAAAATTTATCGAGTGACAGAAATATAATTCACTTGGCTTAAGGCTGTTTCTGTAACTGGAGCGTAAACAGTAACTCTACCAGTTGTATCTTGAACTACAAAATAACCTGTATCATAATCAGCTGCAGTTGTCCAGTGATAACCTCCAGCATTATTCGGATCAAAAGGCAAAGTAGGGATGTAAGTCGGGGATAAACAGCTTAAATCAACATTACCACCGCCAGTGGCTATTTTTAAAGCACCACCTACCGGAGCCGATATAGGATTCGGCACAGGAGGAGCTGTAACTGGAGGAATAACTACCGGATTACCCCCAACAGTACAAGTAAATATACCTTTATTATCCGCTATATTCTGCCCGATCCCATTCAAAATCGCATTGACATTACTGACACGCTGCGAATTTCTAGCCTGTGCGAATTGCCGTGCCGGATTGATAGCGATAATCACAATTGCCGCCAAAATAGCAATAATGCCGATAACGACTAGTATTTCTATCAAAGTAAAGCCCTTCCCTGTTAAATAGCCGCTGCGCGTCTTCTGCTGCGCAGAATTTAACAGGGTAAATTTATTTATTTTCATGGATTTTTAAGTTAATTATGTATTTTTTCAATTTTTAATATATTGCCTCGACCTTGTTTCTACGCAATATAGCATAATATCAAATCACTTTTCTCTTGACAAGAGTTATCAAATTTTAAGGAGAATTCGGTTTTTCCTCCCAGGAACCAATATCTATGTTTGGCGGAGGGGGCGGCGGCAGAGGCGGTGGCGGGACCGGCGGCGGATTATCGTCATTAATTATTGTACAAGTAACAGCCTGGCCTAAAGTTATGGTTCCGCTGCATCCTTGGCCCACTGTTTCCATATAATCACTGTCTGCCGGTTCGGTCACGCTGTAGGCGCCCGGATTTAACGTTACCGTAACGCCCGGGGCTTCCTGCCCGCCAAACCAATCCGGATTCGGGCTGTCCCCAGTCACGGTTATCGGAAAATCAGACGCAATTTTGCTTTTACCATTATCGTTAATCACATGAGTGATAATATAAATTGTGCTGTTGGTGGCTGAGGGCGGCGGAGAAGGCGGTGGCGGCGGGGGTGGTGGGGGTGGCAGCGCGGCGGGTGCTGTATCATCATTAATTATGATACAGGTAATTTCCTGACCCGCGGCAATTGTTCCAGAACACTGCGGATCGATGGTTTCAACGTAATCAGAGTCCGCGTTTTCAGTGATACTGTAGCTTCCCGGGTCTATTGTTACCGTAACTCCCGGCGCTTCCGCGCCGGCAAAAGCGGCTGGCGCCGGATTGCTGCCAGTTACGGTAATTGCAAAATCAGACGCTGTTTTTGTATGCCCGCCGTTGTTAATAACGTGAGTAATCACATTCAACGTTCCCTTGGTAGCTGTCGGCGGCGTCTCGGCGCTGATAATTTCCTGGCCGATCATGTTAAAGATCGCCGGCAACTGATCGGTCGTTGGCGCGATAAAAAAATGGTCGCCGTCGGCATTTTCCGCGGCCACGTCCACCGTTTTAACGCGGTAATATATTTTTGCCTGAAGCCAATCCAGATTGATGACTGCGCCATCGGCACATTGAGTATTATCACCCGGATCCGGATCGATATAGTGCACTCTCGCGTAAAAATTAGTGTTTGTTAATTCTGACGTTTGCCAATCGTGGCTTCCCCACTTATCTGAAGCGCCGCCAAACGTATACGACTCCAAACTGCCAGCCAGCGTTTTTGTCTGTTCGCTGGACCAAGTATTACTATTACCTGCGCCCCAAGAAATATCCACGCCAAGCTGGCAGGCCGGATTGACTAGCAGAATGTAATAAACTTTTACCGGAATCCAATCCAGATAGAAATCCCTTGTTGTGTAATTTGAATTCGCAGTAACTCGAACTCGAAAATTAGATGCCTCAAAATCGTTCGAAGTCCACGAATGTCCCCATTTGTTCCCCGCCCCGCCCAAAATCGAAGTTGCTTCATAAGTTGGCTCACTGATGGTGCTTAAAGGCGAAGTCCAATTGTTGCCGCCATCCCAAGAAAGATCAACACTCATGCTATTGGAACCATAATTGCTGTTAATCCACCAATCAAGTCGTGTTTCGATGCCGGTTATAACCGCGCCTGCCGGTAAATTAAAATTATATCCGTAATATCGGTGCCTATCACCAGCGCCATCTATATTTGCGGCATTACCGTTGCCGTCAGTATAAGCGCCGGAAGGATTCTGCTCAAAACCATTATTATCGCCGCCAGTATCGACTGCGTTAGCAACCGGACTTATATATCCGGTATCAACCGAATTTCCCGAAACCCAAGAATCCGCTTTAATCTCGATTCCGTCAATCAGATTATTGGTCAGGGAGGGAATATTGAACCGGTAATACCGTTCCCGATGGCCAGCGTTATCAGTCGCCGCGCCGCCGCCGCTTGAATAAGCGCCTGTAGGATTCGTCCAGCTGTCGCCCGTAGCGTAGCTGGTGGGTGACAAAAAGCCGGTGTCGCGACTCGAATAAATGAAATGGTCAACCGTGGAATTCGTTGCCAATGCTGCCAGAAAATCCTGATTGGTTCCGGCATATGGCGGAACCGCCGTGGCCGCGCCGTAATGAATCGCATAAATTTCCACGCCCGCGTTCTTGGCCACGGTCGCGGACGCGAATGCGGCATCTTCGGAGGTTTGGCTGGTGCTGTAAGGACAGTTTGGGTTGCTTGCCGGACAGGGCCGGTTGGCTTCGCCATCAGAAACCAGCAACATAAATTTCTTCTTAGCCGGATCGTGACGGGAGCTTGCCAGTTCAATATTGCCGGCATCGATCGCGGCCGAAATGTTGGTGCCTATGGTCGTGGTCTGTATTATCTGATTGACAACATTTTTCAAGCCGCTGTAATTCGTGCTTAACTGCCCGGCAACCGGCACGGACGCCCAACTGCCGTTCAAGCCGCCAAAACTCCCCACACCGACTTTGGAGAGAGAACCCGCACCCGCAAACATATCGATGAACGATCGGGCGGCAGCGCCTTCATTTGTCAAGTCAGCTCCCGCCATGCTTCCCGTGCGGTCAAGCATCATCACTGTGTCGACATTGTTAAACGGCGGCGGGTTTTCCACGATATTTATGGCGCAGGTTTTGTAGCGCTTGTCGCCCTGTGCCCAGGAAACCGCGCCGGTAGACGAACAGTCCGCGCCCCATTGAGAAACAGAGTAGGTTGACGGGATGCCCGCCAAGCTTAACGAATAATTGCCGGAGGGCAAATCACTTTGCGCGACCCCGGAAGTCAAAACTTTATGGCCAGCGGGGCCGTCAAGCGCCAATGTGTAATTGGGTTCGGGCGCCACGCCGTAAGCACGGGTAATATTAACTGTAGTTGTAAGAATAAATGAAGAAACAATATCGTAATTGGTAATAAGACAAAGAAAACTTTGGCCGGCAACGGCAGTGCCCTGACAAAGATAAGGATAGCTTGCGTTTAGGTATTGCGGAGTTTGATAATTAACCAAAGTCGGCTGGCTAACCTCAAAATCGCCCGGGTCAATTAGTATTGTCGTGCTCGCCGCGCCCGGAAATGTCGTTTGGGTCGGATTAACAGCCAAGATATTAACAGTAAAATCTGGTGGCTGAGCCGTGCCGCCATTGTAATTTAATATCCGCTCAACAATAGTTAAAGCGGCGCGGTTTGAAACCGGGGGCGGATCTTCAACAATATTTATGGCGCAGGTTTTGTAACGCTTGTCCCCCGGCGCCCAGCTGACCGTGCCAGGAGCCGCGCAATCCTCCCCCCATGGGGAAACCGTATAGCCGCTGGGCACGCCCGAAAGACTGACGGTGTAGGAACCGGACGGCAAATCACTTACCGGAACGCCGGAAACCAAAACCTGATTAACCGGCCCACTCAAACTTAATTGCAAATTGCTGGGTGCAGGCTCAACCTGGTAAGCTCGCGTCACATTGGCTGCCGCGGTTAATGAAAAAGTTGTCGGCAGGTCGATGTTTGTAATTACGCACACGTAACTCTGGTTTACATAGGCAGTGCCGCTGCAAGCAAAGGGGTAATTGGAATTCAAATAGTCAGTGTGGTAATTTGCCAGCGGCGTTTCGGTAATATTGAATGGGCCCGGATCAATAAAGACAGTGGTACCGCTGGTAGCGCCAAGAAAGGTTGATTGGGTAGGATCGCCCGCGGCCACATTAACCGTAAAACTCCCCGGCTGGGCTGTGCCGCCATAGTTGTTTACCGTTTGTACGATAACTGTCAGGGCGGCGTGTGCCGCCGGCGCGTGGTTAGGATCAAGCACAGTTGAGGCAACGCTAATATTGCTGAATGCCCCTTGGTATTGCCCCTCAGTAAAAACAACAACGGTTTTTTTGTTATCGCTATCGTAGGTTATCGGGTTATCAATTGATTTAATAACGCAAGTTTGCAAACCGACCGGAACAGTTTCTCCGCCAACAGGCGGAATATAGGACGGATCATATGCCACTTTCAGCAAGGCCACATTGGCGCATGATTCAGCCAGGCCCAAAGCAATCCGTTTGTATTCGCTGTTTTGAGAGTCAAAACGCGCAAAATAGCCACTGGTATTAGCAACAAACACTACACCAATTAACACAAAGCTGACGATTATTGCCGACATCAGCGCGATATAACCTTTTTGGCTTAGGTTGTTCTGTTTGTTCATATGATTATATATTTAAATTATTTGCGAAGAAAAACTGTTGTTGAAAAAATTTGTGAATAGTCGGCGCCCGTTTCGGTTTTGGCGTTAATGGTAAAACTGGCTTGTATGCTTTCGGGGTTGGTCCCGCCGCCAGAGCCGGAGTTATGCGTAAAATTAAAATTGCTTATTTTAATATTGGAATTATTGAGAGTAAAGGTATTGGGTACCGGATTATTGGGGTAGCTTATGATAACATCGCCAGTCGGAAATCCGATTGTAATCGGAGTAATAATTGGCTGATTAAGGGCATCCAGACCCGTGACTTTGTTAATCGAAAGCAACGAACCTGAAGTCCCAACAGCCGGCTGGTTAATGGCATCAACGCCGCTTAACACCCAGTTTATCTTTGCAATTATGAAATTGCCTTCTTCCTGCACCATTGACTTGGTCTGGTTCCGGTTGCTGATTTGCACAATATTGTAAGCTGAAACCACCGCGCCACCACATAAGATTACAAACAATCCCAAATATACCAGCACCTCTACCAGCGTAAAGCCAACTTGTTTGTATGGTTTTGTACTCATTAGGGTACGGTTATTATTGTAAGAAAACCATTGCCAGCACCGTCAGCAGAACCGACATAAAAATAATTGCCCTGGCAATCTAGCGCGGTGCCCCGGCTCGAACCGGCCAAAATTTGGGCTGCCGAAACAATTTGCGCGGGTGCTAAATTATTGGTCAGATCCCAGACCTCAAATTGGCTGTCGGTGGTTATAATAAAACCGAGATAATCGCGGATGATAAGCCCGTTAATGCTGCTGCCGATCTCCGCACTGGCGGCAGCGAGGTTGTTTTCAAACAATTTTTTTGGATCGCTGTTGTCCAAAATGTAAAACTCGGGACTGCCAGAATCGTCGGTTGAACCAAAATATAAAGTGTCACCAACAGTATATAATTTGTTTCCGTGACCGGCGTTATCTGACATATGAAAACCGCTCACACGCTCGGGCTTATAAGGATTGCTTACGTCCAAAACAGTGATCTGTTCGGAAATTGCATCGCCGCTGTCTGTTGGGTGCGCGAGATAAGCAAAGCCGTCTTTGACATAAATGGCATTGATCGCATGGCCGACCGCGTAGCCGCCTCGCCAAATTGGCAGCAACGGATCATGCACATCAATGATATTAAACTCCGGGCCGCTATCGGTCTTTGCTAATCCCAAATACACATAGCCATCTTTATAAAAAATACTGTTGCCCATGGCGCTGCCGCCAGAACCGACAACTTGGTCGGAATTGCTCGGATTGCCGGGCGGCACATTGATTTCGTAGGTATATTTTACCTGCGGACTGGCGGAATTGCTGACATCTATTATCTGCAACTGACCGCAGCTGGCATTAGTGCCGCCGTTATTGGCGCAAGGCGCGTCGGGCGCCACAGTGTGAAAATTCGCGCCATAGTTAACCGCGGCATAAACATAGCTGCCGGAACTGTTGGTCGCAACGGCAATTTGGGCCAAACCCGCAGAAGCGACATTGGGATTATTATCTGTTTTCCCAAACAAAACCGGATTTGATTCGTTGGGATTATTAATGTCAAAAATAAAGAATGTGGGGTCGGTTGTCTGGTCGGTTTTACTCACGCTGACGTAAAGCCGGCCCTTTCCAATGGCGTCAACGTAAGCGTCAATCCCGCTTACCGGATATATTGTGCCGCTCTCGCCGGCCAGCTGGTAAAAATTAAATTTATTTGCCGTCGTATTGTGCCAATCGCCGGTTAACATTGAATTACAGGTATCGCCGCCGACGGCATTGTTAAAATTGGTAACGCGTGCCCACAACTGGGTTTTTAAATGGCGATTATTCTCGCCTGGCCAGCTTACTGTCGCAGTCACCAATTTGCTAAAATAATCGGTGGTGTTTGTTATAAGATCAACAACCGGAGATACCTCCACGGTTCCGGTATAAATGTCTTGGGCGGTGCTGGTGGCATTAACCAGCTTAAAATCCTTGCGGCTTAAAGCTTGCTCTTGCTCCAATAACTTTTGGGCAAAATTCAACGCTTCGGCATTGGTTTGGCTATCAACTACAATTGATTGGTTGCCAAATGAAACCAAAACCACGGCCGACAAAACCATAACCAAAATCGCCGTGGCCATCAGTATTTCAAGAGTGGAAAATCCCTTTTGGTTAAATACCTTTTTACCAATAGACATTTAATTTGGTTTCCTTTTTTCCGCGCATTGGCGAAAAATTTATAATAAAATCCCGATGAACCGAGCGTTTAAAAATCGCGTGTTGCGGTCGATGACGGATAGCGATTTTAGCGAGGCGAATCAGATTTTATCAAATTTTTACGCCCTGCGCGAAGTCTTTTGGTTACTTTTCTGCTGACAGAAAAGTAACATTTAGTAATCGATTCTGCCTTCATTTTTGATAGAAATAGTAGTGGAGCGCACGCCGTCGTTCAAATTGATATCTCCAATGGTGCTAGCGTCACCGCTTAATTGCGCAAAAATTACTTCTGATATTGTACTGCTGGCATAATTTATCGTGCTTGCACTACCAATAATTTCATCAAACGCCGAATCTCGCGTTATATAATTTGAACCCTGAAAAATAACATCTGCGTCCGAATGGTCGCTGGGCCTGATTGCCAAGCCGTGCGATTTGCCATCACTGCAGCCTGCGCCAAGACAAATATTGCTAACGCTCTGGCTGCGCGCTTTTTGCAAAACTGAAACCAGCAGATTTCTTTCGCCCCGAAAAGTGAATGCCCGCCAAGTATCTAAATTAGCAAAACCCACCAGGCCCGCGATGGCCACCAAAAGCCCCATGACGACAATCACTTCAATTAAGGTAAAACCCTTATTATTAATCATTAATATAAATTAATTTATAATTTAACAATTGTAAATTTTTTGTAAATTGCTAAATTGAAAATTGAAAATTATTAATATTATATGCTCAAATTCTGCGTTATCTGATAAATCGGCATAATTATGGAAATAGCAATAAAACCTACCAAAAGACCCATAAAAACCATTAGCGCCGGCTCAATCGCTGATGATAAATTTTTAGTCAGCTCCTCAACTTCGTTTTCGTACAATTCAGCCAAATAAAGCAAAGTTTCGCTCAGGTTTCCGGAATATTCTCCCGTGGAAATCATCTGCACAGCAATCTCCGGAAACAGGTGCGTTTTTTTATTAAGCTCAAAAGATATCTTTTTCCCCTTGGCCATATTTTTTGATAATTTTTGAAACTCTATTTTATAAACTAAATTAGAGACAGATTCAGCCACGATCAGCACGGACGAGGAAACTGTTACGCCGCTTTTAAGCAGCAAGCCAAAAGTGCGGAAAAAATTGCTCAGCTGATAACTTTGCGACATTTTACCTATTAAGGGCAAGCGTAAAATTAAACGATGAATTATCAGCTTCACCGTTTCGCTTTTTTTTGACAACAGCCAAAAAATTACGGCAACCGCGGCAACTCCTGCTAATATATAAAACCCGTAGTTAATTGCTATGCCGCTAAAAAAAATCACGGCTTTGGTCGGCCAAGGCAGACTGACTTTCAAACTGGAAAAAACCGGTAAAACTTTCGGGAAAACAAAAGTTAAAAGCAGCATCACTATCCCGAATGTCGCCACAACGATAAAACAGGGATAAATCAGAGAGCTAATAACTTTACGGCGCAGCTCCTGTTTCTTTTTTAATTCATCGGCCAAATAGCTTAAATTCTTTTCTAAAATCCCGGCTGACTCGCCAACCCGAATTATATTGATAGCAAAATCGCCAAAAATATAGCTGAATTTCCCCATACTTGCAGCCAATGACTGCCCGTTTTCCACGTCCTTTATAATCTGATCAAAAATTTTAGTTTTGCCTTTTGAACGAGAGCTGCGCAGCAAACGCAGACTTTCAAGAATCGGCATGCCGGCCCGAATCAAAAATGACAGACGTTTGATAAACAGCGTCTGCTCTTTTATCGATAGACGGCTGAATAATTTATTCATAAAAAATTCTGATTATTTCTTCAATAGTAGTTAAACCTGCTTTTGCCTTAAAATAGCCGTCTTCGGCCATGGTGACCATGCCGTTTTTAATCGCGATTTTTTTAATTTCGCTGGCAGAAGCCCGGTGCAAAATCGCTTCACGGATTTCATTATCCAATTCCAGCACCTCGTGGATTCCTAATCGTCCCTGGTAACCGGTGCCGTTACATTTATCGCAGCCCTGGCCAAAAAAGAAGGTGTCCTGTTTTTTAGCTTCCAGTGGCAAAATTTCATAGAAACTTTTGTATTCGCTGCTTTTATAATCCTTTTTAGTTTTACAGGCCAGACAGATCCGTCGCACGAGCCGCTGGGCAATCGCGATATTGACGGTTGAAGCAACCAAAAAAGGTTCTACTTTCATATCCAGCAGCCGCGGCAGAGTCGTGGCCGCGTCATTGGTATGCAAAGTGGAAAGCAAAAGGTGTCCTGTGAGCGCCGTGTTGACGGCGAGCCCAGCAGTTTCAATGTCGCGGATTTCACCGACCATAATAATGTTTGGATCCTGTCTCAAAAAAGAGCGCAAGCCATTGACAAAATTCAAGCCGGTGCGCTGATTCACCTGCACCTGCTCAATTCCCTCAATCGCGTACTCAATCGGATCTTCAATCGTAATAATGGAAACATCCTTGGTGCTTAAGCGCTTAATCATCGTGTAGAGCGTAGTGGTTTTGCCCGAACCCGTCGGCCCGGTCGCCAAAATCATGCCGTAAGGTTTACTCAGCGCCTGTAAAATTTTATTTAAATTTCTTTTACTGAAATCCAACGTCTCCAAAGTAAAACTTTCTTGCTGGTCAGCCAAAAGGCGCAACACCGCGTTCTCGCCGTTATAAGTGGGCACAATTGACACACGGATATCAATCACCCGTTCGCCATCAACATTGGCCCTGAAGCGGCCGTCCTGGGCGGCCTGATGTTCGTCGGTCCGCAAACCGGTCAAAATCTTGATTCGCGAAATTATTTCTGAATGTATGGCACGCGGCAAAGAAAAAATATCCTGCAACACGCCGTCAATTCTAAGACGCACCCGGATGCCTTCAGGAACCGGGTCAATATGGATGTCGGAAGCCCTGAGCTTATGAGCATGCCTAATCAGCAATTCTAATACATTAATAATAGAAATGTCGCCGCTCGCTAATTCTTCTTTTATTTGGATTTCGTGCATAAAAAATGTTTACTCAACTTCTAACGGTCAAACCCCATTAGAAGTTCAGCCGACGTCTTAGGGTTTATAGTGTCTATCGGCGAATTCACCTACGGTTCACACTTTGGAAAAATATAGTCTTTTTGTAAAACTTCTAACGGGGTAAATAAAAAAACCGGGCTTTCCCCTCCCAGGTTTTAATCCCTCAAAAAACCTTTATGATTTTAATTGCCGCTTTAGCGCTTAATTAAAAATGAAAATCTGGCTTTGCAGGCCCTGTCCGATAATCAAATGATTCAGATAAAGCAGCGAAATTGCCACAAATAATACTACCACACCGTTAAAAATCAGTCTAGGATATTGAATTTTTATTTTGACAAAAATTTTCAAGACCAGCGCCAGCAAAAAAACTCCCGCAATCCCCAAATAAACAATTTGCGCTACGGCTTTTGGCATTGAAAGCCATTGTTGCGCCAAATTGGCGCCCCCGACCGCCGCCTCTTGCCTCGACCCAGCGATGCCGGCCACAGTGCCGCTGGCGGCGAAAGTTTCTTGCGGCTGATTATCAATCGCAACGCTTTGCGCACCAACAGATGGGCTAGCCGCGGCGATCTCCGCTTGAGATTCTGGGGTTGCCAGCGCTTCGCTTGAAGGCGTTGCTTTTGGCTTTGGCGAAGACGATTTTGCCGGTGTCAAAGCCTGATTTACCGCTGTCTTTGGCCAACCAAAAAACTGAACTACAAAAACCGTTTCTCTGCCCTGATACATTCCTTTGGCTGTCGCAATGCCAATTTCCGAAAAACGCTTATCTAAAACATTGGCGCGATGAGTCGGCGAATTCATCCAGGCGTTTTCGATCTGGGCCGAATCAGAAAAATTAATGGCCAGATTTTCGCCTGCGCCGCTGAAACGATACCCAACTTTTTCAAGCCAGAACCAAGGTGTCACCCCTTCCGGACTTGTATGATCAAAATAACCTTTGGCAGCCATATCCTGGGCTTTCAGGGCGGCTGCCTCCTCAAGCAGCGGATTGATTTTCAAAGCAGCGGTATTATTTTGCAGCCGATCGTTATTAGCCAAGCTAACAAGCACGCCCGGCAGGATTGTAGAAAAAATATCGGTCAGCGGCCACAAAACCAAAATCTGCACCAAAAAAGCCGCCTCCAAAAAAAGCAGCAAAATTAAAACACACAGGACCGCTTTTTTTCTCAAAATATGCGGCTGATGATCGTTGCCTTTATGCGGAATGAAATATTTTTTAAGCAAGTTAAACAAAAAGTTATGCTAATATGCCAAATTATAGCATAATTATTTGATTTGCTTAAGGTGATTCAACCAGCTCGCCCGTAACAATCAGACGATTTTTTGTCGTCCAGATCGGATCGCAAGTAATCAGCGTCAGCGTTGCTTTTTGCGTCGGCGCCAAAACACTCACTTCTGTGGGCGGCACAATTTTGCTAGCCACAACCACATATTGATATTCCTTGCCTGCCCAGAAAACGATTAACGAATCACCTACCGCTAATTTATCCAGCAGATAAAAAGTGAGGTTGTTGGGCGGCAAATATTTGAAGCGATGGCCGGCAATGGCGGTGTTAGAACCTTTGTCTGGTGTTGAAGTTTGTGGCATTCGCCAGGCCCCGCGCGCCAGCGCCCAATTGGCATCTAAAGACTCGACAATCGGAATATTGACGCCGATTTTATTAATCACCAGGCGGTTAATAAATTTGTCTTTTTCATCACCGACTAATGATAATGCCTGGACCGGTGTTTGAGCCGGCGTTGATGATGATACAGATGTTTCTGCTAAAATTGGCTCTGATGGCAGTCCAGATGTCTCTGCTAAAATTGGCGATGTCAAATCAACTGCTGTCTGCGGCTCCGCCTGATGGCGCAGGCGATATTGAATGTCTGGATAAAACGGGAATAAAAAAATGTATGCAGTCAAGCAGATAACCAAAAGCCCCAGTATCGCTACCAGAGCTTTTAAGTATATCTGTTTTGAATTGACCTGCCAATTCATATAATAATTATATTTAATTCTGTTGAGTTAATTTACTCAAACTCAATTCTTGTCTGATAAGCAATAGAGTAATGCTTATTGATAAAAGTATCGTAACCAAGGCTATAACTTCTGTCAAATCAAATCCGGTCGCCGGCAAAGAGGAAACGCCTTTTACTTCGCCCTGAACAACTGGAGTTGGCGATATTGGTACAGGTAAAGTGCTGGTTCCGGCAACTTGCCCAACTGGTATAGCTTGGTTTTGCTTTAACCAATTCTCATAAGCATTGCTTTCGGGCAAAGGACCATTGCCACCGCGGCCGCCGCCAGTCGTCACTGTCACAACACTAGAACCCGGTCCGGGAGCAGGGCTGGGTGTCTCAGTCGGATTAGGTTCTGCTGAGGGTGATGGCGGAGGACTTGCAATCGTCAATGAAGTACTGGCAGTGTTGTTGGAAATTATCGAATCAATATCAATGTTAATTGCAGCGTTATTTACAATTATCGTTCCCGGCTCGCCATTAACGGTCGACTCGAGTTTCAGTGTCTCTGTCTCATCTTTGACCATGTCGCCAATTGACCAAATACCAATTGCGCTGTCATACATTCCCTTGGTTGAACTGGCCGACACAAAAGTCAGGCCACTGGGCAACAAATCATTTAATTGAATGCTCGCGGCTGAATCAGGGCCGAGGTTTGTGGCCACGATTGTGAAAGAAACAGTCTGGCCTGATTGCGGATTTTGGCTGTCAACTGACTTTTGCACGCTCATATCTGCTTGAGGCAGAGGCGTTGGTGCAATGTCGTTGTTGGTAATTGTGCAAGATGCTTCTCCGCCGTTAATAATTTCAATATTACTGCAGTTATTATAGTCAGAGGTATAACCAGACACGGCCGTCTCGCTAATATTATAGATACCGGCGTCTAAAGTCAGATCATTTTGTCCATCAGACTCAAATGCGATCGCATCTCCGCCATTAATACTGAATGAAAAATCTTGCGGCTGTTTTACGCCGTTGTTGTCATTAACAACAATTTTCTTCACATGCAAAGTTCCGGGCTGGTCGTCATTGGTAATTGTGCAAGCATAGGATTCACCCGCTTCTATGGTTAGATTACCGTTTAAACAACAATCGCCAGAAAAAGTGGCGTGGTAGCCATCCGGACCGCCGCTTTCGCTGATCATATAAGTTCCCTCGTCAAAATAATTGTTCACGCCGCTGGTAACTTGCGTCTGGCCGACATACAAAGTAAAATCAGAAACGCCAGCTGTGCCACCATTGTCGTTTTTAACGACTTTCGTCACAGTTAAAATTCCCTGAGTTACAACAGGACGACAAGCGAGAACGTTTATGATATTAAGAAATTGGCTAGCAAAAATTCCCACCAGCGCAAACATGGCGATTACAGCAAGCGTTCTTTTTCTGGCTTGCTCTTTTTGATTTTTTAAATAGGTCTCAAATGCTGGATAGTTCATATTTTTGGCTTGTTTAAAGCAAAATATAACTAAATTATTAATTAATAATAAATAATTGCTTTAGTCAAGAATTTTATATCATAATCCATAAAAATATATTTGTCAATAGATAAACAAAAAGCCCCAGTATCGCTACTGTGGCTTTTGTAATGAATCTTTGATAATTTATATTAATCTTTAAGTCACTTGGCTGCAAGTTTTCTTACCAAGACCAACATAAGTCCGATTAATGAAGCAATAACAGCCAATAGAGTTAAGCCTTCTGTCAGATCAAATCCGGTCGCCGGCAAAGTGGTAACGCCTTTTACTTCACCCTGCGCAGCAGGAGTTGGGGCTGTCGGCGCAGGCTCAGATGTAAGAGTGCTGGTACCCGCTACTTGCCCGCCTGAAACGGCTTGGTTTTGAATCAGCCAATTTTGATAGGCATCACTCGCAACCACAGGACCGTTTCCGCCGCCTCCGCCACTGGTTGTTCCGCCGCCGCCGGAACTTACTGGAGCCGGTGAAGGAGAAATTTCGGGTATAAAAACAGTAATCGTGGCGCTGGCTGAATTATTCTCGGTGTTAATATCAATTTGCGGATCAATGGCCACATCAGCCTGGTTTAGAATCTCCCCTTGCGTAGCTGTAACCGTGGCCGTAAGTTCCAAAGTTTCGGTTTGATCAACTGACATACTGCCGACCAGCCATTGATTGGTATTACTGTCATAGGCGCCAATTGTTGAACTGGCGGATACGAAAAGTTAAACCAACGGGTAGGACATCGGTCACAACCACATTTAAAGCAGTTAATGGACCGTGGTTAGTTACATGCAGGACGAAAGTCGCCTGCTGTCCGCTTTGCGCGCTATCCTGATCAACCGTTTTGGTTAATCCTACGTCCGTGCCGCCGGTTTCCTGGGACGCAATATCATTGTTGGTAATGGTACAGGTGGCTGAACCGCCGCTGGCAATCGCCACTTGGCTACAGTTATCATAAGTTGTGGTGTAGCCAGAAACTGCCGGCTCGCTCACAGTGTAGATGCCGGCATTAACCGTTAAATCATTCTGACCATCGGCTTCAAAAGCGACCGGGTCGCCGTCGTTAACTGAAAAAGAGAAATCTTGCGGCTGCGCTGCACCGCCGTTATCATTTGTAACGACTTTCACAACGTGTAAAGTTCCGGGTTCCTCGTTAATAATTGTGGGAGAATTATAAAAATTACACGACACAATATCAAGATTGCCAACTTGGATTCCGGTGATAGTCCCCTGTCCTGCCACGCCGTTGTCAGTCGCGCCCTGAACGAAAGCGGTCAAAAATTGATATCCTGATTGCAGAATTTCAGAAACATCATACGTGCCGGCAATAACTGAGACGGCCGGAGTTTTTCCTTCGCTGTCCGTTGTTTCGTTTTGACCGGCAACATTCATCTGCCAACCTACGCCCGGCGTTTGATCCTCACTCGTTTGCAAATCGCCGTCTTGGTCAATTATTTTATGAACAGTAATCGTGCCGCCGCAAAGCTGAGTGGACAAATCAGCCAAGTCGTCTGCCATAGTACCAAAGTCAGTTGTGATAACGTCAGAAGTAACGCCCGTATCAACATTAGGACCGGAAATCGCTTTTAAATTATTAACATCCAAATCATTGCCAATGCCCAAAGTCACAATTCTGGTGCCGGAACTTTTCAAAGAATCAGCTACCACTTTAGCCGCATTAACAGCGGTGGTTTCAGAAACAGTCTGAGCCGGATTGCCTTTGCGGTTTGGGTTGCCATCGGAAGCAAAAATCACTATGTTTGGATTTGAACGCGGATCAAACGTGCCTTGCGCTTTAAGCAGCGCGTCTTCCCAATTGGTATAGCCGCCGCTGGTCGGAGTATTGATGGCGCTGGAAATTAAAGATGTGTTACTGGTAAAGCCCTGAAGCACTGCGGCTGTATCATCAAAATCAACCACTGAAAACTTGGTCGGAGTAACCGGCAAAAACGCGTCCACGAAATCTTGAAATGCGCTTTTCATTGTGTCCAGCTCACCTTCGGAAATACTGCTGGAGCTGTCAATTACAAGAGCGATATCCAACCCGCATGACTGGCCTAAAGTTGGATTAGTCACGCTAGCATCATAGGTAATAGAATCCAAATCCTGTTGTGTATCGTAGCCGTGGGATTTA
>Ga0315281_10007256_pt1 | contig 15646 bp, 15 predicted proteins | sample YL17G07_0_MG_FD_204540 | JGI IMG/M metagenome (GOLD analysis project Ga0315281, IMG submission 204540) | Sediment microbial communities from Yellowstone Lake, YNP, Wyoming, USA - YL17G07_0 | ecosystem: Environmental > Aquatic > Freshwater > Lake > Sediment | place: USA: Wyoming | collected...
TCGTCGAGCAGGAGGATGCGCGGCTTGCACGCCAGCGCCAGCGCAATTTCCACCAACCGCTGCTGGCCATAGGCGAGTTCCCTGACGGCTTCGCCTTCGATATGGTGCAGGTTGAGCGTGCGCAGTATCGCCCGCGCAGCGGCGATTTCTTCGGCGCATCCGGCTATGGACCGCCAGGCGTTGGTGGCGACCCCGCGCCCTTCGAACACTGCAAGCAACACCGACTGCAGCACAGTGAGTTCAGGAAACAGGTTGTTAATCTGAAAGGTCCGCGCGAGACCGCGTTTGACGCGCTGATGAACGGAGAGCCGGGTAATGCGCTCGTCACCCAGGTACACCTCGCCCGCGCTCGGCCGCAGCACCCCCGTGAGTAAGTTGATCAGCGAGGTCTTGCCGGCGCCGTTCGGGCCGATGACGGCATGCCTCTGCCCCTGCACCAGTGTGAGCGATACCGCGTTCACGGCTCGAAGACCGCCGAATTGCTTTACCAGTCCCTCCGTGCGCAGAGCGACGTTCATGGCTCCGCCGCCGGCTTCGCCATTCGCGCACGCCAGGCGCGAGCCAGGCGCATGCAGCCGCCGAGCACGCCGCCGCGCCCGAACATCACGATGGCAATCAGAAATGCCCCGAGCCAGAACTGCCAATACGTCGGGTTGATGCCGGACAGATAGTGGTGCGCCACCATGAACACCGCGGCGCCGACGAGTCCGCCGTAGAGCATGCCGGTGCCGCCGACGATCAGCATCACCATCAGTTCGGCCGAACGGTTGAACGAAAGCACGTCGGTGCCGACGAATTGCGTTGTCTGCGCCAGCAGCGCGCCGGCGATCCCGGCGTAGACCGCAGCCAGTGTATACATGGCGATCAGGCGGCGGTGCACGGGATAACCGAGCGCCAGCATGCGCCCCGGATTGTCGCGGATGCCGCGCAGACTCAGTCCGAATGGCGAATTGACGATGCGCCGCATTAACAGAAACAGCACGAAGGTGACCGCCAGGCTGTATCCGTACGCGACTTTTCCGTACATGTCGAAACGGAACGCGCCCAGCACCGGGCTCATTTCCATGCCGATCAGGCCGTCGTTGCCTCCGGTGATATCGGTGAGCCGGTTCGCCAGCTCGAACAGCAGCAGGCCAATACCTGTGGTCACCATGAGCCGGGTCAGGTCCTTGCCGCGCACCACCAGGAAACTCGTGAGAAATCCGGTCACGCCCGCGCACAAGGCCGCTAGCAGCAGCCCCGAGAAAGGCTCGCCCCACCCGAGCTTGGACAGCACGCCGGCGGCGTAGGCACCGACACCGAAGTATGCCGCGTGACCCAAGGACACGATACCGGCGTATCCAAGGACGAGGTCGAAGGAAAGCGCGAACAGGCCGGCGATCAGCACCTGGCTCGCGAGTGGAAGATAGGACGGCCATAGCCAGAAACCGGCGGCGAGCACCAGCCAGAAGACGATTTCCTCCAGCGGCGCGCGGCCACTGGTGACCTGAGTTGCGGGCGCAGGTTTCATTTTCTACTGACCAGACCCTGCGGCCGAAGCACCAGCAGGATGACCATCATGGCGTAGATGATAAAAGCGCCAATCTGGGGAATGTAATACTTTCCGGCGACATCGATCACGCCCAGCAAAAGGGCGGCGTAAAGCGGGCCCTTGAGGCCGCTGGTGCCCCCCACCGCCACAACCAGCAGAAAATAAACGATGAACTTGAGCGGAAACGCGGGATCGAGTCCAAGCACCTGCACACCGAGCGCCCCTCCCAGTCCCGCCAACCCGCAACCGACTGCGAAAGTAATCTGGAACACCAGGCCGACCCGGATCCCCAGCGCTTCGGCGACACGCGGCCGGTCGACCGCCGCGCGCACCGAGGCGCCGAACCGCGTGCGTTCGAGGGCCAGCGTCAGCGCGACAGTAAGCGCCGCCCCCACGGCGAGCAGGAAACCGCGGTAGATATTGAGATCGACGCCGAGCACGCTGACCTGGCCGGAAAGAAATCTCGGGACCTGCAGCGGCTGCTGCATCGGTCCGAAGAAATAGCTCGCGGCGGCAATGGCCATGAAGGTCAGGCCGATGGTTGCGAGCACCTGATCGAGATGGCTGCGGTGGTAAAGATAGCGGTACAACACGCGCTCCAGCAGCAATCCGGCCAGCGCGGAAATAACGAACGCCACCGGCAGCACCACGAGAAAAGGCAGGCCCCAGCGCTGCAACGCAAGCACACACACATAGCCGCCCAGCATGGCAAATGCGCCGTGGGCGAGATTGATGAAATTCATCAGCCCGAGGGTCACCGCCAGGCCCACGCTGATGAGAAACAGCAGCATCCCGTAGGCGAGCCCGTCGAACAACACACCCAGCAAACTGGTCATTATCGATGCCCTAGACTATAAAGAAGGCGGGTCCCGGCGGCATGCAACTGCCGCCGGGACCCGCCCCTCTCGTCTATTCCGGTGCTGCTAGCCCACAACCTATTTGCCCGGATCCTTGACGTTCTGGGCCTGGTCAAATTCTACGTTATAGAGCTTGCCGTCCTTCAGCCTCTCGACGCGGCGCACGTAGATCGTCTGCACCACGTCGCGCGTCGCCGGATCGATCATGATCGGCCCGCGGGGACTATCGATCTTCAACCCTTTCAGGACTTCCATCGCCTTGTCGCCGTCGATCTTGGCGTTCAAACGCCGCGCCACCTCGTACATCGCCGCCATGCCGTCCCAGGCGCCCACCGCCATGAAATTGGCGCGCTGCGCGGTGCCGGCAACTTCGGCGTAGGCCTTGAGGAACGCGCGGTTCTGCGCGCTATCGTGGGCAACCGAGTATTGATGGGTCGTTACCACTCCCAGGGGCGCATTGCCCATCGCCTCGATGACACCGTCTTCGGTGATGTCGCCCGCGCCAATCAGTTTGATACCCGCCTTGTCGAGTTCGCGTTCGGCGAATCCCTTCATGAAGCCAACTACCTGTTCGCCCGCGGGCAGGAACACAAACACCGCCTGGGGGCGCGCGTCCTTGATCCGCTGCAGGAAAGGCGCGAACTCGGGGTTGCGCATCGGCGTGCGTACCTCGCCCGCTATGTGTCCGCCGGCGGCAGTGAACGTCTTCTTGAACTGGGTTTCGGCATCGATTCCCGGTCCATAGTCGGCGACCAGCGTGTAGACTTGGGTGATCCCGTTTTTGAATGCCCAGGTGGCGAGCGGCGCGGTGACCTGCGGCAAAGTCATCGAGACGCGGGCGATATACGGGGATCGCGTGGTAATGATCGAAGTTGCGGCGTTCATCACGATCATGGGTTTTTTCGCCTCCGTCGCAAGCGACGCAACCGCAAGCGCGCTCGGGGTGAGCCCGAAGCCGGCGAGGAAGTCGACCTTGTCGTTGGTGACAAGCTCCTGCGCCACCCGCTTTGCGACGTCCGGAACGCCGGTCGTGTCTTTCACGATCAACTCGACTTTGCGGCCGGCGACTGTGTCCCCGTGCACCTTCATGTAGGCACGCGCGCCGTTCATCATCTGCATGCCAAAATCGGCAAATGCTCCGCTCATCTCCAGCACCATGCCGATCCTGAGCGGCTCCTGTGCCGAGGCGGTGGCGGCGATCAGAAACGCGGCTGCCGATACCAACAGTTTCAGATATTGTTTCAACATGGTTTTCTCCTCCGTTTATTTGATGTCATGTTTCCAACGCGACCGTGATCACGCCTCCACCGCCCGCAAAAACATTAACATACATTGCGTCAACGCGATCGCGCGGGTCGAGCATCCACGGCATCCCGGATTGCTGTTTTGTCCTGCCGCAAATTCCTGTCGCTGGCCGTATTCACCGGCGCCACACGACGATGTTAGCATTTCCGCTGCCCGATGACTGAGCGTAACCGCCGAACTGCTCCCCCACGAGCTTGGCCCCGTCTGCGCTCAATGCCTGGAGCGCCCCCAGCATCGCGGCCAAAGGCTTGCCGTTCATTTCCGCCGCGGCCGCCCGGCTGTATTCCGGAAACCACGCAATCGCATCGGTTACCGCGCCTTTCTTCAGCTGATCGATGAAGCGCTGATCCAGCGCTTCGCGCTCGGGCGTAGGCTTCAAATGACGGCCGCGCACCAGGTCGTGACTGAAGGCAGAGCTGGCAAGGAACACGACGCGCCTGCCCAGGCGTTTAGCCGCCGCATGCACGGCCTGGCCTGCCTTCATGCACTCGGCGTGATTCGCCAGGATTACCGTGGGCATCTGAACCACCGGCACTTCCGCGTCCGGGTCAAGATACAGCAGCGGCACCAGACTGCCGTAGTCCCAGGCGTAGTGTGGCGTATCGTTCCGGCCGGCCGGAAGGCCTTGTGCCTGCCACTCTCCGACCAGAGCCGACGCAAACTCGCTGTCGCCCTTGCGCCTGTAAGGTATGCCCGGAATCAGATCGGGCGCCTCGTCCGCCACGCACATCCCTTCGTGCACGCTCTGGCAGGTCGCATACCAGCCAAAAGTGCAGATCCAGTGCGCCGAGTTGACCACGAACAGATCCGGTTTCAGTTTGCGCAACGCGCAGCCTAGCGCGCGCTCTCCTTCGGCCAGGGTAAGCTGGAATTCCGGCGTATTTTTTGCCAGACCGAGCGTTGGCACGTGAGGAACGACAGCAGCGGCGATGACTCCTGCGTTCATGCGATATCCCCGCTCAAACAGACTTCACTTCGGCTTCGCGCTTCGCGAGCTTGGCGGGAACTTCCGCACCGCGGCTGGCGGCGGGAAGCACACCGAAAAGAAAGCAAAGACCGATCACTCACCGCAGTTCCTCCCACCCAACACCAGCGCGCTGCGCCGGCGTTTCCCTTTTCGGCGGCGTATTCGCCCATTGCCGCCTGTGCAAACTTGGCATCTATGCGTGGTGGCAGCATGGCGCCTCCTTGGAAAAATTAATATTAAATTCCGGCGGGATCGCGGCCGCCTCGCCCGACGCGGTCAGGCCATCTGGAATGGGACTCATGCCGCGTCCACGAGATACTGCTCTTTGAGTTTGCGCCGCTGCAGCTTGCCGGTGGCGGAGAGCGGCAGTTCGTTCACCCATTTTACGAGCCGCGGACGCTTGAGTTTTGGCAACGCCGCAATGCCTGCATCAATGCGCTCGCGGGCTTGCGTCTCCTGCCCCTGCGCGGCGACGGCGAACAAAGCGATGGAGGCGAGACCTTCGGCGTTATCGATGCCTACCGCGGCCAGACCTTCGACGCAGCCGGCGCTTGCAGCGAGCAGCGCCTGCTCGACGTCCAGAATGCTCACCCACTGTCCCGAAATCTTAAGCATGTCGTCGTCTCGCCCGCAAAACTCCAAAGTCCCGTCGTCATGCCGCCGAAACAGATCCCCGGGGGAGAACCAACCGTCGGTGAAGCTGTCGCGCTCCGCGTCCGGGCGTTGCCAATAGCCGAGCGCGACCGAGGGGTGCCGCAGCCACAACCGTCGCGGTGCCGCACCCTCGCCGCCCTCGCGTATGCGGTATTCGAGTCGCGGCGATGGCTTGAGCAAAGCACTGTCATCGTCGCAGTAAAACGCCAGGACCACGGTTTCTGAGGCGCCATAGCCCGAGACCGGCGCCACCCCTGTCGCATCCCGCCACCCACGCCGCACCGCCGCAGGCAGGGCTTCACCTGCAGATACAAAGCGCCGCACGCCGGCGGCGGCGAGCCGCGCGGCAACGCCGGTCTGCAGCATTTTCAGATAAAGCGTCGGCACGGAGAATAGTACGGTCGGCCGGTGCCGCTCGACCACCTCAGCCACCCGCTCGGCGGTGGGCCATTCGCTATCCAGTATTACGGCGGCACCCAGGCGCAAGCCCGCCCAGAGGCTGTTGCCTAGGGAATAAGCAAAAAACAACTTGGACGACGCATAAATCCGGTCGCGCGCGCCGAGTCCGAGGATATCGCGCGCGAAATCGGCGCCGCCAATCACACTGCGCTGCGCGTGCATGACTGCCTTGGGTACGCCGGTGGTGCCGGAGGTGTAGACCCACAGCGCCGGGGCGTCCTCCGCCAATTCCGCAGCCGGAACAGTGTTAGCCGCCGCCAGGTCCGCGCTCCAGCCTGCGTCGATGACCAGTTGCGGGGGATTGGCGACGTTTGCAAGCAGCCGTTCCAGCACGGCGCGCGAGCTTTCGTTGCACCAGATGAAACGCGCGCCAGATTCCGCAAGCACTATCGACAGTTCCCGCTCGAACAGCCGCGAGTTAAGGCCGACGGCGACACCGCCCGCCCAAATTGTGCCCAGGTAGGCGATTATCCAGGCGATGCTGTCCGGTGCGAATATCAGCACACGCTCCCCCGGCTCAAGACCGCGCGCGCGCCAAGCGCCGGCGGCTCGCTCCACCGCGGCGCGCAATTCGCCATAGCTCAAGCGCTCCGCCCCGCATTCCAACGCGGTCGCGCCGGCCTCCCCGGTGGCGAGCAAATAGGCGGCGGCGTTCACAGGACGTGGAGAAAAGCCTTTAGCGCGGCGCGACGACGCTCACGCGCAGTTCGCCCAGACCATCGATGCCGGCCACCAGTTCGTCTCCCACCTTGGCTGCCCCCACGCCTGCCGGAGTGCCGGTAAAAATGACGTCGCCGACTTCGATCGCGTAATACTGCGTCAGAAACGCGATCTGCTCCGGCACGCTCCAGATCATCTGGTCGATATCCGATTGTTGGCGGAATTCGCCGTTCACCTTGAGCCAGAGCTTGCCCTTGGACGGATGCCCGATCTTGCTTGCCGCCGTGACCGGCCCGCAAGGTGCGGCCTGGTCGAAATCTTTGCCGAAACTCCACGGCCGGCCTTTGTCCTTTCCCTGTTGCTGCAGGTCGCGGCGTGTCATGTCCAGGCCGATTGCGTATCCCCAGACATGATCATTGGCGTGCTCGGCGGCGATTCTGTAACCGCCCTTGCCGATCAGCGCAACCATCTCCGTTTCCCAGTGATAGTTGCCGGTCATGGGCGGGTAATGAATCTTGCCGCTCTCGCCGGTATTCACCGCCACCAGATCATGCGGCGCCTTGCAGAAGAAAAACGGCTGTTCGCGGCCGTCGCCGCCCATTTCCTTCTGGTGTTCGATATAGTTGCGGCCGACGCAGAATATGCGCCGCACCGGAAAGCGGTCTTTAGAGCCAATAACAGGCAGCGAAGGCTGCTGCCACATTTCGACGACGTAACTCACTCCAGACTCCTTTTCAAAAAAACCGGAACGTTCCGGCGCGGACGGCGTAGCATTTCGCACGAAGGGCGCGCTGCGAATACCTCGTCCCTACGCCGTGCCCGGGAATGATTTTTCGGCCGTGACGGGCTTGGCCGCGTGTTCGACACATTACACCATGCTGATTCGTGGCCTGTATCCCATTTTATGGGATACAAACGAATTCTACCGGGTCCCGGCCTGGCAGATAAGACCGGACTGCGAAAAACACTCAACCTTCCTAAATATTCAGCCTTCCCGCAGCGGCTGGCCGGCCCTAACTTCTGCCCGCTGCGTCAATTTTGCGCCAATTTCCTTCTTGCCTTCTTGCGATCATTCGTGCTAATTTTAGCATACTGAATGAACACTCATTCAGTCAAGTGCCGATCGGCGCCGACGTCACCGGCGAGAGAGGGATTGCAACACGGCTGGTTCGGCCAAATCGGATCCGCGGCGGGTGCGCAATCCCGGGGCCGGCTTTGCAAGTGATTTTTTGAAAGCGAAGATTTTTTATATTCTGGAGCAAATAATGCGATTAGACGGCAAGACGGCGGTAATCACCGGGGCAGCCTCGGGAATCGGACGGGCGACCGCTGAGACACTGGCACAGGCGGGGGCGCATGTGCTGCTCGGCGACATCGCCGAGGCAGCGGGCGAGCAAAGCGCGGCGGCAATTCGCGCCAAGGGGTTCGGCGCCGATTTCATCCGGCTCGACGTAACCGATCTCCAATCGATCGAGACATTCAAGCAGATCGCCTGCGAGCGTCGGGGCCATGTCGATATAGTCGCCAACGTCGCGGGCTGGGGCAAGATAGAACCCTTCGTCAAAAACAGCCCCGATTTCTGGCGCAAAGTAATCGACCTCAACCTGTTCGGACCCATCGCCGTGGCGCGCGCGTTCCTCGACGCCATGATCGAGCGCAAGGCCGGCAAGATCGTCACCGTTTCGAGCGATGCCGGACGGGTCGGCAGCCTGGGCGAATCGGTCTATTCCGGCGCGAAAGGCGGCGCGATCGCATTTACCAAGTCGCTGGCGCGGGAAATGGCGCGCTTCAATATCAACGTGAACTGCGTCTGCCCCGGTCCGACCGACACGCCGCTGCTGGCCGCGGTGCCGGAGAAACACCGGGAAGCCTTCATTCGCGTCACGCCGATGGGTCGCCTGGCGAAGCCGTCCGAAATCGCGGATGCCGTGCTGTTCTTCGCCAGCGACCGGGCTGCTTTCATCACAGGTCAAACCCTGAGCGTCAGCGGCGGACTCACCTTGGCCGGCTGACTTCACCATCTTCCATTAACAGCAATACGGAGAATCGCATGTACAAACTCAAAGCCGCCGAGTGGCGCCCGCAGCATTTCAAATGGGAAGTCAAGGATAGGGTGGGCACGATCACGCTTAACCGTCCCGAGCGCAAGAACCCGCTCACGCTGGAGAGCTACGCCGAGTTGCGCGACACGTTCCATAAACTGCAATACGCCGAGGACGTGCGGGTCGTGGTATTCACCGGCGAGGGCGGAAACTTCTGCTCCGGCGGCGACGTGCACGAGATCATCGGCCCCCTCACCAAGATGGACATGACCGGGCTGATCACATTTACCCGTATGACCGGAAATCTGGTCAAGGAGATGCGCACCTGCCCGCAGCCGATCATCTCGGCGGTTGACGGCATCTGCGCCGGAGCGGGAGCGATCATTTCGATGGCAAGCGACCTGCGCTATGGCACGCCGGAGTGCAAGACGGCGTTTCTGTTCGTGCGCGTCGGTTTGGCCGGCTGCGACATGGGTGCCTGCGCGATTCTGCCCCGCATCATAGGGCAGGGCCGAGCCTCCGAATTGTTCTACACGGGACGCGCCATGACGGCGCAGGAAGGACACGCCTGGGGCTATTACAACGAACTCCTGCCCAAGGACAAGCTGCTGGAGCGCGCGCACGCGATGGCGAAAGAGATCGCCGACGGTCCGATCTTCGCCCATTCCATGACCAAGAAATGCCTGCATCAGGAGTGGAACCAGACTATTGAGCAGGCATTGGAAACGGAGGCCGAGGCGCAGGCGATCTGTATGCAGACCCAGGACTTCACGCGTGCGTACAACGCGTTCGTGGCCAAACAGAAACCGGTATTCGAGGGGAACTGAGCAGATTGCGGAGGCTCCGTCCGCAGCCGAATTCGGGCACCTGCGTTCACCCGAGCAGATGCAAGCAGTTCCGCTTGCTGGCGCCGGTTGCATGGTGCGCGAAACCTGAACCAACACCTCTCCAGCGAGGAATGACTCGATGAAATCGCCGGGACACGTGGAAAGTCTGGTCACGGATGCCAGGCTGGTGGAGGAACGGCGGGGACAGATCCTGCGCGCAGCGGTCAAATTGTTTTCCGACGAAGGCTACTACACCACCACCATTTCACAGATCGCCCGCGAAGCCGGCGTGAGCACCGGGCTGATCTATCAATATTTCGGAGACAAGGACGACATCCTGTTTCTTTCGCTCAAGCTGGTGCTTGAAACTTATGAAAAGGAAATCCCGCCGCGACTCGAAGGCGTCAAGCACCCGGTAGAGCGGCTATGCATGGCCTTATGGGCCTATTGCACCATCATTGATGGGTTGCGCGAAGCGACCGTTCTCGCCTACCGCTCGACCAAATCGTTGCGCGCCGACCGCAGGGCCTTGGTAAAAGAGGATGAGACGAGGACCAACCGTTTGCTGCATGGTTGCTTGCGTGCCTGCATTGCCGGAGGCTACATGCACCAGGTAAACGAGTACCTGCTGGTTTATCAGTACGTCAACTTTTGCCACGCTTGGGCGCTGAAACACTGGGCCCTGCGCGCCAAATTCAGCGTCGGCAAGTATGTGTCCGAAGGTATCGGGCTCCTGGTCGAACCCTTTCTCACACCAAAAGGCAGGACCGCTGTCACCGCCATGCGGCGCCACACGCGCAACTTCACGCGCGAAGCGGCACCGGCTGCGCCATCGAGGCGCACGCGCGCCAGTTGATCGCCCCGCACTGTCGCCGCGGTGCTCAGCAAGGAAACCCAAGAAGGACGGGCACCCATGCGGATGCCCGCCGAATGCAACCCGCTCCCGGGAGAGCGGTTCCTTGCTCCCCCCTATATATGGTACGCGGTCTCGCCGTGCGAAGTCACGTCCAGGCCTTCGCGTTCTTCCTCTTCCGGCACGCGCAAACCGACCACCATGTCGACGATCTTGAAAGCGATAAACGCCACCACTCCGGACCAGACAATGGTGGTGATCACGCCGGTACCTTGAATCATGACCTGCCCCATGATCGAGTAGTCGGGGGCTGTCTTGTTGGCGACGTAGTCGTAGATACCGACGCCGCCCAGCGACGGCGCGGCAAACACCCCCGTGCCCAAGGCGCCGATGATTCCCCCCACGCCATGCACGCCGAACACGTCGAGCGAATCGTCCGCCCCAAGCAGGCGCTTCAGACCGCTCACCCCCCAAAGGCACACCGCGCCGGCGATGAGGCCCAGCGCGATGGCGCCCATCGGGCCGACGTAGCCGCAAGCCGGGGTAATGGCGACCAAGCCGGCAACCGCGCCGGAGGCGGCGCCGAGCATCGAGGGTCTGCCCTTGAACATATTCTCGAAAAACAACCACGACAGCGCCGCGGCAGCGGTCGCAACCAGGGTGTTGACGAACACCAGGGCGGCGGTACCAGTGGCTTCGAGGTTGGAGCCCACGTTGAAGCCGAACCAGCCCACCCATAAGAGCGAGGCGCCGACCATGGTCAGGGTAAGGCTGTGCGGCGTCATAGCTTCCTTACTGTAGCCGATGCGCTTGCCGATGACATAGGCGCCGACCAAAGCTGCGATACCGGCGTTGATATGCACCACCGTTCCGCCGGCGAAATCCAGCGCACCCTTCTGGAACAGCCAGCCCGCGGTCGCCGTGGCTTTTTCGGCCGCCGCCGCATCGGTGAATGCGTCCGGACCGGACCAGTACCAGACCATATGCGCGATCGGCAGATAGGCGAAGGTAAACCACAGCGCCATGAACAGCAACACCGCCGAGAATTTCACTCGCTCGGCAAACGCCCCCACGATCAGGCACGGTGTGATGGCGGCGAAGGTCAGCTGGAACACGACATAGATGTATTCCGGAATCACCACGCCCTTGCTGAAGGTCGCGGCGGTGGAGTCGGCGTTCATCCCGCCGAGGAATAAACGCGAGAAACCGCCGAAGAAGGCGTTACCCTCTGTGAAAGCGATGCTATAGCCGTAGAACACCCACAACACGCTGATCAGGCAGAAGGTGACGAACACCTGCATCAGCACCGAGAGCATGTTCTTGGTGCGCACCAGGCCGCCGTAGAAAAGCGCGAGCCCCGGGATGGTCATCAAAATCACCAGTACGGTGGCTACGATCATCCACGCCGTGTCGCCCTTGTTTGGCACCGGCGCCGGTGCCGCTGCAACCGCAGGCGCAGCGGCGGCTGCAGCGGCGGGCAGTGCCGTCTCAGCAGGCTTGGCTTCAACCGGCTTTGTCACCGCGGGTGCAGCGGGTTTGTCCTGCGCGATGACCGGCGCGGCAAGACTGCACGCCCCGAACAAGGCGAGAAAAGCTATCAAATTTTTCATCATGCATCTCCCTATAATGCTTCCGCGCCGGTCTCGCCGGTGCGTATGCGGATGACCTGCGTCAGCTCGAATACAAAAATCTTGCCGTCACCGATCTTGCCGGTGCTGGCGGACTTTTCGATGGCTTCGATCGCCTGATCGAGCATCTCCGACTTGATGGCCACCTCGATTTTGACCTTGGGCAGAAAATCGACCACATATTCCGCGCCGCGGTAGAGCTCGGTGTGACCCTTTTGCCGGCCGAACCCCTTGACTTCGGTGACCGTGATGCCCTGCACGCCAATCGCGGACAGCGCTTCCCGTACTTCGTCAAGCTTGAACGGCTTGATAATGGCAGTAACGAGTTTCATGGATGCCTCCCATCGATGGATAAATCAGAACGTCTTGGTGACGGACAGCGCGAGGCGGTTGCCCCCGATATTCTTGCCGAACGCGTTCATGTAGGCGGTCGTCTGGCCGTCCGGGGCGGCATCCTTCGTATTCGCATGGGTCCAGGCAAGGCCGAAGCTATAGCCCAGGTAATCCTTGGTCACACCCAGTTTGTAGTCGGTATAGTCGAAGCAATTATTGTTGCAGCCAGAGGCTCCCCAGTATCCAAGGTTGGCGTTGCCCGGGAAATTGTATTTGCCGACATGGGCCAGCAGGTTGAAACCGCTCTCACCCAGCGGAACTGTCGCTGAGAGATCGAGGTAGTCAGCACCCTTGCTCTCGTTAACCCCAAAGGTGTTGGCGCTGATTCCCTTGGAATACTTCAGAGTCACCCACTTGTAGCCGATCGCGCCGTAGAGCTCGGTCGTGTTGGGTTTGCGGTAGGCGCCGACGTTATCGTACCGGCCGGGGTAGTAATACTGAATGGCCCCGACGTCATAGTTCCAATCGCCGCCGCCGAAACTGTTCTTAAAGCCAGCGTAGAAGTCCCACTCCAGGCTCGCCGCGTTGCTATTGTTTGGCGTGTAGGGAGCGCCTGTGGCGCCTGGCGAGGCAAGTGAAATTGGTACCGATTTGATATTGGCGTTCTGGTCCGTGTACCAGGAAATGTTGGACAGCCAAGTACCGGCGTAGAACCCGCTCGCATGGGAATAGTCCGCACCCCCCTGGATCGCGGGATCGCCATTGGTCTGGCTCAGCCCACGGAAAACGTACTGGCTGACAAGACCGACGTTTCCGGTAAACGTGTGCGGCGAGGCCGGCGCGGCGGCAGGCGCTGTTTGCGCCGACACGGTCAGCGGCATCGAGAAGGCAGCCGACACGGCCGAAACGAGCAATAGTTTGCGCATGGCAATACCCTTTCAAAAGTTGAAAAATGTCTGACGGCTAACTCCATAGCACTTCGTGTGCCAGCTTTTTTATTGGCATCACTTCAATAGCTTGTATCGGACAGACCTCTGCGTCGCCGGTGTTACGCATCATCTTGGTGCGCCTTTTTTTGGGCTGCACAGCTGCGGTGCGATCAGCCGTTTTGGTTTCTGGCGCGTTAAAGCTATCGTGATAGACTCAAAAAAATGACAGAAAACAGGAGAAGTTCATGCAGCAAAACCGCTTATTCGAAGAATTGAGCGGCAAGATCAGCGCCCTGCTGGCGCAAGGACCCGCCAAAGACGCCGAGAAAAACGTGCGCGCGCTGCTGGCAAGTTTTTTTTCCAAACTGGACTTGGTTACTCGAGAGGAATTCGACGTCCAGGCCAGGTTGCTTGCCCGCTCCCGCGAACAGGTCAAAGCACTTGAGGCGCGCATCACCGAGCTGGAAGCCAGAGTTTCCAAGCCCGACGCCTGACTGGCATGTCGCTCGCCGTGCTGCACAGCCGTGCGCTCACCGGCATGGATGCGCCCGAAGTCACGGTTGAGGTCCACCTGACGGGCGGGTTGCCCAGCTTCACCATCGTCGGCCTACCCGAGACCGAGGTGAGGGAAAGCCGCGACCGGGTGCGCGCGGCGCTGATCAACGCCCATTTCGAATTTCCCGCACGCCGGCTCACGGTCAACCTCGCCCCGGCTGACTTGCCCAAGGAGAGCGGGCGTTTCGACTTACCCATCGCGCTGGGCATACTTGCCGCCTCCGGACAACTGCCTGCGGACCAACTTGACGAGTACGAGTTCGCGGGCGAGCTCTCACTCACGGGCGACCTGCGGCCCGTCCGTGGCGCGCTCGCCATGACGTACAAAGCGCACCGTTGCGGCCGCGCTTTCGTTCTGCCGCGCGCGAACGCCGAGGAGGCGAGTCTGGTACGCGACGCACAAGTCCTGCCGGCGAATACCCTGCTCGAGGTATGTGCACACCTGGCCCGAAGGGAGAGTCTGCAGCCCTACGTAAGGGAAACGGCAGCGACGCCACAATTCGAATACCTCGATTTCGCCGATGTCAAAGGCCAGGCGCATGTCAAGCGCGGCATGGAGATCGCCGCGACAGGGGGACACAGCCTGCTCATGGTCGGGCCGCCGGGCACGGGCAAATCGATGCTGGCGGCACGCTTTGCCGGGATACTCCCGCCGATGAGCGACGCTGAAGCGCTGGAGTCGGCGGCGCTGCAATCTCTGGGTTCGCGCGGGTTTCGCGTCGAGCAGTTCCGTCGCCGGCCGTTCCGTGCCCCGCACCACTCAGCTTCCAGCGTGGCCCTGGTAGGCGGCGGCAGCGACCCGCGGCCCGGCGAGATTTCCCTGGCACACCATGGCGTGCTGTTCCTGGACGAGCTGCCCGAGTTCGAGCGCAAAGTGCTGGAAATGCTGCGCGAGCCGCTCGAGTCCGGGCGCGTGGCGATTTCGCGCGCTGCGCGCCAGGCGGAATTCCCCGCGCGCTTCCAGTTGATCGCGGCGATGAACCCCTGTCCGTGTGGCTACCTCGGCCATTTCAGCGGCAAGTGCCGCTGCACGCCGGATCAGGTAGCGCGCTATCGCGGCAGGATTTCCGGGCCTCTTTTGGATCGCATCGACATCCACATGGAGGTGCCCGCCGTGCCACAGGAAGATTTGCTGCGCCAGACCGCGGGGGAAGCAAGCCGCGTCATGCGCGAGCGAGTGGAACACGCCCGCGCCAAAATGACGATGCGCCAAGGAAAAGAAAATGCGCGACTCGCCACGCGCGAGATCGACAGCTACTGCGCGCCCGATGAAAAAGGCGCGACGTTGCTGAAGCAGGCGATCAGCCGGTTGGGACTATCGGCGCGCGGGTATCATCGCGTTCTCAGGATCGCGCGCACGATTGCGGATCTTGCGAACGTGGCACGCGTCTCCGATGCCCATGTGGCGGAAGCGATTCAATACCGGAGATTCGATCGCGCGTAAGACCAAATGCCTCGAATCAGCAAATCAGCGATTGCCTCCTGGCCCGATAAGGCGCCTGCGCTTCATGTTCTGTCCGAAGCAATGCGTTTATCAATCACGAAATGCAAATATCCAGGATTCACGACCTTAGCGGCCATTTAAACCTTGGGAAAAGACCATGTACCAGCTCTACTATTACCCTGGCAATGCCAATCTCGCGCCACATATTCTGCTGGAGGAAATCGGTGCGGATTACGAGTTGGTACTGGTCGACCGCAACAAGAACGAACATAAAAGTCCCGAGTACCTTAAACTCAACCCGACTGGCCGCATCCCGGTGCTGGTCGATGGCGATCTAGTGTTATACGAGACGGCGGCGATCTGCCTGCATTTGGCTGACAGCCGTGCCGGTGTGGGAATGGGGCTGGCGCCCGCTCTTGGCGGCAACGAGCGAGCAGAGTTCTACAAGTGGCTCATCTACCTGACCAACACCGTGCAGACCGAACTCATCCTCTACTTCTATCCGGAGCGCTTAGCCGATGATGCGGCCGCGGCGGCCCGGATCAAGGCCCATGCCGAGAGCCGCATCGGCGACATGCTCGACCTGATCGAGGCGACGCTGG
>Ga0315281_10007258_pt1 | contig 15642 bp, 15 predicted proteins | sample YL17G07_0_MG_FD_204540 | JGI IMG/M metagenome (GOLD analysis project Ga0315281, IMG submission 204540) | Sediment microbial communities from Yellowstone Lake, YNP, Wyoming, USA - YL17G07_0 | ecosystem: Environmental > Aquatic > Freshwater > Lake > Sediment | place: USA: Wyoming | collected...
GCCTTGTAGCCGAACAGCTCCGACTCCAGGAGCGTATCGGGCAAAGCCCCGCAGTTGACCGCGATAAAAGGTCCTTCGTTGCGGGCACTGAGAGAATGGATCGTCCGGGCCACCAATTCCTTGCCGGTTCCGGTTTCTCCGAGGACAAGAACGGTGCTGGGGCTGGCGGCGATGGCGGGCAAGACTTCGAACACCCGCTGCATCAAGGGGCTCCGGCTGGTGAGATCGCCGACCTGAAATTTCCCCTCCAGCTCCCGGCGCAGCTCTTCAACCTCGGACAAGTCGCGAAAGGTCTCGGCCCCGCCGGTCACGCGTCCGGAGGCGTCCCGCAGCACGGCGGTGGAGACGCTAATGGGAATGCGCTTGCCGTCCGAGTCGATGATGTACCCGGACTTGCCTATGATCGGCTTACCGCTCTTCAGCGTCCGCCGGAGAGCACATTCCGTCTCGCACATACTGGAACGAAACACATCGGAGCAAAGTCTTCCGATGGCCTCCTTGCGGGGGATGCCCGTGATCTCTTCGGCGGCACGGTTGAACGACGTGATGCACCATTCCAAGTCCACGGTGAAGACCCCGTCCGAGATGCTCTCGAGAATGGCTTCGGTCGGGCTGAACGCCGCCGAGCTTGCCGACTTATGACTTGGTTTCAATGCCTCATTCTCCAGCTTTTAATACAGAAATATTTTTTGTTCGACAGAAAACATTTGTTGGCGCCGGCCGCGGTAACGTCGTTTGACAACGGACGATCCGCGTCTCAGCGGCAGTTGTGGTGGGCGCAGGAGTCGGCCAGCGTGATCTCCTCGAGAACGCCGTCCGCGAACAGGCGCGCGATATCCGAAACCGTTCCCGGAACCGCCCGATAAACCTTGATCCCGGAGTCGTTGAATTTTTGAACGGCCCGGGCTCCCATGCCCCCACAAACGACTACGTCGATGTTTCGCCCGGCTAAAGCCGTCAGAGGCTGACACATTCCGTGAGCATGGAGCGCATTGGAATTATCGATGACCTCCACAGCCTTCGTCTCAGCGTTATAAACCGAGAAAAAGGGCGCGCTACCGAAATGTTCATGAACCAAAGCGTTTAGGCCGTCTTTTGTCGTTGTTGGAATGCATAATTTCATTGATTCATCCTCTCCTACAAAAAGATTCGCGTCCTCGACCGAACTCCTCACCCCCGACCCGGGCTCCATCCTGTGGAGCCCGGCGGAAATTGCGACTCCGGCATATCGGGCATTCCGGCGGCCGGCCCGAGCCGATCGTTGCGCTCCAGCCGTGACGGCAATCGGAGCACAAAAATTGCCTTTGCCTCATTTTGACGACCCCCCCTTCAATTTTCAAAGCCTTGGCATTCACGATCGCGTCCGCGATTTTTTTTCGGGCCGATTCGATGATGTTGCCGAAGGTTTGTCGGGAAACGTCCATCCGTTTGGCCGCTTTCTCCTGGTAGAAGCCGAGAAGATCCGCCAAGCGGACGGCCTCGACCTCGTCCATCGTGAGACGGACTTCCGGCAAATCCGCCATGGACACCCCTCTCGGCTTGAAGTAATCCGCCTGAGGAGGGCCGCCGATGCGTCGGCATTTAAACGGTCGGGCCATCTCTCCTCCATGATGAAAACAGGCTTGGACCGTCCAGGGTCGGCGCCGTTCGGCTGTGATCCGGCTTCGCCGGCGCGGTCGCCTCCTCGATAATTATTAGCATTTGCCAATAATATAGCCCTGGAAATTGCGTTTGTCAACAATATGAACAGCCGTTATTCCACCGGTCCGGCGCAAGAAGCAGGAGCCTTCGCCCCCCGCATAAAGACCTCGTAGAGAACAGGGACGATGAACGGCCGAAGGAAAATGGCTACAAAGAATCCGCCGATATAGACCACGGCCAGCGGCTGGTGGAGCTCGGCGCCCGTGCTGTGGCTCAAGGCCAAGGGAAGGACGCTGACGATCATGACCAGATCGGTCATGAGGATCGGCCGGAATTTCGTGACCGCTCCTTCGACGATCGCATCCCTCAGACTCCGCCCCCGCTTCCTGAGGTCGTTGATCTTGGCCACGACGATGACGTCGTTCTGGACGCAGATCCCGAACAAAGCGATCAGGCCGATCATCGAGGAAACATTGATCGTCTGTCCCACAAGAAGGAGAGCCAGCACTCCGCCGACCAGTGTCGAGGGGATATTGAGGAGGATAAGAAAGGCTTGCCGGGCCGAACCCAGGGAGGAAAATAGAACGACGAAGATCACCAGGATGACGAGGCTCATGACGATCGACAAATGGCGAAGCGCCCGCTGTTGGCTCTCGAACTGGCCGCCGAAGGTGACATAATACCCGGGCGGCAGGTCGACCTCCCGGGCGATTTTGTCCCGAGCTTCCTCGACGAAGCTCCCGATATCGCGTTTGACGACATTGCCCAGGATGATCTTCCGGCGCATCAGGTTTTCCCGGAAAATCGTCTGCGGTCCTTCGGTCGGGGAGATTTCAGCCAGCTCCGCCAGGGGAACGAGACGGCCGCCGGGAGTATCGACGAGAAGCCGCTGGATGGACTCCTCGTCGCGGCGATATTCTTCCGGAAGCCGAACCAGGACCGAGGTCACCCGATCGGGCTCATAGACGTCCGTGGTCTCGAGCCCGTTGAGCGCCGTTTCGACCGTCTCGGCGACGTGGCTCACGGAAAAACCGTGCCGGGCAAGCTCCTTCCGTTTAAGCCGGACAGAGAGCTGAGGAACGCCGGTCGTCTGTTCGACCTGAAGGTCGGCGGCACCGCGGACTTCTTCCAAAACGCCGCGGACCTCTTCGATTTTCTGGTTAAGAACATTAAAGTCCGGCCCGAAGAGCTTCACCGAAAGCTGTCCTTCGCTCCCGGTGAGCATCTCGGCCAGCTTGTTGGCGATGGGCTGTTCGAAAATATAGGCTACACCCGGGAGCGTATCAAGCAGGTCGCGCATCTGCGCGGTGATCTCTTTAAATCCCCGCGATCTTTTTTCCCGCGGGAGAAGCTCGATCATATAATGGCTGTGGTTGACCGGATGAAGGTGCTCAGAGGCTTCGGCCGTACCCGTCGTCCGCGACACGGAAACGACTTCGGGGATGGCCAAAAAAGCCTTTTCGATCCGCGTCCCCATCCGGACCGATTCCTCGAGGGAGGTCTCCGGGAGCATGACCGTCGAGGCCAAGATGGCCCCTTCGTCCAGGGGAGGTACAAACTCTTTGCCTAAGAATGAATAGGCCACTGCGCCCGCCGCCATCAGCGCTAGGAAGGTGCCGATCAAAGCTTTTTTCCGGCTCAAGCTTTTTTCGAGCAAGGACCGATAGAAGGCCGTCAGTCGCTCCACGACCGCGTTCCTCGCCCCTCCCTGCCGCCGGCCGGCGAGCAGGGTCGAGGCGAGGATCGGTTGGAGCGTAACGTTGAGGAGCATGGCGCCGAAGAGGGCCGCGGCCACAGCGAAGGCCGTCGGCTTGAACATGGCCCCCTCGATGCCTTGGAGGGTGAGGAGGGGGAGAAAAACGAGGATGATGATCAAGCTGGCCGAGAAGAGATACGGTCCGACTTCGCAGGCCGCGACGGCAATCGTCTCGCATGGAGAACCGTCGTCCCGCCGTTCGTGCAGGGATCGAACGATGTTTTCAATCATGATGATCGAGCCGTTGGCCATTTTCCCGATGCCGATGGCCAAGCCGCCGATCGACATGACCGTGAGCTTGACGTCAAAAAGGCCCATCAGGACGAGAGCGATCAGGATCGAAAATGGGATTGTGAGCGAGGCGATGAGAGCGCTCCGCATATTCCAGAGAAAAAGCATCATGACCACGACGATGAGGACAATGCCCTCGAGGATGGAGATTTCGACGTGGCTGATTGAGCTCCGGATCAAACGGGATTGGTCGTAGAACGGCTTGACCGAGATCCCCGGAGGAAGGTCGGGGGTGATCTGGTCCAAGGCGGCTTTGGCGTTGCCGATTGCCGTCAAGGTGTCCCCGCCATATTGCTTTTCCATGGTCACATATACGGCTTCCCGGCCGTCATGGCTCCCCGCCTCGCGCCGGAACTTGGCCCCGACGCGGACGTCGGCCACGTCTTTCACGTACACGGGAACGTTGAGGCGTTCGGCGATGACGGTGTTTTGGATATCTTCGATCGACTCGAACCGCCCGACACCCTTGACAAGATATTCCTGGGCGCCGCGGCCGACGATTCCACCCGAGAAATTCCGGTTTCCATCGGCGATGGCCTCGCGGACTCGTCCTATCGTCACACCATAGTTGCGGAGCATCTCGGGCCGAAGGAAGACCTGGAACTGCTTGACGAATCCGCCGAGGTTGATGATGAAGGCCGTCCCGGGAACGCCCTGCAGCCGGTAGCGGATCGTCCAATCCGCGACGGAGCGGAGTTCCATGGGGTCGATCCCCTCCTCTCCGGTCACGGCAAATTCGAAGACCTCGCCCATCCGCGAAGAGACCGGGCCGAGGATCGGCGGCGTGGTTCCGAGCGGCAGGCGTCCCATGATGAGTTCCAGCTTGCTCGAGACGATCTGGCGGGCTTTATAGATATCCGTTCCCCAGTCGAACTCGACGGTCACGACGGAATCTCCGGTCGTCGATTCGGACCGAACCCGCGTCACGCCTGGGGCGCCCGACATCAGGCTTTCCAAGGGAAAGGTGATCAGGCGTTCCACATCCTCGGAAGCCATTCCCGGGTTTCCGGTGATGATCGTGACCAAAGGCGCGTTTAGGTCGGGGTAGATATCCTTCGGAATACGCACATAGGCGATGACGCCGCCCAGGCAGGCGAGCCCGATGATCAAACCAAAGAGAAGACGGTGCCGAAGGGCGGCTTCGATGAGATGAACGATCATGGCACCCTCCTCAATGAATATGGACCCTGCCCTGGACATCCTCCAGGAGCTTGGACTTGAGCTGGAATCCCCCCATGGTGACGACCTCCTCCCCTTCCTTCAAACCTGCCAAGATTTGGATCCAGCCGTTGTCCCGCAGGCCGACTTTAACGACGCGGGGGGCGTACCCGCCGGCGACCGGGATAAAGACGATCGAGTCTCCGCCATCATCGAGGATCGCTTCTTGGGGAACGACAAGGGCCCGGCCGTCTTCGGCTACGTCCAAGGTGACGTCGGCGAACATCCCCGGCTTGAGCTTGGAATCCGGGTTACGGACGTCGGTTCGGACCGTGATCGTCCGCGTCTCTTCCCGCAGGACGTCTCCGATAAACGAGATCCGGCCTTTGAAGATCTCTCCCGCGTAGGCGGGCACCGCGATTTCCGCGTCCTGGCCGATCCGCACGCGGGCGATGTCGCGCTCATAGATATCCGCTTCCACCCAGAGGAGCGAGGGGTCCATCAGGGTCAGAATCTCGACGCTCTGATCGACCATGGCCCCCAGGACGGTCTTGCTCTCGACGATCTTACCGCTGATGGGCGAGTACAAGGTGATGAGGGGAAAGACGTCGTGGCGTTCGTTCATCTCCAGGAGCTGGGCTTCGCTAAAACCAAGGATGTGGAGCTTTTTCTCGGCGGCGTCGAGCATGGCGCCGGCGACCTTGAATTGGGCTTCGGCGGAGAAAACATTCTTCTGCGCGCCGGCTCCGCGCTCGAACAGCGCCCGCTCACGCTCGAGGTTCTGTCGGGCGAGCTCGCGGTCGGCTTGAGACTTATAGTATTCGGCGCGCGCGTGCCCGACTTCCTCGCTCTGGAGCGTGACTAGCTTCTGGCCGGGTTTCACCCACTCCCCGACGACGGCGTGGATCTCGGCGATGCGCGCGGGAAAGGGATAGCTGACGATCGCCTTTCGCGGTTGAGGCACGAACAGCTTTCCCATGGCCCGCAGCCGGGATCGCATGGGCTTGAGAACGGCCCGCGCCGTGCGGATCTCGACCGACTTGCGTTGGGATTCCGAGAGTTTGACCGTCTGGCCGATCTCCCATCGGCGCCCGCCTCGGCCGAGTCCCCGGCCGAGGCCGCGGCCGGACCCCGGTCCTCCGCCACTCCGCTGTCCGGCGGGGCCGGCGGGCTGAAGCACGGCCGCCGCAGATGGACGATCCGCCGCGGCTTCGGCACCCGGGGCGCGGCGATCTTTTTTGGAACAGGCCTCTCCCGCGATCAGGACCGCGGAAAGACCTATGAGAAGAAGCCAACGACGATTATTCATGGGCTTTGCCCTCCAGAGGAGCCCCGACGGATTTTTCGAGCGCCGCCAGGGAGACATTGAACGTGTAGAGCACTTCGGCATAGGACCGGCGAGCATCGAGAAGCGTCCGGCGCGCTTCGATCAGCTCGATGCCGCCGATCTCGCCCTGCTGATAGCTGAACAGGAATTTCTCGTAGGCATCCTCCGCCTGGACGAGGATCTCGCGTTCGAACAGGACGATCTGGCCGGCGGCGTTCTGGGCTTCGGCATGAGACCGCTCGACTTCGAGGCCGATCTCCAGGATCAGGGCGTTTGCGCGTTCCTCCAGCGCCTGGCGGGCCGCCCGCGCCTCGGCGATCTCCCCGGTCTTCGGCTGCCAGAAAAACAGCGGCACGGGGAGAGAGAAGGTGAGGTCCCAGGTCGTCGCTTCCCCCGCCAATCGATGTCTCGAAACACCGATAACCGGATCGGGAAGATAGCTGAGATAGCCGAGCTTTTCCCGCAGCCGCTCTTTCTCGATCTCGTGGCGCAGGCGACGGAGCTCAGGCCGAGCTTCGAGCGCCCTGCCGGTCAGCTCAACCGCCGGTTGAGACGGACCCTCTTTCCCGAAGGCGCCCTGGATCTCGAGGGGATCCGTGGGGCGCCGGGACAGAGCGACATTGAGCCGGGCGCGGGCCATCCGCAGCTCATTTTCGGCGACGCGGACGGCGTTGGAAGCCTTGGCCGCTTCGACCCGAGCGCGGACCACTTCCATCTCGGCAACATCGCCCGCTTCGAATTTGATGGTCGCCCGCTGGAGGAAATCCCGGGACAGGTCCCGGTCCTGCTCGGCGTACCGGAGGATGTCTTGGGCGAGAAGCAGACGGAAAAAGGCTTCCTGGACCTGAAAACGGATGTCGAGTTTGAGGAGGTCGGCGTCAGCCTTGAAGGCATCCGCCTCCCGGCTCGCAATTTTCCCCCTCAGGGCTCTCTTGCCCGGGAAATCCAGCGACTGGCTCAATCCGACGTAGGACTCGCCGGAACCCCTGAAGTCCAGGAACTTAGGCTGAAGATCCAAGTCGACATCGAGTGAGGGTTGAGAAAGGGCTTTGGCCTGACGGACGCGAGCTTCGGCTGCCGATATATCATAGGCCGCCGCCCGGAGAAGGGGATGCGATGCGAGCGCCGCGCGCAGGCATTGCTCCAAAGTCATGGCCGGTTCGCGATTCTGGGCAAACGCCGCCCGGGGGAGCAGCGTTCCGACGATCAACAGGACCAAGAAAAAAAATTTTTTCATATGTGATATAAGCCTCCTCGAAGAACGCTCGACCGGAACATATTAATCCGGGCCGGGAAAGAAATGGAGGGGACTTAGGATAAGGGGGGGGCGCGGGAAACTCGCGCGTTTTGGAAGGATGAGGCGCGAAGAGTTGTGTCGATCGGGACAAGCGTCTCTATTAGGACGCAGTGAAAAACGAAGACGGAGGAAACCTGCGTGACGCCTATAGAGGCGCCATTGAAGTGACAGACGGGGCAGGTCCGGCTTTCAAAGACGCTCGTTTCGGTGTGGCAGAATTGGACGAATGTGGCGGCAAAGAGAACGAACACAAAGACGCAAGCCGCCAGGAGAATCCGCTTGCTCCCCATCATGTGCCTTATAGTATGATTTGTGCGCGGCGCTGTCAACGCACCCGGAACGCTCGTCCAGGCAACATTGATATACCCTCGCAGCGGTTAAGTTCGAGGACGGCCATGGAAGGTCTATCCGGGGGCATCCAATCGGTTCGACTTCAATGGGCTCGGAGCGGAGACCTTCGAGGATGCTCTTCACCTCGACCATCTTTCCTTCCTGGCCGGCCCCGATGTAAATGAAAATGGCGATGAGGAACAGGGTCCAGCCGCCCGTCAGGCCCCCCCAGGGGGCGAGGAGCTAGGCCATCCCCTGGCCGCAACATTTATAGGTTATCTGCTCTACGGAACCCTTGGAGGAATCATCGCTACCGTCAGTGTCTTTCTACCGTAATTTTTTATTTTGACTCCCTGATATGGCACAATCTCAATCTTCCGTGAGTTCTGAAGCTCTTTAAGAACAAGCCAAGCCTGATTCTCAGTAAGGCAGATATCGGGCAGATCTTTACGAATACGGCAGGGAAACGGATAATTCGGCCGGCGTGTAAAGGATGCTTTAGCTCTAGGAGACGGGCGAAGACGAGGTTCCGCCTGGAAGGGGCGCCGAGGATTTAACGTCGCCTTTCGAGTTTTCGGCCGTTGACAGAGGTTGAGCGGGAGGATATATTCCCCTCCCGATTCCCGTGATCAACCAATTTATCCTAACTCCTCTGTTTTTGGACGAGCCGTTGCCGGGATTGGAGACAATCGCAGAACCCGATTGGATCATCAATAAACCGTCTCTGCCGAACGGCGATAAGCAAACACGGATCATCGCCGTGAACAGAGGGCTCGCCCATGTCGTGGCCGAGACGATCTCCCTCGGAAAAAGGCCCGTGAGCATCGCGGGGGATTGCCTCAGCGCCATCGGTGTCTTGACCGGACTGCAACGCGCGGGAGTGAATCCGTTTCTTGTCTGGTTCGATGCGCACGGCGATTTCAATACCTGGGAAACGTCGCCGAGTGGATTTTTGGGCGGGATGCCGCTGGCGATGATCGTCGGACGAGGCGATCAACGAATTCCTCGAGGCGTCGGGCTCGCGCCATTTCTCGAATCGCGGGTTCTGTTGACTGACGCGCGTGATCTTGATCCCGGGGAAAGAATATCCCTACAACGATCCGCCGTCATCCATTGTCCTGACCCGAATCGCGTGGTCGGGCACGCGTTCCCGGATTCCCCCCTCTATATCCATGTCGATACCGACATCATAACGCCTGCCGAGGCCCCGGCCATGAATTACCCGGCTCCAGGCGGTCTTTCGGTGATTGAATTGAAGGCCGTTTTCCGCCGGTTGGCGATGCAAGCCCAAATCGTCGCGGTTTCCGTTTCGAGTTGGAATCCACAGCTTGACCCGAGTCGAATCAGTGAAAAGACCAGCTTGGATGCGCTTGATGCGCTCATTGGAGGCGAGTGATCTCAGGGGGCCGAGGCGACAGAAATATTCTTTGCCTGAGAGTTCGGTCGTCGAGAGGGTTCTTCCCGGGGACCGGAAGAACGCCTATAATCTTTTGGGGAGGAGGTCGACATGAAAAAGAATATGGGGCCTGCGGACCGTTCGATCCGGGTAATTGCGGCGATAGTCATTGCCGTGTTGATCGTCGCGAAGACGTTGACGGGGACCCTCGCTCTGGTCCTGGGGATTCTCGGAGGGATTTTCCTCGTCACCGCGGTAATCGGTTTCTGCCCCCTGTATGTCCCGTTGAAGCTTTCGACATTCAAGAAAAAAGAATAAATCCGCCCGCCACGTTCACTTCGATTCTTTCTTCCAGAGTCCAGAATAGTCATTTGGGCCGATCAAGGCGTCGTCGGTCAACATCTTGATCGATACGCCCAGAGATTGAAGCTCTTGGATCAAGGCTTTCGGATCCGGCCTGGGGCTATCGCTGAGGGCGGCCAATCCGGCGACGACCGTCTTCGAGTCTTCAATCAGGGCGACGGCCAATGTTTTGTATCCTTTTTTCGAAAAGTCCTCGATGCGGGCCTCCAAGTCCTTGAGTTCTTGCGATTCGAGCCCGCAAGCTTGGGCGATAACCGACACCGCTCCTTTCATGACGCGAAAAGCCTTGTCTTCGTGTCTGATCAGGGCTTCCGTTTTTCGCAAAAGGGGATCGAAAGGAACAAATCTTTCCTGAATGTACGAGGGGCTCAGGATATCCTTATTTGAACAAGCTGCGTCGTCTTTCCATAATTCGTCGTCAGGCCCGTTTGGATGATGACCCCCGTCGCTTCTCCCCGTTTAAGGACGGATCCCGCATAGACAAGGTCGCCGGTCTTCCTCTCCAAGGGCAGCGATTCTCCCGTCAAAGCGGATTGGTCCACGGAAAGCGCGCCGTTCAGGATTTTCAAGTCCGCCGGGATGAAATCTCCGGATCGGATTCTGAGGACATCCCCTGGAACCAATTCCCTTGCGGGAACAAGCGTCCATACCCCGTCTCGGAGGGTCCGGGCTTGAATTTGAAGTTTTGTTTTCAATTCATCGACCGCACGGGACGCTTTCCGCTCCTCCAGAAAGCTGATGATCGAATTCATGATCAACAGTCCGCCGACAATATAGACATCCGCGTACTTATGCAGGATCCAAGACAGGACCATGATGAGCTCGAGCATCCAGGCGGTCAGGCCCCAAAACTTTTTGAGAAAGCTCAGGACGGGGTGGGCCTTTTTCTCCGAAACTTCGTTGTACCCGAATCGCTGGCGGCGGCGTTCGACTTCCGTTTTTTTTAATCCGAGGTTTAAATCCGTATTCAGGAGCGTGACGATATTGTCCACCGTCATCCGTGCGTATTCTTGGGATTCACTCGACTTTGGAAGTTCTGTTAATGTGTCCATTGTCATTATAATTATACTCTGCGTATGGTAAAATTCCATTCACCTCAAAGGGAGAAAAGACATGTATGACCGAAGACAAAAGATCATAGAAAAAATCCAGACGCTTCCCAAAGGAAGTGCCTCCGATTCGGGGCGCTACTGGTGCGTCACATGCAAAAAACTTTTTAAAATGGAACAACCGATCTGTCCCTATATGACGGCGATGTGCGTGAATTCGCCGATCGCCCTTGAAAAGTTCGTCCCGGAGTCGACGGAATGGCTGGAAAAAATGGGGCTCTTCTATCCCAAAATCCCGCAAATGGTCATAGCCGCCCTCCTCAAAGAAAATCCGGCTCCGATCGGCAAACGCCTGGCCAAAATCTACCTAGAATTCCTTAGCGACTGGAAAATCGAGCACAGCCGCCAGCCTCTCCAGACTTTGAAAAGCTTCGTTTTGGTTTTCAGCGGCTGCGAGACGGCCCAGCGCATCCGCGAGAACGAGATCCTTTTTATCGTGACCGACATGCAAAAAATCTGGGGGGAGGGTATTCTATTTGCCCTATTGAAGGATGCTCTTGATGGACTCAAGAGCCGATTCGATATCACGCAGGAAATTAAATTCGACTCCATGGAAATCATCGGCGAACGGAACATGGGGAAGTATTACTGCGGGATGTGCAGGAAATTCTTTGAATTCGGAATCGAGCGGGAAAAAGTGACGTGTCCTTTGATGGCCCAAAAATGCATGTTCGACCCTGTGAGCATCCATAAGATCAAATATCAGATCGCCGACTACATCAAGGTCCTTCGCATCACGCCGGATCTTTACTCGAGATTCATTTCTTTGGTCCCCGAACGCAAAAATGGCCCGGCGATCTTAAGAGAAATTCTGGCCAACGACTGGAGATTCGAATTCGGCGATGCGGAATTGCTGGAAATCCAACAACTATTAGGTTTGTCCTAATCGTGAGGTCCGGATCCGTCTCGTGATTTTTAATAAAATATTTCACGACATTGAATTCGCCGTCGGCGTTCTTGTCTGTAGCGCGTTCCTAGGATTCGGGAGCTGAACATGAAAGTCCTCTTTGTTCTTAACGACCCTCCCTACGGCACCGAGCGGAGCTACAATGGTTTGCGGCTGGCGCTCAATATATTGAAAAGAGATGCCCAGGCGGACCTCGTCGTTTTCCTCATGGCAGACGCAGTTTTTTGCGCCAAGAAGGGACAAAACCCTCCCGCCGGGTATTACAGCGTCGAACGGATGCTCAAGGGCGTCTTGAACCGGGGGCGGGTCCTTCTCTGCGGAACCTGCATGGAGGCCAGGGGGCTCGCCGACGCTGAGTTGGCCGACGGATGTGCCCGGTCCACGCTGGACGAATTGACCACGCTCACGCTGGCCGCTGATAAAATCCTGGTCTTTTGATTTGCCGGGTCCGCTTCGTCCTTCCTTTGTCCCGCTCGCGAATAGCGGCCGGCGTCACTATTCTTCTGAATTCATTTTTTCTCCGCCCGATCGTCCTACACGCAGAGCAGCGTTGGATGGCCATCGCAGAGAGGCCCATCGTACGGTGCAGCCGCCGCTCCAATCGCACCAGTCCTTGGACTTGCCGTCGGCCCATAATCCCCGGAACTCTCCGGCGACGAAGCCCTCGGCATCCTGAGGGTAGCGAAGCAAACGGGAGTAATGGATCGCTGCACTCCTTTAAATCAGGCGCAACAAGGTCATCCGATTTACTAAGACGACACCGCGGCCGTGCAAAACTTGCGTTACGAGTTCTCTCCCCCCGGGCAGGAACCTGTTTCACAGCCTGGCACGTCGGCGATCTCCAACTGGAACGTGGTATGCTGGATCTCGAATCCGATCGATACGGCGTCATGGGCTTGGCGAAGGACGTCTTTGGCATCTCGGTTCTTTTGGACCTTGAGATGGGCACTCAGTGAGACGAATCCCGAAGTGATGGTCCAGACATGGAGATCATGGACTTCCACCACTCCCGGTATCTCGGCCAGCGCTTTGTTAATGCCGGCAATATCCAGGTTCGTAGGCGCACCTTCCATGAAAATATGAAATGAGTCTTTAATCAACCTGCTGGAACTCCACAGGATCAGGATGCAAACTCCCGCGCTCATGAGGGGATCCCAAACAAAAGAGCCCGTCAATCTAATGAGAAGCGCCGCGGCCAGGACGCCGATGCTTCCCAGGCCATCGGCCAGCACATGAAGGAACGCTCCCTTGACGTTTAGATTTCTCTCCCTGCTCCGGAACAAGATGGCCCCGACGGCGATGTTGGATAAAAGGCCAAGGACGGCAATGACGATCATCGTGCCGCTCTTGATTTCGGGAGGAGCCTTTAATCTTTTAAAGGCTTCATATCCGATGAGCCCCGAGACAACCCAAAGCGCGATACCGTTCAGAAATGCCGCGAAAATCTCAAATCGGCGCCAACCGAACGTCTTGGCGGCTGTCCTAGGACGGGAAGAGAGCCAAAAGGCAAAAAGGCTGAAAGTCAAAGCCGCCGCATCCGTGAACATATGCCCGGCATCCGCGAGAAGCGCAAGGCTCCCGCTTATGAAGCCCCCAATCGCCTCGACAAGCATAAAAAAAGCTGTTATCGCGAGGGCAAGCGTCAGGATTCTTTTGTTTTCCATCAAGGACTATATTAGCCTATGTCCAAGAGCCGTTCCAGGCGGCCGGAGTTCAACCGCCGTCCTCGGTGACGATATTCGCCGAGCGGAACGACCGTAGTGCCAAAGTCTTTTTCCGCGCCCGTAATCCGTTCCTTTACGGGAAGTTCGAAAAATCAACTGTCGAAAATGAGTTAAACATCGCTGCGGTCTTCTTTCTCCATCCTAAGCCGCTGCGTATCGCCGAGGCGCGGACGGAATCGGGCGATAAGATCGAGACCGGTCTTCCGTGAAGGCCTGGCTCCCCCGGTGGCCGGGGGCCGCGAAAACGGTTGGATCTAAACCAGCGTGGGTGTGAATCGGCTGCGCTCGTAATTCGGTAACATCAATGTGGCGTTATTCCCCATACGATTGTGTATTAATTCCACTTTTTCTTGACAATCGATTTTGGGCGTGATTACAATCCCATCAGGAATTAACCTTCGTAGGGTAGGGCTGCCATTCTCCACCAACAGGAGCGGCTGAACGTCTTCTCTCCGGGACAGGATTCGTCCGCCTCCGTCCCGACCCGCCCCCTTCCCCCCTCCTCCGGACGACGCCCCTCCCTAGACAACGCCGCCGTCGAACATCGTCTGTCTCGAAGAATAGGCGACCGGCCGTGCGGATGGAGCCGCCGGCGACGGCGGTCGGATCGCGTTTCGCGAAAGGAGGGCGCTTGGAAATCCTGAGAAAGGTCAAGTACGAAGAGGAGCTGGACCCCGGCTTTCTCGACGAGATCATCCGGGCGTCCGGCTGCGAGAAAATCGAGGCCTGCATCCAGTGCGGAACATGCAGCAGTTCGTGTCCCATGTCCGTTTACATGGATTATCCGCCCCGCAAGATCATCGCCATGGTCAAGAACGGTTTCAGGGAAGAAGCGCTCCGGAGCTTCACGCTCTGGCTCTGCCCTTCCTGCTACACCTGCCAGGTCCGATGTCCCGCCCAAATCAAGATCACGGACGTCATGTACGCCCTCAAGCGCAAGGCCATCGAGGAAAAAGTCTATCCGCAACGGTTCGCCATCCCCATCCTGGACAAGGAGATGTCGCGCCGCATCGCCAAGCACGGGCGCAACTCCGAGATGCGGCTCATCCTGAGCCTGTATTGGAAGTCCCGCAAGCCGTTGGAGCTCCTGAAGATGGCCCCGCTGGGATGGCGGCTCATGAAGGCCGGCCGGATGTCGTTCAAGAACGAATCCATCAAGGACAAAAAGCAGCTCAAGGCGCTGCTCGCGGCGGTCCGGGAGGGAGCCCGATGAACGGCTATGCATACTATCCGGGCTGCTCCCTGAAGGAGAATTCGCGATCCTACGAACAATCCCTCCTTCCCGTGTTCAAGGAAATCGGCGTTCCGCTGGAGGAATTGAACGACTGGAACTGCTGCGGGGCGACGGCCTATTTTTCCGTCGACGACACGATGGCCGCCGCCATCTCCGGCCGCAACCTTTCCTTGGCCGAGAAGAGCGGCCGCGACATCCTGGCGCCCTGCGCGGGCTGCTATCTGACGCTGAAGAAATCGAACGTTTTTCTGGCCAGCGGGCAGCCCAAGGCGGAAAAGATCCTGGGCGATCTGAAGAGCGCCGGTTGCGAGTATCACGGGACCGTCAAGGTCAAACATCCCCTCGAGGTCCTCGTCCGCGAAATCGGCCTGGACGCGCTGCGGGCCAAGATCCGGCGTCCCCTGACGAACCTGAAAGTCGCTTGCTACTACGGCTGCCAGCTCGTTCGCCCCTTCACGGACGTCGACGACGCAGACTACCCCATGATCCTGGACGACCTCATGGCCGCGGCCGGTGCGACGGCCGTCGATTTCGCGGCCAAGACGCGTTGCTGCGGGGGCTCCCTGACCGGGACCATCGAGGAAGTGGGCCTGCGGCTGAATTACATCCTGCTCAAGGAAGCGAAGCGGAGGGGCGCGGACTGCATCGTCACCATTTGCCCGCTCTGCCAATTCAACCTGGAAATCACGCAGCGCAAGATCGTCCGCCGATTCAAGGAGGATCTGACTCTGCCCATCCTCTTCTTCAGCCAGGTCCTGGGGCTGGCCCTGGGCCTCTCAGAGAAAACCCTTGGGTTCTCCCGTTCGATCATCCCCCTCGACGGCTTCCGGGCCAAGCTCGGGAACGGAGGAGCGAAATGAAAGCCAACGGACGCACCCGGATCGGGGTCTTCGTCTGCCATTGCGGGACCAACATCGCCGGCAAGATAGACGTGGCCGAGGTCGTCGCCTTCGCCGCCAAGCTGGACGACGTCGTGGTGGCCCGGGAGTACAAGTTCATGTGCTCCGATCCCGGCCAGGAGCTGATCAAACAGAGCATCCGGGACCAGGGCTTGAACCGGATCGTCGTCGCCTCCTGCTCGCCGCTCATGCACGAGCCGACCTTCCGGA
>Ga0315281_10007259_pt1 | contig 15642 bp, 18 predicted proteins | sample YL17G07_0_MG_FD_204540 | JGI IMG/M metagenome (GOLD analysis project Ga0315281, IMG submission 204540) | Sediment microbial communities from Yellowstone Lake, YNP, Wyoming, USA - YL17G07_0 | ecosystem: Environmental > Aquatic > Freshwater > Lake > Sediment | place: USA: Wyoming | collected...
CCGCCACACGCCGTTTTTCAACGGGTACCGTCCGCAGTTTTATTTCCGGACGACGGACGTGACGGGCGTGGCGAAGCTGCCGGCCGGGACGGAGATGGTGATGCCGGGCGACAACGTGCTGATGGACATCGAGCTGATCATGCCGATCGCCATGGAAAAACAGCTGCGCTTCGCTATCCGTGAAGGCGGACATACGGTCGGCGCGGGCGTCGTTACCGAAATCGTGGAATAAAATTGTTCAATGTTCAGTGTTCAACGTTTGAAAATTCGATGTCGAATGTGACTGGAGATTATAATGGCTTCCGAAAGAGTTATTACCACCCTGGCCTGCAGTGTCTGCAAGAACAGGAATTACCATTTTGCGCGTGGAAAAAAGAAAGAAGGCAAACTCGAATTGAAAAAGTTCTGTGCGACCTGCGGCCAGCATACGCTTCATAAAGAAACAAAATAAGCTGTTTGAAGCGGGGGCATAAGCTAATGGTAAACTGCCGGTCTCCAAAACCGGCTTTGAGGGTTCGAATCCTTCTGCCCCCGTGTTTAAAGAAGTAATAGTATTTCTCAAGAAAAGGATGGGACGATGATTACCTGGTTTCAAGCGATAATCCAGTTTTTCAAAGAAGCATACGCCGAGCTCCGCAAGGTATCGTGGCTTTCACAGAGGGAAGTGGTCGCCTCCACGATTGTGGTGATCATTCTGGTTATCCTTGTTGCGATATACGTTGGATTCACCGACTTTATTCTTGCCCGTATCCTGGGGATTCTACTTTAAGAGGTATAAAATGGCAGCTGAATGGTACGTTGTTCATACGTATTCCGGTCACGAAGACCGGGTAAAATCAAGCCTTGAGAAAGCAGTGGCAAATCTCGGTATGCAGGATCGCATCCTGAGCATTCTGGTCCCGACCGAAGAAGTGGTGGAGATCAAACGTAACAAGAAGCATTTTAAGAAACGGAAATTTTTTCCGGGATATGTCTTTGTTGATATGGCGATGGATAACGAGACCTATTGGCTCATCCGCAATACGGCCGGCGTCACCGGATTTCTGGGCGGCGTCAAACCCGTGGCGATGCCCGAAGACGAAGTGCAGAACCTGCTGGCTACGATGAACGCACCGTCCGGCGCCAAACCCCGGCCGGCCATTACGTTCGAAAAAGAAGAGAACGTGCGGATAATCGAAGGGCCGTTCAAACATTTTATCGGCGTGGTTGAAGAGATCAACGAGGAAAAGGGCAAACTGAAAGTCATGGTCACCATTTTCGGCCGGCCGACACCGGTGGAACTCGATTTTCTGCAAGTGGAAAAACTCTAATCATATTATCAGCATAATCAGCCAATAAAAGGAGCATGAAATGGCAACACCACCCGCGAAAAAGAAAAAGATAAAAACCGCGATTAAATTGCAGATACCGGCAGGGAATGCCAATCCGGCCCCCCCCGTAGGCCCGGCGCTGGGGCAACAGGGCGTCAATATCATGGATTTCTGCAAACAGTTCAATGCCAAGACCGCCTCTATGGAGGCGGGCATGACCATCCCGGTGGTCATCACTGTTTACGAAGACCGCTCGTTTACATTCATTACCAAGATGCCGCCGGTATCGGCGCTCATTAAAAAGGCCGCCGGCGTGGCAAAAGCTTCCGGCATTCCGAACCGGAATAAGGCCGGGAAAATAACGAAAGAACAGGCGAAAGAAATCGCAAAACAGAAAATGCCTGACTTGAATGCCTTCGATATAGAAGCGGCAGTGAATATGGTAATCGGTACCGCCCGCAGCATGGGCATCGAAGTGACTGAATAAATATGTGGGAGTCATCTCCCGCCCGAACAGAGCCGGAGGGGACGCATACCACCAGGAGGAATCATGAGTAAACGACTGAACGAAACCGCGAAGCTTGTTGACAAATCCAAACTGTACTCTCTCGAAGAATCCGTCGCGCTGTGCAAACAGACCGCCAAAGCCAAATTCGACGAAACGGTGGAGATCCATATTCGCCTTTCCATTGATCCCAAGCAGAGCGATCAGACCGTCCGCGGCACCGTGACCCTGCCCAACGGTATCGGCAAAACGCGCCGCATCGCGGTCATCGCCCGCGGTGAGAAACAGAAAGAAGCGCAGGACAACGGCGCGGACTTTTCCGGCGCGGAAGACATCATTGAAAAGATCGGCAAGGGCTGGCTGGACTTCGACGTGCTGGTTTGCACACCCGACATGATGAAAGATTTGAGCAGACTCGGCAAGGTGCTCGGCCCCAAAGGGCTCATGCCGAACCCCAAGGCCGGGACGGTGACGTTCGACGTCGCCCGGACGGTGAAGGAGTTGAAACTCGGCCGCGTCGAGTACAAGAACGATTCCTACGGCATAATTCACTGCCCGATCGGCAAGGCGTCGTTTGCCCCGGAAAAACTCAGGGAAAACGCCACGACGCTGCTTGACGCGATTATCCGCTCAAAACCGGCTTCCGCCAAGGGCCAGTACCTGAAGAGCATTTCCCTCTCTTCGACCATGGGCCCCGGCATACGCCTTGATCCAAACCAGAAATTTTAGCCTTTTGTCCTGTCATTTCGATCCGCCTGGGTTTCATAACCATGAACCCCGGGCGGATTTTTTTGTTTTGGCGCACCTGCCTCCGGCTCCTGCCGGAGGGGCTCCACTAAGGCGGGCCATACCGGACTCCAGTAATACTCCTTTGACTTCGCCCGGCAGGGAATAATTACAGAGCACTATGCACATACCACGTCCCTCTATCAAGCGGCCGTTTATTGCACTTACTGTCCTTTATATTCTGGCGCTCATCCTGCTCAACCATGAAGGCTCCCTTTCTTTTGTTTCCAAACATGATATTTCTCATTACATATCCGATAACTATGCCAAAGTCAATGGAAAAATCATTGATGTGCCCGAACAAAAGAAAAACACACTCCGTTTTGTCGTACAAGTGTTTTCCGTCACTGACCAAAAAGCCGGCGGGAAAATTCGTGTAACTCTTTTCCCCGGCAGAGCCGGGGGATTCCACGAGCAGGGGATTGAACAAGGCGACATCATTACTTTCTACGGAAAGTTATTACACCCTCCTTCAGCGCGTAATCCCGGACAATTCGATTATGCGGCGTACTTGCGTAGAAAAAATATTTATACGATAACCTACGTCTCGTCGTTCAATATAACCGGCCACATCCCCCTGCCGTTCTATCAATCTGCGGCAAATATAATACGCGCTAATATGATAGACACCATACATCGTTACCTGCCGCAACGGGAGGCAAGCGTCCTGATACCAATGCTCATCGGCGAAAAAAGCGAGCTTTCCGAAGAAGAAAAACAAGCCTTCATGAGTTCGGGTCTGATGCACATCCTGGTCGTGTCAGGGCTCAATGTGGCATACGTTGTAGCGATTTTTCTGGGTTTCTTCAGGATGTTTGGTTTCAAAAGAAGAACTGCGGCGCTTTTAACTATCCCTTTTATCCTTTTGTTCATGCTGATCGCGGGCGATAATCCGCCGGTTGTGCGAGCTACCGTCATGGCGCTTTTTGTTATCCTCTCGTTATCTTTATCACGGGAACCGCTTATCTATCAATCACTTGCCATGGCCGCGATGTCAATCCTCATTTTTGACCCGCAGGCGCTTTTTAACGCGAGTTTCCAGCTTTCGTTCGCCGCGACCATGGGTATCGTGTATCTATACCCCTATTTAATTAAACCGTTCCAAAAACTTCCCGGATGGATTCAAAATTACGTCGGCGGGACTATCGCCGTTTCATTTGCCGCACAGCTTGCGGTTCTTCCCATCATCGCGTATTACTTCAATAAGATCTCGCTTATAGGATTGGCGAGCAATATCCCAGTAGTTCCCCTATCAGGCATAATCACCGCCCTGGGAATTGTTTTATATCTTGCTCATTTCGTATCACACTTTATCGCCATGCCTTTTGCCTTGTTTTCGTATTACCTTGTGCAAGGCATGCTCTGGTGCGTACACGTATTTGCCGGGGTTCCCTTTGCCGCTGTTCATGTTGCCACCCCTTCCATCCCGTTGATACTTGGGTATTACATTTTCCTTATCGGAATATTTCATATTCGGAAAATTCCCCTAACGATAGGCGCAATGGTCGCGGGTTCGGCGGCTGTCATATGCATCTCATTATGGGTAATCCCGTCGCGCAATCAATTAACGGCAACTTCCTTGTATGCGGGGGATGGCACGGCAGTACATATTGCTTTCCCTGACGGCAAGAACTGGCTTATTGACACGGGAAGGAACCGGGGGGACGGAGAAAAAATAATATGCCCTTATCTGAGAAGCAAAGGCATACACGGCATTGATAAAGTCATCATCACCTCGGATGACAAACATCATTGCGGTGGACTGGAAACAGTAATTGACAATTTTGCCGTTTCGGAAGTGATTTATCCTTACAAGAACGCACGGAATAAAGAGTTTTCCGGTTTACCGACCGACAGCAAAGCACGGAACATATCGGCGGACGAAATCAGGTCTTTGAAACAATATCATATATCAGGAAGCACGTTGACAATAGCGCCTTGTGTTTCACTCCGCGATAATTCGCTGATAGTCGTTCTTGATTACGCCGGCAGAAGGATTGTTTTTACGCATCAGGGAAATATGCCGCCGATGAACGAGACGCTTCAATATGTCCGGGAGAAACCCATCGATATCCTTCACGTGTCATCTCAAAGAAAACAAACCGATATATTTCGATGCGTCGAACTGCTGAAACCCGGCGCCGTACTGCTCTCCGGCAGAGTACCGGAAGAAAGAATAGAAGCGGGGAACGTTTATTCTCTTAAAAATAGCGGGGCTGTTACAGTCGTGATCGGTTCCGGCAGGATACGTATTCTAACTTTTTGCGGAGGGCGCCCTTACGGTAAATTCGAAGGAGAGGAATAACGGCTTTAGCCCTTGAACTTCTCCAGCGCCGCAAGCCCTTCGATCATTTTAGGCAGTAGTGACGCGGCAAACGATATGCCTTTCCCCGGATTAAACTCATTTTCTTTCAGGTAAAAGGTTCGGATATGGATGACCTTGCCGCCCATATATTCATTGACGTACACGCGGATCTTTTCCTTGCGCCGGTCCGGCACGTCGAACTCGAGATTGAAACCGGCGGCAGCCCCGGCGTCGTACTTCGCAAAAGCGGCAAGAATTGGGGGTATGTGTTTGAAGGACAGCCATATCCCTTTTTTTGTCGGCTTCGGCGACGGTTCGTTCTGGAAATAGAAATAGGTACGGATATCGATCTTGTTGTTCCGCAGGAGCGAGATCCGTATTTCCTCCCGCTTATTCTTGCTGATCGTTGCGACAAGCGTCGCGTTCATGAAAATGACCGAACGATCGTCTGAAAAATTCCGTATCATGTTTTCAGCATCCGATAATAATCGTAAGGCACGAGCTTCCCGTCGCGGTATTCCAACACCATCAGGTGCAGGTGTGTCCGCGAGCGTTTTCGCGCCGCCAGCACCCCGGTCCTTCCGATACTGCCCACCGCCTCGCCGGCACGGACCCGTTGACCCGGCTTCACCAGCACCCGCTGAAGATGGGCATAGTAGAAAAACTTGTTTTCGCCGGGGTTGTACAACCAGACGTAGTTGCCGCCGCGCAATGGGCTCCCCTTCGCCCAACCCTCGTGCGTGGACAGGACAACTGCATCCGTCATAGCCAGGGCGTCTACCGGTTTACCGGTAAGGTCGTCGAGCGTATCACGGTTACGGTCGCGGATAAAGATATCGTAGGCCGGATGGCCGCCGTGTTTGTTCCCGTCAAAAAAATCGTATCCTTTTTTCCCCTCCGGCCCGTAACGAATGGCGGGCTTATAATCATGCCGGTCGAAGGCGGAAACCCCGTACCCGCTGACAGGGAACGTCCAGGCACCGGCGGCGAGATCATAGTCCTGAACGATAAACGAAGAGACGGCGGCGACCAGGGGCGCGAGTTTCAGTTCCATCTCGGGCCGGGCGATAATCCCATCGCGCACACCGGCCTCATAGACCTGCCAGTCGCGAAGCGGCGTTGCCGGAAGCGCGACGGGCATCCAAAGCAAACACAACAGGGTAAAAAATAACGGTTTCATGAATATCCGACGTGACGGGAATGCGTTCTTGGGACGATATTTTCATATGGTATATAATTAAATCGATTTTTGCAACCTTTACGTATTTTGCTATAATAGAACCTGTTGCACAACCCCTGCCAAAGCCTTCGTAGGGGTGGCTTTAGCCACCCGCTATCGACGGAACGGGCGGCTAAAGCCGCCCCTACGACTTCCTTGTGTTGTTATCATCGGAGTACCTGAAAGGTACGGAACCTGTTATGCAACAGGCTCAACAGACGAGGCGTCATTTCAGCAGTGTGGTGTAAAGGCGGTTAGCTATATGAAAACGATCGGCATTATATTCAACACCGAGAAACACCGTGCCCGCACCGAGATGTCCAAACTGAAGGAATGGCTGCAAAAAAGAAAATGCAAGGTCGTCGTTCTTTCCTCGTCCGAAAAAAAGATACCGCGCCTCGACCTGGCGCTCAGTCTCGGCGGCGACGGCACCATGCTAAAATCCAGCCGGATGCTCGCGCCGCTGGGCATACCCGTCCTCGGCATCAATATGGGCTCGCTCGGATTTCTCGCCGAAACCGACCCCCGCGACGCCTATCCGTTCCTCGAAAAAGTGCTGGGGGGAGATTACACGATCGACGAGCGCCTGATGCTCAAGGTCACTATCCGTTCCGCAACGCGGACGATCACCCAGCTTGCGCTCAACGACTGCATAATCCATTCGGGCAATAACGGGCGGGTCATCACCATCGGCGCGGGTTTTGACAACGATTTTCTGGCCGATTATATCGGCGACGGCTTAATTATCGCTACGCCGACCGGCTCAACGGCCTACTCGCTGGCCGCGTCGGGGCCCATCGTGCACCCCCATCTGTCCGTTTTCGTGCTAACGCCCATTTGCCCGCATACGCTTACACAACGGCCGCTCATCATATCAACACGCCGCCCGCTGCTCCTGACGGTTAAACTTAAGAGCCCCCGGCAAAAACCCGTGCTGTCGCTGGACGGCCAGATGAACTACGTCGTCGGCCCCCGGGACAGCATCACCCTGTCTGCCGCGGACCAGCCGCTCCGCTTAATCGCCAATCCACAGCAAAAATATTTCCACATTCTGCGCACCAAACTTAAATGGGGCGAAAGGGGCTAGTGGACTGTCAAGTTAATTTTTGTTGGTTTTTTGTAGGGGCTGTTCCCCGAACAGTCCGGCCGTTTGACGGCATAAAGCGGCGCGTTCGGGGAACGCGCCCTACGACTTCCTTGTGTTGTTATCATCGGAGTACCTGGAAGGTACGACTTCCTTGTGTTGTTATCATCGGAGTGCCTGAAAGGTACGACTTCCTTGTGTTGTTATCATCGGAGTGCCTGAAAGGTACGACTTCCTTGTGTTGTTATCATCGGAGTACCTGGAAGGTACGACTTCCTTGGATTTTTATCAATCGGAGTACCCGGAGGGTACATCGCACTATTGAAATGTTACTTGACGTAGTACTCCGTTAACGCATAACACAAAATATGTTATTGACACTTCACATCAAGAACTACGCGCTCATCGAAGATTTACGCCTGGAATTTTCCGAGGGGCTGAATATCTTCACCGGCGAGACCGGGGCGGGCAAATCCATCATAATCGAATCATTGGGCCTTATCCTGGGCGAACGGGCATCCGCACAGGCGGTCAGGAAAGGCGCCGGGCGCTGTTTCATCAGCGGCCAGTTCGATTGCTCGCGCCTCAAAGTATTGCAGAAGTACCTGGCTGACCAGGGGTTATCCGCCGATGGAGACCTTATCCTGCGCCGCGAGATCGATGCCGCCGGGAAAAGCCGGGCTTTTGTCAACGACCTGCCCGTAGGCCTGGCAACCCTGCACGCCGTCGGAGAACATCTCGTCGACGTGCACGGACAGCATGAACACCAGAGCCTGATAAAAACTACGGCCCAGCGCCACATGCTCGACCGTTTCGGTGAACTCGAGGATCTGCGGGAAGAAGTGGGAAAGAGTTTCGCCCTGTGGCGCGAGCTTTCCGCTCAACTCCAATCGCAACAGATGTCCGCGCAGGAACGGCAGCGACTGATCGACCTGTACGCCTTCCAACAGGAGGAGATCGACGCGGCCAGGCTCGTGCCCGGCGAAGAAGAAGAGGTCGATCAGGCCCTGCCCCAGCTCAAGAACGCCGGAAAGCTTAAAACCCTCGCCGACGAGGCCTACCAGATACTCTACGGCACGGACGGCGCAGTCGTAGAGCGTCTCAGTAAAGTGCAACGCATCCTCGAGACCGTCCAGGGACTGGGAGGTACGATTGCCGAGCCGGCCGAAACCATCAAAACCGCCTATTACCAGATCGAAGAAGCCGCGCGGGACATCGAGCGTTTCAGCAGCAACCTCCGCTCCGACCCGGCGCAGCTTAACGAATATCTGGAACGCCGGGACCTCATCCATAAATTGAAAAGAAAATATGGCCAGTCCATCAGCGAAATCCTCGCCTACCGCGAGAAGATCGCCGCGGAACTCTCCGTTCTGGCACGTAGCAACGAAAACCGGCAGGAACTCGAGCGAAAAGCCGAACAGCAGAAAACGACGCTCCTGGCACGGTGCGAAATGCTGTCCGCAAAACGCGAAAAATCGTCCGACAAACTCGCCCGCGGCGTCGAAAAAGAGCTGCAGGACCTGGGAATGAAGAAGGCGCGTTTGAGCGTATCGTTCACCCGTGAAACCGAACCGACGAGTGAAGGGATCGACAGGATCGAGTTCATGTTCTCCGCCAACGCGGGTGAAAACCTCAACCCCTTGAAAGACATCGCCTCGGGCGGGGAAATGTCGCGCGTGATGCTCGCTATCAAGACGGTTCTGGCCGCCGCCGATGACGTGCCGGTACTTGTTTTTGACGAGATCGACGCGGGTATCGGAGGGCCGATGGGCCAGGTCGTCGGCCGGAAGATGCAGTCCCTGTCCCGTCACCACCAGATGCTTTGTATAACCCACCTGCCGCAGATCGCCTCGTTCAGCAACCAGCATGTACGTGTTGAAAAGGAAACCAAAACCGGACGTACCATCACCGCAATCCGTAAGCTTGCGGCAAAGGATAAGGTTGAAGAAATCGCCCGGATGCTCTCCGGGTCCGAGATCACCGACGCCGCCCGGAAACACGCCGAAGAACTGATCGCCAGCACATACCAAACACATTAATAATACAACGTTATTGCATATCAGAAAATTTCCGGCGGATTGACTTTGAAATTATAATTAGCTACAATTTGTAACGTGGCTACGATACTCATTGATTCCGATAAATGCAAGGGGTGTGGCCTCTGTATCGAAACCTGCCCCAAAAAATGCCTCCAAATCGCCAAAAACTTTAACCGGGCCGGATACAACCCGGTTATTTTTATTGGCGAAAATGGTTGCACGGCGTGCGGTTTCTGTTATCTGATATGTCCCGATGTGTGCATTGAAGTTCACAAGTAACGCCACGGAGCAGTGGCGCCCCTCCGGCAGGAGCCGGAGGCTCCTTCAATAACGCGCCCTCCCGCGACTTCATTAATAATTCCTCTCCCGGCTCTGCCGGGGGATTCCAGGAGCAGGGGATTGACATCTATTATTATGCCTAAGGTATTAATGAAAGGCAACATCGCTCTCTGCGAGGGCGCCATTCAGGCCGGATGTGCGGCCTATTTCGGCTATCCTATCACCCCTCAAAACGAGGTGCCGGCACATATGTCGAAACGGATGGTCGAATTGGGCCGTATCTTTTTACAGGCCGAGTCCGAGTTGGCCGCCGTCAACATGGTGCTTGGCGCAAGCGTCACCGGCGCACGGGCCATGACCTCCTCATCTTCACCCGGAATTTCGCTTAAACAGGAAGGCATATCATACCTGGCGGGTTGTGAATTGCCGGCTGTTATCGTAAACGTCCAGCGCGGCGGGCCGGGGTTGGGCAACATCGCCGGCTCCCAGGCCGACTACTTCCAAACCACGAAAGGCGGCGGCCACGGCGATTATCGCATGATCGTTCTTTCCCCTCACTCCGTGCAGGAGATGTACGACCATGCGTTCGAGGCCTTTGACCTTGCCCAGAAATACCGCAGCCCCGTCATGGTTCTTGCAGACGGGGTCGTCGGCCAGATGATGGAACCGCTTACTCTTGATCCCACCCGAAAACCGGTGGTATCTCAAAAAGATTGGGTGCTGGACGGATGCAAAGGAAGGGCTCCGCGTTTTATCCGCTCACTGCTTATGGGCGAAGGCGAACTTGAACGGCACAACTGGAACTTAAAGAAAAAATTTGACCTCATAACTGAAAATGAAGTGCGCTATGAAGCGCTGCACATCGAAGACGCGGATCTCGTTCTCGTGGCATTCGGCGTATCCGCACGGATAGCCAAGGCCGCCATGCGCTCAGCCCGCGCCTCAGGCAAGAAGGTCGGCGTTATCCGCCCCATCACGCTCTGGCCGTTCCCGGAAAAGATCATTGCCGAAACTGCGCGGAGCGGCCGGAAGTTCCTGGTTGTTGAGATGAACATGGGTCAAATGGTTGAGGACGTGCAGCGGGCAGCCAACGGCCGATGCCCTGTAGAATTTTTGGGCCATCCGGGCGGCGGAATGAGCAGCGAAGAAGAAGTATTGCTGCAAATAGAACGCCTGACATGAAAAAAATATTGGGAAAACCCGAATCGTTAAAACCGACACCGCACCTGTATTGCGCCGGCTGCGGGCACGGCATTATCCACCGCCTGGTAGCCGAAACTGTCGACGAGCTCGGCATAAGGGAACGGACTATCGGCATCGCGCCGGTCGGTTGCGCCGTGTTTGCTTACGATTATTTTAATTTTGACGTAACTGAGGCGCCTCACGGCCGGCCGCCTGCGGTGGCCACGGGTATCAAGCGCGTGCTGCCGGACCGGATCGTCTTTACCTACCAGGGTGACGGAGATCTGGCGGCTATCGGGACGGCTGAAACGATACATGCCGCCAACCGCGGCGAGAATATTACGGTTATTTTCGTCAACAACGCCAATTACGGCATGACGGGCGGCCAGATGGCTCCCACAACTATCATCGGCCAAAAAACAACTACGACTCCGTTCGGCCGGGATGCGAAACGCGAAGGTTACCCGATGAAAGTCTGCGAATTACTTTCATCGCTCGAAGGCGTCACATATCTGGAACGCGTTGCCGTTAATAATCCCAAAAATATCATTATCGCCAAAAAGGCGATAAAGAAGGCCTTCCAGAATCAGGTTGAAGGAAAAGGATATTCCCTGGTGGAAGTCCTTTCGCAGTGTCCGGTCGACTGGGGTATGACACCGAAAGATGCGGTCACCTGGGTTGATACCCATTTGATGAAAACATTCCCGCTGGGCGTATATAAAGACAGGACGTAAAGGATAGTATGAGCCAGACTGAAATCATCATTGCCGGATTCGGCGGCCAGGGCGTTCTTTTTGGCGGCATGCTGCTGGCGCAGGCGGCGCTGGAAGAAGGGAAGCAGACCACATGGTTTCCATCCTACGGCGCGGAAATGCGCGGCGGGACGGCCAATTCCACCGTCATCATCGCCGACGAAGAGATCGGTTCGCCCCTCGTAGTGCGCGCATCGGCGCTTATCGCGCTTAACGAACAGTCACTGAAAAAATTCCTGCCTAAAACCAAACCGGGCGCCTTCGTTATCGTTAACTCATCACTGGTGAAAGACCCGTTCGAACATACGGGCGCCATCATCCACCTGATTCCCGCAACCGAAATAGCCCACAACGAGTTGCACGACGTGCGGACCGCTAATCTCGTCATCGTGGGCGCGTACCTGAGGGCCAGCGGCATCTGTTCGCTGGCCAGCGCGCAGAAAGCGTGCGAAATAATCCTGGAAGAAAAACCGAAGTTTATACCCGTTAATCAGAAAGCATTGGCGCTGGGATTTGCACGCCTGGAGAACGAATGAAAATAAGACCGGCAAAGGTTTCTGACGTCAAAGCGATGCATTCCCTTATCGGCTATTATGCCGAGCGCAAGGAAATGCTGCCCCGTCCGATCAATGATCTGTACGAGAATATACAGGAATTCGTCGTGGCAGAAGACAAAGGCAAGGTCATTGCCTGTTGCGCGCTGCATGTTTCCTGGGAAGACCTGGCCGAGGTCAAGGCCCTGGCTGTCGCCCAGAGCCATCAGCGTTGCGGCATCGGTACAAAACTGGTGCTCGCCTGCCACAAAAAAGCGCGGGAACTGGAGATAAAAAAAGTATTTGCCTTGACCTTCAAACCGGATTTCTTCGTCAAACTCGGCTATACGCGCATCGAGCGCGAGAAACTCCCCCATAAGATATGGGGAGAATGCGTGCGGTGCCCGCTTTTCCCGGACTGCGGAGAAATTCCATTGATCCGCCCGTTAGGCGCCAAAGACAAAGTGGTACGCTGAACACGTCATGAAAATCAAATTCTGGGGCACGCGCGGTTCCATCCCTGTACCCGACAGCCGAATGATCCGCTACGGCGGCAATACCACCTGCGTTGAAATTACTTCAGGAAAATCGGCGCTCATTATCGACGCGGGAACCGGCATACGGAAACTGGGCGAAGATCTCGTGCGGCGCCGCATATCACGTTTTTCCATTTTTCTTACCCATTCGCACTGGGACCATATCCAGGGCTTCCCATTTTTCCAGCCCATTTACGCTACGAAAACCAAGGTCCGGGTTTTCGGTTGTACCAGTTCCTACCAGCACCTGCGCAAGATCCTGCAGAACCAGATGTCCTACGAATATTTCCCCATCAGTTTTTCCGATCTGAAATCACAGATATCCTTTGGCGACACCTGCGCGGAAGGTTACCGCATCAACGACTGGCGTGTTACCACCATCCGCACGAATCATCCGGCGTTCACGCTCGGAATCAAGATCGAGTGCGCGACTGGTTCGTTCGTCTTTATTACTGACAACGAACTGATGCACCCGGCGCCACATACCACCCGGGACGAGTTCGTTCGTTTCTGCCGCGACGCCACCTACCTCATTCATGATGCCCAGTTTACCGAAAAAGAATACGCCGACAGAAAGGGCTGGGGTCATTCGACGTTTGAACAGGCGCTGACGCTTGCCCGAGACGCCGCCGCGAAAAATCTCGGTTTTTTCCATCACGACCCCAACCGCGAGGACGATCATCTGTCACGGCTGGAACAGAAGTTTGCCCGGCAGGGGTCGCGCTACGGTTGTACTGTTTTCGCCGCGCGGGAGATGGACGAACTTGTGGTCTGAAAAGGTGTTGTTCCGCTTTATGCGGTTGAGAGGGATGTATGGGATTCCATCTGATTACATGTATTGTGGAACGGGGCAAAGCCAACAAGGTCATTGACGCCGCACTAGACGCCGGGGCTCAGGCGGCAACGGTCTTCTTCGCGCGGGGCAGAGGCCTGCGAGAGCGGCTGGGATTTTTGGGCAGGCTGATCCAACCCGAAAAAGAAGTGATCCTGATAGTCACGCGGGAAGGAGAAACGAAAGCGGTATTCGAACGGGTAACTATCGAGGCGAAGTTGCGGGAACCGGGAAAGGGGTTTGCCTACGTACAACCCGTCGAACAGGCGGTCGGTTTTCTTGAACAACACTGAAAACGTATGCGATTGTTCGTTTTGATAATACTATGCGGGGGTGCGTGGTTCGCGCTGCATGGCGGCAATGGGCTGCGTAGAGACGCGGCGCGGCAGACGGCCACGCCGACGCCGAAGGTTGAAATCGACGTTGCGGCGCAGATGCTCAACAACTATTCCCCTGAAGAACGCCGGCAGCTTGAAGAAATCGGGATCACCAAGGGATCAATCACTACCGAAGTGCTCCAGCCGATACCGTCGCTGTCGCTGCCGCACGCGCAACACGGAGAAGAATTCACGACGGTTGCCGGGGCGTACATCAATAAAATGAAATTGTACGTCGCCGCCAGCATGCATGCGGTCGAGCACGGAAGCCGTATATTCCTTTTTGCAACGCTGGTGATATTTGTGCTGCTGCATCTGTTCGGGTACTGGCAGATGTTCAGGTCGCTGGCCGACGTCCTGTTCATTTGCTCGAACGTCTTTCTGGTTTTCATCAGCGTCCTGGCGCCGGCTCTTGCCTTCGGTTACGGCGTCAATCCATGGCTCTACGGGCACTATGTGCTTTTCTGGCTGCCCGCCGGCACGCTCGGCATCAGCGCATTCGCCTTTCGACTGCTTGATGCTAACACGCCGGTATGGAGAAAGTTGTACGGAGGATTGATATTCCCTTTATTTTCGGGGGTGGTTATATTGTTAAAGGGGTTTGTTGTGGGGTGGTAGGTTACCCGAATCCCGAAACCAATCGCGGTAATCTCAACATTTACACCCAGGTAACCAATATTTTTTCTGTGTCCTTCAGAAACACATCCAAATAACTCTCGCCTATATATTGTTTTTCATCTGATAATAACGGCCCGAAACCGGCTGCTTCAATTTTCGGCCTTATTTCATCCATTAGTTGACGCAGTTCCGATGACTGCATCAATGAATCCATATTAATTAATTTATCATCATTTATCTTCAGCCATATTTTTTCTAACGCGATTAACAAAGACGGCCAGTTTGTCCATTTTAAACTGGTTTTTTCTATACTTAGAAACTCAAACCATTTGTCAGTCTTTAACCAGTAATGCTTCTCTTTGCCATACGGCTTCACAAACAATAACCCGGATATAACCATGTCAATGAGGGTGTCTTGCACGGTCTTCTGGGCATAATACGTCTCACGGGCTATTTTACTCGGGTGGGCGCTCTCATGAGTTAAAAGATATAAGATAATTTCGCAGCGCACATTAATACCAAACAACGCCCTCAACTTGAATAATACCCCGGTATTATGAATGTTACGAACCTGTTGAGAATGCCGGCGCAATTTCAATTCTCCGCGGTTAAATCCATGTTTATAAAATACCTTGTCGGGAGAACCGAACATTTGAACGGATGAACCATCGGCCGAGAAGAACAGATTTTCGTGTACCGGCTCGTTCGTATCGCTGGATTTAACAAGTCCCTTCCATTTTAAAAGTTTACCTTCATTAGACATTATCTCAGCTACGGGGATGAGCACTTTCCCGGATGAAAAATTTTCTTTCGCGAGAATGGTTTTTAGCCTCTGTATATTAATGAAATTGCCGTTTGTAACAAGCCAGTCTATAACCTCATCAAAAAGCCGCGCCTCGCTTCTTGAGATAGTAAGTGAAAAAAGGAGCAGGGCCTCAGGATCAATATACCAGGCATCAAGAGCGCCTTCGTAGCCGGCGACTCCAAGCGCGTGCCATTGCCTCCACAGAAAAGAGGACAAATGTTCACGGAATCTATTTCTGAAACTTATCAGCGACTGTTCCATAACCTATCTTCCTCATCATGTCAAATATAATATTTCTGAAATCACTGCTCGGGTCTTGTTTCATTGCCCAACTCGCCGCAGATTCCATTTCCTCATCTGTCGGTTTTAAACGCTACAAATGTTACCCGCGTTTTGAAACTCCCCGGTTTACAGCGGTTATAAATTCCTCAGTGTAGTTCTGTATGATGTTGACGTTTGAGGTTGAAGCGTAAGCGATCA
>Ga0315281_10007260_pt1 | contig 15641 bp, 8 predicted proteins | sample YL17G07_0_MG_FD_204540 | JGI IMG/M metagenome (GOLD analysis project Ga0315281, IMG submission 204540) | Sediment microbial communities from Yellowstone Lake, YNP, Wyoming, USA - YL17G07_0 | ecosystem: Environmental > Aquatic > Freshwater > Lake > Sediment | place: USA: Wyoming | collected...
GCCTGCCAGCTTGTTCGAGATGCCCGTCCACATCAGCTGGACTGACGGCAGGGTGGTGGTCCCAGCTCCCGCTGGCGCGACCGCCAGCACCGCCGAGTTGAAGCCCGCCAGCGTCGAATACGCGCCGAAATCGATCTTCATGCGGTACGTCGCCGCGGCGGTGTCGCCGTTGAACGTCGTGGCGCCGGGGGTCGACGTCACGACGACGTTGTTCACCAGTTTCTCGAATAAGCCCGTGGCCAGCACCACCGAGTCCGTGCCGGTCTTGGTGAACCAGAACTGGTACGACGCGCCGGTGAGCGGCGGCAGGTTGGTCGCCGTGAGCGTGACCGAGTCGGGCCGGCTGCTGGCGCCGGTCAGCAGCGCCTGCTGCGCAGCCGTCAGGGCCACCGCGGGTACGGGCGCGAAGGAGTTGTTGATCACTGCGCCGGCCGCGTTCAGGAGCGGACCGATCTGCACCCGGTACACGGGCCTCGCGTAGTTCGGCGTGCTGTCGGCCAGCGCCTCCCAGATCACCAAGAAGTTGTACTGCCTCGTCCCCAGCGCGGTCGCGTTGTTGGCCGGCGCCGGGCTATTGGCGTTGCCCAGCCCGTTGAACCACGCCGAGGCGGCGTTGGAGCACGCCGTCTGGTCCATGTAGAGGATACCGGTTGCGTCGGACACATCGCTGGCGAGCAAGTGCGGGTTCGCGCCCGCGACCGGCTGCACGATGTTGGCCGACGCGCAGTTCGTCGTGAACACCGGAAAATTCTTGCGACCGGCGGGCACGAAGTCGCCCGCGCGGAACACCAGCGTGTCCGGCGTCGTGACGGTGCCGGTGAGCAGGATCTCGGCGATGTCGAGCGCGCCGCGCTGCTGGAGCGCGTAGCGGGCCAGGCCCATTACGTAGCGGGTGTTGGGCGTGAGGCCATCGGTGTCCTGCCAGAACTCCCACACGGTGTTGGTGGCGCCGTTGCCGGGGTGGCCGCCTGGGACGAGGAACACGGTGGCGCTGCCGCAACCGCTGTCAAACGCTCGGGCCGGGGTCACGATCGCCGGCAGGTACCGGGCCGGCGGCGTGTAGGTGGCCTGCTTGGCCGGCGCGAAGTAAACGAGCGGGGTGGCGCCGTAACAGCCGCTCGGGTCCGCCCTGAAGTTCGCCGGGGTCGTGGTGGCGCGCGAGAAGGCGTCCGCGAACGACGTGTCGAACGCGGTCGCGAGGAACCGGTTCACCGAGCGGGTGCCGGTGGGCACACCGCCGCCGAACTGGGTGCTCATGCTGATATTGAGGATGAGGGTGTCGCCGTCGAGCGTCACGATCTGGTTGACGTCGCCGTGCTCGCACGCCGCGATCGCTACGACCGCTGCCAGCGGGGCCCACCGCATCATCCGGAGTGTACGAGTCAGACGCATGGTATCGCTCTCCTTGACGGTGGCCGGCTAGCGCGCCGCGCGCTGCGGGTAGAACACGAACGAGACGCCCAAACGCCAGTTACTCATGCTGCATGCCTCGGTGCTGCACTCCGGCCGCGGCACGTTCAGCGGGAAGTCCTGGACGTCGGGAAACAGCGTATTCTGCGCCGCCGCATTGACCGGGTTCAGGTTCGCGCGCGTGTATTTGGTGAACCGCACGTTGCGGACGTCGAAGCGCAGTCCCGAACCCTCGCCGAGCGAGATGCCGACGCCGGCACCGACCTCATAGGACAGGCCGGAAAACGTGGCGACGCCGTTCTCCTGCTGGGCGTCGGGGAACACCGTGTACCGGCCCAGCCCCGCGCCGAGGTAGGCGTTGGCGCCCCCGAGGTTGAAGCCGTACTGCGCGCGGCCGCCGAAGTTCAGGACGGTCACGCGCTGCGACACGACGAACAGCTGGGTCGAGCTGCCGGTCTTGAACAGCGCCGCCGGGAAGTAGCGCCCCAGCGTGGTGGGGCGGCCACCCTCGACGAACGCGCCGAACGCGAAACCGCCGGCCAGCTGATAGGTCGCCGACAGGCCGGCGAAGGGCGAGTCGTCCAGGGCCGCGCCCTTATCCCACTTCATGTAGCCGACGAGCGGGGCGACCGTCACCGGGCCCGCCGAACTGGTCTGCCCCTGCGCCGCGCCGGCGGCGACAGCCGCCAGCGCGCCGGTCAGGGCGATGATGCGACAACGAGGCATGATCGTCATCCTTTCCGGTCGGCTCAGAAGCCGAGTGCGAACGAGTAGATCTGGATGTTGTTCAGCTCACCCATGTTGGTGTGCGCGTAGTCGAATCCGATCCGGCGGCCGCTCCCCCCGAGGGGGATGCTGAGCCCGCCGCCGTATGACAGACCGTAGCCGCCGGTGCGGAACGACTCAGTATGGGCCTCGTTCACCCACCGCTTACCGGCCCGCAAGAACAGCATGCCCCTGAAGTTGTATTCGGCTGCGACGGTGTAGTTCACGTCCGTGTCGATGCCGTCGAGGATCTCACCGGTCATGACGAGGTGGTTGTCTCCGGCCCCCGACAGCAGCGCCTCGGCCGAGCCCATCAGGTCGGTCCGCACGCCGAACCGGAACGCGGTGGGCATCGGGTTCGAGGTGGTGCGGAACTCCACCGCGGTGGCACCCGGGCGGAATTCGTCGATCGCGAACCGCTGGATCGCCGGGCCTTGGAAGCGCCCCGAGGTCCCGAGGTTCACGAGCGCCGCACCGATCGTCGTGCCGTACAGCCCGGTGCGGAACTGCGTGCCGATGTCGAACCCCAGGTAGCCGGCGGAGGCATTGTCAATGCCCTCGGTGACGAACTTGAAGCCCACGCCGAGGTCCAGCCGGTCCGTCAGCCGCCGCCCGTACGCGAGCTCGGCGGCGGTCGAGGTCCAGCTGAACACCGCGCCGAAGGCCGGGTCGTTGCCCTCGGGGCTGGCCTCCGTCGTGCGCTCGATGTCGCCGCTGCTCAGCTGGATGTAGCTGACGCCGATGGCCCCGGAGGAGCCGACCGGCATGACGGCGCCGGCGAAGACGTGCCTGATGCCCAGGCCACCGTACAGATCGGCGACGCTGAGGCTGGCCGACACGCCCGTGATGTGGGAGATGCCGGCCGGGTTCCAGTACAGCGCGGTCACGTCCTGGGCGATGGCGGTGTAGGCTCCACCCATGCCCATGGCGCGCGCGCCGACGCCGATCTCGAGGAAGTTCGCCCCGCGCGTGGCGACACGCGTGTTCGGATCCTGGGGCACCGGGAAGATCGGAGTGCCGGTCCCCTGGGCGAGCGCCAGGGAGCCTGGTGCCGCCACGAGGACGGCGACCGCGAAATAGGTAATTCCGTGACGCATGTTCGGGTCCCCCTAGCGGATCACGACGAACTTGCCCGTACGCGTGCCGATCGTCAGGTCATTCGCGTCGCGAGCGTGGAGAACATAGATGTACAGACCGGAAGCCATGAGGTTGCCCTCGCGCGTCCGGAGGTCCCACGCCAGGTCGCCACTCGGACCCAGATCAGCCTCGACCCACGTCAACTGCTGCGCGAACTGCCCCGTGATCGTGTACACCCGGAGCACGCCTCGCGGAGGCACGTGGGTGAACAGCAGCGTGTTGTTCGCATACTGCGACACCATGATGTACGGATTCGGCACCACGCGGATGGCCGCGAGGCCGGCCCGCACCGCATCCGGATTGTTGGTGAGCGTGGTGCCGCGCAACGGGCCGGCCGTGTTGATCGTGAACCTGCTGGTCACGTTCACCGGCACGTGCCAGTTGGCGATCAGCGCCTGTCCTGCCTGCGGACCGAGCCACACGGAACCGCCCCTGGTCGCAAGCCGGACCGGGTTGCAGGAGGTCCGGGTGAACTTGGTCTGGTCGCAGCCGATCGTCGCCGCCGAGAACGTCACCTGCAGCGCGCCCGCGCCGTCGGGCTCGAGCAGGTAGAGGCGGTCGCCCGGCACCCACTCGTCCGCACCGACGGTCACCCGCACGGTGTCGGCGCCGTTGCCGACGAGGATGGTGTTGTCCGCGCGCTTGCGCATCGCGACGGTTACGTCACGACCGAAGCTCAGGTTGCGGATGGTGAACGGCACCTTGACCGCGACCAGCGAGTCGGTCGTGGTGATGGCCCCGGTGGCCGTCTGGATCTTGGCCGCGGTCGCCGCCGTGACGTCGCCGGTCTGGCCGACGGCGCGGCCCGTGAGGGACTGCTGAATGGTCAGCACGGTCTGAGCGCGGTTGACGAAGTCCAGCGCAAACGGCTCCGCGGTCCCGAACACCTGCGCGGCCCAGGTCCACCGGTATATGCCCGCCGAGACCGGCGTGGCGGCGGCCACGCGCGCCGTGAGCGGCGCGGCCACGAGCCAGATCGTCGCCGGCTCGATCAGCGGCCCGATCGTGGAGCCGTTGCCCGCCTGGTAGCTCTGCACATCGAACGTGCCGCCGAGCGTCGAGTCGAACTCCACCGTGAAGCCCGGGAAGTCCGGGTTGCCGAAGAACGAGCCCGGCGTGGTGGCGACTCCCGTCAGCGTGGTGGTAACGAGCAGCGGATCTTGGGCTAACGCGCCCACCAGACGCGAGAGAACCAGGAACGAGGAGGTGAAGGCCGTCGAGTCCTTGGTCAGCGTCGGGCTCACCACCGTGGTGACGGTCGTGCCGCCGTTCACGGTGTAGCCACCCGCGTTACGGCCGGTCAGGACGACCGGTGCCGCACCGCCGAGCAGGGTTACGGTCGTGCGGACCGAATCGGTCCGGTTGCCGGTGTGGTAGGTCAGCTTCACGGCTCGCCCGCCGACGCCGAAGCCCGCCTGGTAGTCAGCCGCGGCGATCGAATCCGCGGTGACCGCGAGGACGAGACGCTGGGAGGCGATCGGCCCCGCGCTGTCCACCACCGTGGCCCGGCTGCGCAGCGCGCCGGCCTGCGACGAAATCGGCAGGTAGACGCGGGCAACGTTGGGATCGGACGTGGAGCCCGAGAGCGCGTTGAGCAGCACCGGGGCGAGGCTCAGTACCTCGGTGCGGCAGTTGGACGTGCAGACGTAAATGCCGCCCTGGAACGCGTAGGTGTCGCCGTTGAGCACCACGAGGTTCGCGCCGCGCGACTCGCCGACGATGTCGTAGGTGTACTGGAGGCCGTTGGTGACGTTGAGATCCGTGAACGAGTTCGGGATCCCGCCCGGCGCGTCGGCGCTGAACGTGGCGTACGGCTGGAAACCCACCCCCTGGAAGGTGCCGCCCGTGGCTATGTCACCCAGGCAGTCCGGGTCGTCGGTCCACGAACCGCCGCCGTCGCACGACTTGAAGACGTGCAGCCGAGCGAGGTTGTGCGTGGACAGATACGCCAGCGTGTCGTCCAGCCGCGGGTTGAGGAGCCGCAGCCGGCCGAGCGGCGACAGCGTATCGGCCGCGACCAGGTCGTTGTACTGCTTGCGCAGGAACGGGTCGGTGAAGGTCTCCGCCGCCTCGTCCCAAAAGATCGAGACTCGGCCGCCCACGTCGGCCGGGCGCGCTTCGGTCGCAACCACGCGCGACTTCGGCGGCGCTTCCGGGCCGAGGTAGAAGTTCATGTAGTTGTCGATCGCCGCGTTGATCTGCGACATCAGGCTCGCCGAGTCCACGCCGCTGGTGATCGCGAAGACCCACGAGGTCGTGTCGCCCGGAGCCAGGTGCAGCGGACCGACCGACAGCACGCCGCCGACGTTCGAGTAGGCACCCATCTTCCCGTTGATGGTCGTGTCCGAGAAGATGCCGGAGCAACCGTTGGGGCCGCACATGTCCAAGAACAGCGTGTCCCGGATGCCGTCGTGGTTCCAGTCCCAGTTGCCGGGCGGCACATAGCGGTTGAAGAACTGCGTGCCCGCGCGGCTCGGGAAGGCGCCCGACCGGAAGGTGTGCCAGAACACCTGATCCGTCAGGCTCGAGGCAGCGCGCGTCCCCAGCACGTTGGCCTCGGTGGAGGACTTCATGCCGAAAGAGCGCTGCTCGTGGTCCGGAAGGGCCGGATCGGAAGCCTCGCCGTTCCGGGCGCACGCGCGGAAGCCGCACATGTGGTGGGTGGTGAACGTGATGGTGTCGCCCGCCGCCGGATTCGCCGGATTGTAGAACGGGCTCCCGACGCGGCTGAACCACTTGTTGCGCAGGTCGCCGATGGGCGACTTGAGGACGATGATCGCCGCCGAGCCGCGCAGGAAACCGAGCGCCGCGCCGGCGCCGCCCACGCGCGAGCAGGTGATGTCCGAAATCTCGCGAGTGGTCTGGCACGGACGGACCGTCGCGCCCACGGCGACGACCGCGCCGATCTGCGGCAGGTCGTACGCGTACGTGGACTGCAAGTCGTTGAACCAGCCGTGGGCCAAGTCAATGTAGAGCGAGTCGTAGGTCAGCCCGACCCCGTAGACGCGCTGCGAGTTGTTGACGAAGGTCGCCTGGTAGAACGAGATCTCCTTGAGCGCCGGCAGCTGGAACGTGAACGCGTCGGTGCGGACGTCAATGCCGAGCGGCCAGCCGGTCCGGGTCGGCGCGCCGCTGCCGCCGGGGATGACGTTCCCGAACGTCCGGATGGTGCTCGTGCCCGCCAGGATGTCCGAGTTCGCGTCCGTCATGAAACCGTAAGTCTGGAAGCTGCCGATCGGCTTGTTGCGCGGAATGCCGAACGCGTCGAGCTCGCTGTCGGGGATCTTCCAGAAGTCGAACCGGAAAGCGTTCCCCTCGGTGGCCATGTGCGCCTGCCAGATCTCGGTCGGCACCGCCCGCGCGCCGACCCACCCGTTCGAGCCCCACGTTGGCGGGCAGTTGATGCCCGCGAGCAGCGGGTTGCCCGCGCCGAACGCGGCACGGTGGTCGCGGCACGACCCGTCGGAGGTGCTGGTCACGCCCGCGTGGTAGATCCCAAGCGTGCCGTCCAGCGGGCCGGTGTCGTCTAGGCCCGTCTGATGCCAGTTCGCGACTGTGTAGCCGGCCCCGCGCGCGTTGGCCAGTGACGGCACCAGCGCTTTGGCGTTGTTCCAGTCCCCCGGCGGCACGCCCCAGGACCAGTTCAGGGACCGGAACCACAACGCCTGGAACGCCGTCCCGGGAAGGTTCTGGAAGAACGGACCGCAGCCGGTCGCGTCAATGTCCCCCAGGGCGGTGTTGTCCATGCACATCCGGTTGAAGTAGCCGACTCCGAACAGCCACGAAACCGCCGCGTCGCGCCCCGCGAACAGCTGGAAGGCGCTCCGCGACCGGGCGCCCACTACGGGCGCGGTCGGCTCGCCGTTCGGGCCGACGACGTAGCTGCCCACGCGCTCCTGGGCGGCAGCCGGGCCGGCCACAGCCAGCACGGCGCCGAGCGCCAGCGCGCCCACAAGCGGACCTCTGAACGTACGCGGAAGCATCATGACTCAGCCCTCTGGTGTAATGTCCGGCGGAACCGGGGGCGACCGGCTTCGGCCGCCCCCGGGTTGCGCCACTCGCTCAGAACGACACCCGGATGCCCGCCTGCACCGAGCGCCGCGATCCGTAATACTGCGGCCGGTTCAGGTAGGTGGTGGTAACGGCGTCCGCCGCGATCGTGTTGCCCTCGCGGTTGCGGCTGGTATCCACCGCGCCGACCTCGCACGTGCCCGTGGTGGTGAAGACCTGGATGCAGTTCTTCCGGTCGGTCAGGTTCAGCACCTGCAGCGTGAAGCCGTACCGCAGGCCCGACACCAGCCACTGCTTCGACAGCTGCAGGTCCAGCTGGAACGTGGACGGCGCGCGCCCGCTGTTGCGGGTCAGCTGGCTCAGGCCCTGGCCGATGAAGTCCAGCGTCGGGGTGTAGGGCACGCCGCTCTGGGCGCGGAACACCAGGCTCGCGCTCAGGTTGCGCAGCAGGCTCCCGAGCGGCATGCTCGGCGCCTCATCGCCCACCTGGAACAACAGGGCGGTGTTCAAGGAGAACGGCTGATCGATCTCCGAGCGCACCTCGGAGTTGAGCCGCGGGTCGCCCTCGTTGATCTGCCGCTCGGTCTCACGCTCCGGATCGGCCGCGTTGGACCGGGCCTCGGACAGCGAGAAGTTGATGTCGAAACCGACGTAGTGCGTCACCCGGCGCCGCAGCTGCACGTCCAAGCCGCGCACCGTCTGGAAGTCCTGGTTGACCAGGATACGGTAGCTCGGAGTGTTGCTGCTCCCGTACGTCGCGGCGGGGTCGAAGACCTGCACCCCGTTGATGGTGCCGCCCGTCCGCAGGCCGGTCAGGCCCACCTGGTCCTTGCTGAACAGCGTGAATGACAGCCCGTAGAGGCTGCCGATCTCCGAGGTGAAGCCGACCTCGTAGCTGGTGGTCGCCTCGGTGAGCAGGCTCGGGTTGCCAATGAACGGCGGCACGCCGCCGCCCGGCGTCCGCAGCGTCGGGCCGAACACCGTGCCCTCGGCGTTCGTGCCGATGCCGGTGTTGAGGAACAGGTTGTTCAGCAACGGGTTCTGCGTGTAGCGCCCGAAGTTGAAGAACAGGCTCGAGGATGACGACAGCGGGAACGACAGGCCGATGCGCGGCGAGAATGCCTGCCGGCGCTTCGACACGCGGAAGTCGTCGGAGGACGCGATCCGGCCCGCGAGTGCGAGCACCGAGTCCACGCCGCCGCAGTTGAGGCCGAGCGTCGACCAGGCCGCGAGGGCGCTCAGCGACGACGTGTAGGTGCTGTCCCCGGCCGGGTCGTACTCCCGGAGGCTGACGTTCTGCCACGACGACGGGTCGCTGCAGACGTTGTCCGCCGTGGTGCCGTTGGTCGGGTCGAGCGGGTTGGCCCAGCCGCGGCCGCCGGCCGCGCCGAAGTCGAACCGCGCGCCGAGCTTCACGATCAGGAAGTCGAACTCGATGCGGTCCTGCAGATACAGTGCCCCGTCCCACGGCGTCGCGTGATAGCGTATCGGGTACGAGATGACGTTGTTGACGCCGATGTTGTCCACCTCGTCCAACCGCACGTCGTGTCGCTCATAGAACACGCCGAACTGGAGGTTGTGGTGGTCCGAGACCTGGCTGGCGACGTCGGCGCGCAGCACGCTCGACTTCATCGTTTCCCCGCCGAACACGTAGTCCGAGCCGCAGGTCGGGTGGATGTCGCAGGTACCCGCCAGCGGCGAGATGAACTGGTCCTCGCTGAAGTTCGGGTCGCCGAAGTTCGCGCCGAGGCAGACGCCCTGCCACACGTTGCAGGTCTTGCGGGACAGCTCGAAACGGCCGATCGAAGCGCCCAGCGTCGTGCGCCCGAAGTTGTGGTCCAGCCGCCCCACGTACAGCCGGCGGCTGGCGTCAATCGAGCCCTGGACGGTGCGGTGGAAGTCCAGCGGCGCGATGCGCGAGCCGGTCCGGTTGCCGATGATCGCCACCGAGTCGGCGGCGCTGTTGATGACCGGCGAGCTGAGCGGATCGTCGTACGTCAGCAGCCACGTGAAGTCGAACGGCTGCCGCTGCTGCTGGTAGTCGACCATCGAGAAGCCGATGTTCGTCCGCGGCGAGACCACCCACGTCAGCTTGGTGAACACGTCGCGCCGGGTGTTGAACCCGAACCCCCGCCAGCCGGGGAACAGATCCATGAAGTTCGGGCCGAGGAACGGATAGCCCTGGGCGTCGGTCCGGCTCGACGGATCGAACACGTCTTGGTCGAACTCGAGCACCGCGTCGCGGCTTCGCTCCTGCCGCACCGCGACCATGAAGCGCAGCTTGCGGTCCGTGAACGGCAGCGGACCCGACACGAAGCCGTCGACCAGCGAGTAGCGGAGCAGGCCGTCCGGCGTGTTGCCGAGCAGGTCGCCGGCCGCGGAGCTCTGGTAGCGCAGCGAGCCGGCGAGGGTCTCGCCGCCGTTGCGCGTGGCGATGTTGATGATGCCGGACAGCGCGTTGCCGTACTGCGGCTCGAACCCGCCCTTCAGGAAGTCGAGCTGCTCGACGCCCTCCGGCGTCATGCTGATGGCCGGGCCGCCGTAGATCGGATTGTTGACCGGAATGCCGTCGATCAGCGTCATCGTCTCGCCGCCGCGGCCGCCGCGGATCCGGATCGGGTTCGTCACGTTCCGGCGCGACTCGCCGTAGGAGACGATATCCGAGTTGTCCGGGACCTGCAGGAAGCCCTGCTGGAGCCTCAACGCCCCCTCGATGCTCACCACCGGCAGCGAGCGCATGAACTCGCCGCTCATCGGCACCGAGCTGCCCGTCATCCCGGGCACGATCAGCGGCGTCCTGGCCGCGGTGACCGAGATCTCGCCGAGCTGCTGTGCGGCCGCGAAGTTGAGCGCGAAGTTGGTGGTGGTGGTGACGTCGATGGCGAAGAGAACGTTGGTGCGCTGGGCGCTCTGATAGCCGATCCGGCGGGCCGTCACCGCGTAGGTGCCGACCGGCACGTTCAGGATGAAGAACCGGCCGTTCTCCTGGGTCAACGACCCCAAGCCGGTCCCTTCGATGACGATCTGCACTCCGTCGATCGGAGCCCCCGTCGCCGCGTCCGTCACCACGCCTGTCAGCTTGCCTCGCTGCGCGTGGGCCAGGCTCGGCACCACTGCCAGGAGGATCAGGACCGTGGCGCGCACGATCCAACGCATCCACACGTGTTGGAGCACAATGCCTCCTAAACTTCCGATTGGGATTGCTACGGGACTATCCGAACAAAGTTTAGCGACGATGCGAACACCTCCTGGCCCGAGGGCCTCACGGTTCACATCCCAAGAACGCTTCAGCCGGCCCGCGGGTGGCAATACCCGGCGGCAGGCGATACTCTACCAAAGTCAGTCGTGCACGAAACGAGAGGATGGCCGCTGTCTGCCCCCGCGCCGCATCGTTACCAAGCAATCGATTCGCAGGGCGGCGCCGGGAACCTGCGACAGGGCCGACACCAGTATGAAGCGTGAACCGGAAAACCGCAAGCACCCACCCCCGGGGGGGGTTCGGGGCTCCATCACGGCTGTACTGGTCGCGATCGCCCTGGGGTCCGTGGCTCCGGCAGCAGCCCAGCGGCCCACCCCCGATCCCGCCGCCGACTCGGCCCTGGCGCTGGCCGCCCAGATGATCGGCCTGGGCGACACAGCCGAGGCGCTGCGCGTCTTGGGCGCCGGCGCGGCGGCCTTCCCGCGGTCGGCCGAGCTCCACTTCCGGCGGGCCTACCTCCTCTATCGGTTCGGCGGACTGCGCGCCTCCGGGGTGGCGAGGCGCGACGCGGCGCGGGAGGCCCTCGCGACGGCCGTGCGGCTCGACCCGGACAACCCGCGCTACCAGGTCGAGCTGGGCTACCATCGGGCGCAATCGGCCATCTTCCGGTTCGACGCCGACCGGATCTTCCGGCGCGCCCTGCGCATGGCGCGCGAGCAGAACGACATGGCGGCCCTCGCGGACGTCGCCGCGGCCCTGGGCGACATGTCGCGGCGCCGCGCCGAGATGCTGCGCGCCCGGCGCCTGACCACCGGTTACCGCGGTGAGCAGTTCGACCCCGAGCGGGCCGTCGCCGACTGGCACTACACGGCCGAGGTGCTGGCCAGTCACTCGACGCCGATCGCTGACGCCGGGGAGACGGACGTCCGGCTCGCCGAGGAGTACTACCGGCAGGGGTTCACCGCACTGCCGGCGCACGAAGGCGCCGCGCTCGGGCTGCTCACTCTGCTGGCGGACGAGGAGCGCTGGGAGGAGTACCTGGTGATCGCCCGGGCGTTCGTGGCGGCGGCGCCCGCAAGCGCGCGCGGGCCCATGGCGCTGGGGCTGGGCCTGGCGCGCACCGGCCGGGTCGCGGAGGCCGCCGCCTGCTTCGAGAGCGCGGTCGCGATGCTCACCCCCGCCGAGCGGGCGGCGATCTTCGACCTGTCGCCGATCCTGCGCCGGCGCGACGCCGAACGCTACCGCGGCCTGCCGGACTCGGAGCGGCTGCGGTTCGACCAGCTGTACTGGGAAGCGAGCGATCCGCTGCACCTAACGCCCGAGAACGAGTTCCAGGTCGAGTTCCTGGCGCGCGTCAGCTACGCGGACATGCGCTTCGGCGACCGCGAGCGCGCGATCCGCGGCATCGAGACGGCGCCGGGCGTGGTGTACGTGCGCTACGGGCCGCCCGACGTGGCCGCCGCGTTCCCGCCGGCCAGCGCGGGCTCCGTCACCGACCCGACCATCGCCAACCGAGTCATCACGGTGTGGTGGTATCCCCAGCGCAAGCTCCGGTTCGTGTTCCGCGGCACGCCGGGCGTCGGCCCGATGCGCTTCGCGGGCGACTTCGAGTCGTACGCCGACGAGGCCCGGGCGATGGCGCCGGTGCGCTGGGACAACATCCCGTCGGTCGCCAGGCTCGATACGGTCGCGCTCCAGGTCGCGCGGCTGCGCGGCCCCGGGGGCACCGTGCTGCACGTGTTCGCCGGCGTGCCGCTGCGCCGGATGCTGGACAGCGTCCCGCTGGCGCGCGCCGCGTTCGACCTCGGGGTGTTCGTTACCGACCAGGCCGGGCATGCCGTCGTCAGCCGGCGCAACGCGGAAACGGTCCTGGTGCACGCCGACCGGCCGTTCGAGAACCGCAGCTACGAGTTCAGCCTCGCGCGCGGCGAGTTCGAGGTCCGCGTCGAGGCGCGCGAGAGTGCCAGCGAGCACTCGGCCCGGGGCTCCGCCACGGTGCGGATCCCCAAGGGCGCGGGCGGCTTCGACCTCAGCGACGTCATCGTCGCCTCGGGCCTCGAGCCGCGCGGCGAGGAGCGCCGGGGCCTGCGGGACTTCCTGCTCCAGCCCAACCCGGCGCAGAGCTTCGAGCCCGGCGCCCCGGTGCACCTGTACTGGGAGCTGTACGACCTCCGGCCCGACAGCGCCGGCATCGTTCGCTTTCAGGTCTCGGTGCTGGTGCGCAACACCGCCATCGAACGCCACGGCATGGTGGCCCGGGTCGTGGGCGGTGTCGGCGACGCCATGGGACTGACCGCGAGGGGGGACGACTGGGTAACGTTGAGTTATCAGAGCCAGACCTCACTCGGCGGGCGGGATCGCGTGCCTCAGTACTTGTCCATAGACCTCGGTGCCGCGCCCGAGGGCACCTATGCCGTCGTCCTGCGGGTGCGCGATCTCGTCAGCGGCGAGGAGCGCACGGCGGACACGAGCGTGCGGGTCCGGCGTGAACCGGGAGCGCCGCAGCCATGAGACGTACCGCCCTCATCCTCCTGGCCGTCCTCGCGGCGGCGCCCCACGGGGCGGCGGCGCAGCAGTCGCGCGGCTCCCGGACGCCGCGGAAGTGGGTCGCCGGCCTGATCGGCGCGGCCATGGGAGGGGCCGCCGCCGGCGCCTACGCGGCGTTCAGCGGCGAGGCGCTCGGCAACTGCTCCCGGCCGCGGTGCGTCGGCATCCTAACGGTCGGCGGGGGCGCGCTGCTCGGCTACATGGTCGGCCGTGAGTCGGACCGGCTCTACAACCTGCGCTACCACTTCGGCCGGCCCATCACCCTGAGCGGCCAGCGGCTGGACCTCGGGCTCGTGCCCCTCGACGTGCGGGTGCACGGCCCGACGGTCGTGGTCGCCGGTGAGGGCGGCGTCGAGATCCTCTCCGGCGCGCTGCGCCTCGAGCGCGTCGCCACGCGGGCGCGCGGCCTGCGCGGCGTCCAGCTCGCCGAGCCGGAGCGCGAGCGCCTGCTGGTGGGCACGACGATCGGGCTGTACGCCTTTCCGCTCGGGGGCGAGCAGACGCTCGGCGCGCTGCTGGCCCCGGGTCAGGTGTCCGCGCTCGACCTGCGCGGTGAACGGATTCTCGTCGCCAGCGGGCGGCAGGTCGCGCTGGCGAGCGCCCGGGAGGACTCGGTGCAGACCTTCGGCGAGCCCCGGGTGTTCGGTTCCGCTGTGGTGGACATCGCGTGGGACTCGCGGCGCGCGCTGGCGTGGGTGCTCACCGAATCCGCGCTGGTCGCCGTGGCGGTCGCGGACACCGCGCTCGGTGATTCGGTGGGCGCCTTCGCGCTCCCCTCGCTGGGCCGGCGCCTCGACCTCGAGGGCGACACGGTGGCGGTCGCCGCGGGCCAAGGCGGCGTGTTTCTGCTGGGCGTCGGCGAGCCGCGCGCGCCCGTGGTGCTGGCCCAGTGGTCGGGCGCGCGGTTCGCGTATGACGTCGCGCTGAGCGGTGGCGTCGTCTATCTCGCGGCGGGGCCAGAGGGGCTGTACGTGCTCGATGCCGGCACGGACGGCAGCTTCACGGTGCGCGGCCTCGACCGGCATTTCGGGTTCGTCGCGTCGCTGCGGGTGGCCAACGGCCAGCTGTATGTCGTGGACCGGGTGGGGAGGGCGCTGCACCGAGTCCCGCTGCCCGCGTGGTGACCGAATCTGCCGGCCGGCGGGACCGGGCGGCGCGGGCGCCGCTCGCGCGCCGTGCCGCGGTGCGGTGCTTCCGCATGCTGCTCGCCCCCGCGCTGCTCGCCGGCGCGGCGTTGGCGCTGGCGCCGCAGGCCACCACGCCGGGAACCCAGGACGATCTGATCGCCGCGCGGAGCCGGGGCAGCGCCGACGCCCCCGTCACGATGTACGAGATCTCGGACTTCCAGTGCCCGTACTGCGCCCAATTCTGGCGCGAGACGATGCCCGCGCTCGAGCGGGAGTACGTGGCCCGAGGCCGGGTGCGCCTGATCTTCGTCAACTTCCCCCTGCCGATGCACAGCAACGCGGAGCCCGCCGCCGAGCTCGCGATGTGCGCCGCCCGCCAGGACAAGTTCTGGGCCATGCACGACCTGCTGTTCCGGCACCAGGCCAGATGGGAGGGGCTGCGCGAGCCCGGGAGCTTCTTCCTGGGCCTGGGCGACTCGGTGGGGGCGAACCGCGATTCACTCGCGGCCTGCGTCCGATCGGGCGGGATGCGGGTGCTGGTGCGGGCGGACGCGGAGGGCGCCTATCGCTCGGGCGCCCGCTCGACGCCGACCTTCTACATCGAGGGGGGGCTGCTGGTAGGGGCACAACCGATAGCGGTATTCCGCGGTGTGCTCGATTCCATGATCAGGAGTAAGGAAAGCAGGCGGCCGTAGAGTTGCAGAGTTGCAGAGTTGCAGAGTTGCAGAGTTGCAGAGTTGCAGAGTTGCAGAGTTGCAGAGTTGCAGCGGTGGGCAGTCGACGGGCGACGGGATGGTACGGGCTGCCGTGATTTCGGCCACTCGCATCCGTCCTTCCGCATTACCGTCCTCTCCATGGGATCGCACCGAAACCTCAAGGCGTGGCAGCATGCCAAGACACTGGCCGTGGACTGCGTGGTGGCCGCGAGGACATTTCCTCCCGAGGACCACGGCGTGCTGGCGGACCAGCTGCGCCGCGCCGGCTACAGTGCCGCGCTGAACATCGCGGAGGGGTCAGGGCGCAGGGGCGCTCGCGACTACCGCAGGTTCCTGATCAATGCCCGCGGGTCGCTGGATGAGGTCGAAGCCATTCTGGAGATCGCCCGCGACGTGGAGTATCTCGACCTGAGCACTTTCGTGCGGCTGGAGGCCCGACGCGATGAAGCAGCGAGGACCCTGCACGGCCTGATCCGGGCGGTGGAGAAACACGTTTGAGTGGACCGCCCTGCAACTCTGAACGCTGCAACTCTGCAACCCTGCAACTCTGCAACCCTGCAACCCTTGCAACTCTGCAACCCTGCAACTCTGCAACCCTGCAACTCTACTGCCCACTGCCCCCTGAAACCTGCAGGATCAACGACAGGCCCAGATCATACAGCGCGTGCGTCCAGGCCGCGATCCCGAACCCTCGCGTCACGTACACCGCGCTGAAGACGACGCCGGCGA